>Ga0105348_1000681_pt1 | contig 24864 bp, 22 predicted proteins | sample EN8Hudsemesocosm_2_FD_83504 | JGI IMG/M metagenome (GOLD analysis project Ga0105348, IMG submission 83504) | Methane-oxidizing microbial communities from mesocosms in the Hudson Canyon - EN8C Hudson Canyon | ecosystem: Environmental > Aquatic > Marine > Cold seeps | place: Hudson Canyon... | reverse complement strand
CAATATCGCTTTTCAAATTTCCTTGAGACTTGAGTAACTCGGTAAGTTCACTTTTTCTCTCTGCTTGATACATTTCACTATCACCAAGCAAAGTCTCAACTTTAGCTAACTCATCTTGCCATTGATGGATTTTTTTCTCTAGCTTGTCCGCTTGCTTTTTAAGAGGCGCTGCTTTTTTTCTCAGTTCAGCTTGTTGTTGGCGCAGCTGTTTTTTGTCTAAACCTTTGTCAGCACTAGGCTCTGAACTTTTAACAGATTTAACAGTGAGTTTTTTATCTTCATTAAGCCATTGCTGATAATCATCGATATCACCACTAAAGTCACTAACTTTACCATTGGCAACTAAGTAAAATTCATCGACACAAGACTCTAAAAGAAACCTATCATGAGCAATTAATATAATTGCGCCACCAAAATCTTGCAGCGCCATCACTAATGCTTGGCGCATCTCTAAATCTAAATGGTTAGTCGGTTCATCGAGTAGTAATAATTGCGGTTTTTCTAACACGATTAACGCCAGTACTAAACGGGCTTTTTCACCACCAGACATGGTAGCTACTTGCGATAACGCTTGATCACCACTAAAGCCAAACTTTCCTAAAAAGGTACGAGCTTGTGGCTCGCCTAGTGCTGGTTTTGCTCGTAAAATATGATCTACTGGACTTGAAGGTGGGTGTAATTGTTCAAGTTGATGCTGTGAGAAGTAACCTATTTTTAACTCTTGTGCGCAATAACGCTCACCATTGATTAACGCTATTTCACCAGCTAAGGATTTGATTAATGTCGATTTACCCGCACCATTTCGGCCTAGTAAACCAATTCGGCTGCCAGGAACTAACGTTAAACCAACCTTCTCAAGAATGATGGTTTGCTCGCCATGCTCAGATTTTGGATAACCACACTGACTATCATCAAGAGATAATAATGGATATGGAAGACTCTCAGGCTCTTCAAAGCTAAAAGTAAACTGGGTATCTACATGCGCAGGTGCTAAGTTGGGTAACTTTTCTAAACGCTTTAAGCGACTCTGCGCTTGTTTGGCTTTGCTTGCTTTTGCTCTAAAGCGGTCAACAAAAGCGGTAAGGTGTGCGGCCTCTTTTTGCTGTTTTTGAAATTGCGCATCTTGCTGGGCTAAATGTTCTGCACGTTGGCGCTCAAAAGCGGTGTAGTTACCGCTATATAGCTTAGCGCGTTGGTGCTCAATATGTAGAATTTGCCCGATAACGGTATCAAGGAAGTCTCGGTCATGTGAAATTAGCACTAAGGTGCCAGTAAAACGCTTCAACCAACGTTGTAACCAAATAACCGCATCTAAATCCAAGTGGTTGGTTGGCTCATCGAGTAATAACAAGTCAGCACGAGATATTAACGCTTGCGCCAAGTTTAAGCGCATGCGCCAACCACCGGAAAAATCTTTAACAGGGTTGTTTAGTTGAGACTGTAGGAAACCTAAACCATGTAACAATTCACCCGCACGGGCAGGTAAGCTATAGCCATTAACGGTGTCTATTTTATTAATAATGGTTGCTTCAAGGTTACCGTTTTCAGTGATACGCGCTTGCTCTAACTCTTGCTCTAATTGACGAAATTCTTTATCGCCATCCATGACATAATCAAGTGCTGTTTGTTCTAATGAGGGGGTTTCTTGCTTAACGGTTGCAATATCCCAACTGGCTGGCATCGACAAGTCACCACTATCTGGTGCTAATTCACCAAGTAAGGCGGCAAAAAGTGAAGACTTACCACAGCCGTTACTGCCTACTAAACCGACTTTATGGTTCGGGTGTATAGTAAAGCTAGATGATTTTATGAGGTTTTTTGCGCCTCTATCTAAGCTTAAATCAGTTGCTGTGATCAATGGTAATTCCTCGGTAAAATGCCATGGTGAGTTATAGAATATGGCCGTTTAAAAAATGCCCGTGCATTGTCGCTTTTCCTTGGACTACTATTCAAGGTAAAATAGCGATAATTCGAGATTTAGTGGATAAGAAGTAGAAACTCATGAGCAAAGCCCATAAAAAAAGATTTATCGCTGGTGCCGTTTGTCCTAAATGTAAAGCGATGGACACTATGGCTTTAACGAAAGAAGACGGTGTAGAAAAAGTAACTTGTGTCAGTTGTGGCGAGCAAATGGTACAAACAGAAGCCCAAGTTGAAAATGTAGTACGTGAACATGAGCAAGTCATTGGGGTGTTTAAACCCTGATAATAGGTAATTTATTGCTGTATTGCCTAATTAGTGCATCAAAAGTACTCATTGATAGCCATCAACTCCGTGCTCTTTCTTTCTAATTAAGCTATACCGCTTCAAATTACATTGTTATCGATTTATTGCCTAATTAGTGTATCAACAGTACTTATTGATAGTCATCAACTCTGTGCTCTTTCTAATTAAGCTATACCGCTTCAAATTACAATGTTAGTGATTTATTTTACTATGATTTAGATTGTTAATATTTATTAATAATGTGGTGGTGGCGGTTCTACTTCTTCTTTATCGTTAGATAAGCTACCAGCATCCTTCAGGCGGTTAGCTACTAATTGTATTTGCTGTTTCAACTCGGCAATCTGATGTTGATGGGCAGCCAACTCTTCACTTAATTGATCAATAACATCATCTTGAAAGACATTACGTGATTCTAAGTCGTCGACACGCTCTTCTAGCTGTTGAACGTAGTTGGCATTGGCGCTGTGTGCGCTTAAAGTTATTTCGTGATTGGCCATGATTCAACATATCCTGATGAGCTTATGGTAAGTAGGTTATTATTATCGCCAAATGCGACACTATACACAACCGCACCTGTTGGTCTTTTTGCTTCTTTAGGCGTAACAAACCAATGAGATTTGCGTTTTCCTGTGGCGATATCCCAAATGCTGACCTTTCTAGTTGCTGCGCCAGTGATCATGGTTTTACCATCAGGAGAAAATCTCACAGAACTAAAAACCTCATGACGCTTAGTTCCTTGCAAGCTACTAATACGTTTGCCAGTTTTTAAATCCCAAATATAAGCACCTTTCATGCTGTCAGCTGAAAAGGCAAAGCGCCCCTTAGCATCAAGAGCAACTTTAGAAACCCGCGAACTATGGTTCAATTGATATACTACCTGTCCAGATTGAGTGTCCCAAACGTAGGCAATAAAATCATTGCCACCAGACATAGCAACGCGACCATTAGGTAACATATCGACGGTATTAATTTTTTCTTTATGCCCTAAAAACTCTAATCGTCTACCGGTATCAACGGCGACATGTACTACCGTACCGTTACTTTTTCCGATAAGTAAGTAATCACCACCATTGCTAATAGCAATGTCTCTAATATTTGATTCGCGTACTTGCCAATAGCCTTCAGACTTGCCCGTTTTAAGGTTCCATAAAGCAAAGTTTTCTCTATTGGCGGTAAGCACATGGCTTGCGTTATCACTGATATCTATCGAAAGTACTAAGTTATCACTGGTGTCTTGTTCTTGTGCCCAGTTATAAAGTCGTTGGTTTGTTGTTAGATCCCAAACGCTTAAACCATGATGGATGGATGAAATTACCGAGAACTTAGCATCGCTAGATATTTGTCCTGCATAAGCACCTTCAACAGACTGTTGAAAACGTTGCAAAGGCTCTTGTGTGTTGGGCTTACAAGCACTTAGCACAAGCAATAAGATGAGAGTAAGTAACTGATTACATTTTAACAAAATATTAATACTTTTTAATTAGTACATTTATCGTTAGTATATACCGAAACATCCGAAATATGCGAGTTTCAGGATGCCTGAGCAAGTCATGCTCAAGGCAAGTATTTCATTAATGGTGCTCCCTTAATTATATACTTAACGATGTGCTTGATTTGCTCAGCCATCCCTGTAAGGCTGTTTTAGCAATGTTTTATACTGCGTTATTAACCTTGGTAAGGGAACAACCCTTAACTTTAATTAATGCCTTGTTTAAAACCTTGCTAATTTCAGCTGAATTCTGCCTATTGAGGACGTTTCGGTATAAGTTCTTTTTTAAATTTGTTTAGTGTTATCTTGAATTATTGCTCAAGCGTCACCATACAAAGTTAAGATTTGTTAATTGGGGTAACTCTCCAATTGTAATGTATTAATGGAGATATAAATGAAATTGTTTAAACCTACCCTAGTAGCACTTGCGCTTGTCGCCGTTGTTGGTTGTAACGAAAAAGCTGTTGAAGCAGAGCCAAAGGCACCAGTACTTGATACTGAAGTTCAAAAACAAGCATACGGCTTAGGTGCTTCAATTGGTATGTACATGCAACGTAACCTAGAAGAGCATGACAAATTAGGTTTATCATTAGATAAAGAGCTAATCGTTCGTGGTTTTGTTGACAGCATTGAAGGTAAGGCGGTTATTGAAAAAGAAGAAATTCAAGCCTTATTAATGAACCTTGATGCTACGATGAAAGAAAAACAAGCCGCTGCTGCTGTAGCTGCTTCTGAAGCTAGCTTAGCTGAAGGCGCTAAATTCCTTGAAGATAACGCCAAAAAAGAAGGCGTTACAGTGACTGAATCTGGTATTCAATATGTAGTTATCAATGCTGGCGAAGGTGAAAAGCCTGTTGCAACTGATACTGTTAAAGTACATTACGTTGGTACTTTCTTGAATGGCGAAACATTTGATAGTTCACGTGATCGTGGCGAACCAGCTGTTTTCCCACTTAACCGTGTTATTAAAGGTTGGACTGAAGGTCTACAATTAATGCCTGTAGGCGCTAAGTACAAGTTCACTATTCCTTCAGATTTAGCATACGGTCCTAACGGTAACCCGCCACGTATTCCGGGTAACTCAGTACTAGAGTTTGAAGTTGAATTGTTAGAAATTCAAAAAGCTGAAGAAGCACCAAAAGCTGACGGTCACGACCACGCAGCTCACTAGTTAATAAATAGCTAATGAAAAATATAAAGCCATCAGTAATTATTTACTGATGGCTTTTTTGTTTCATAAAATTGAACAATAAGGTTTAGCGTTAATTTCTTGTATATTTTTAGCTATGAATCAATGAGATTAAATTTACAAGAACAAGGCGCTTGATTGAGCAATGGTTCGCCATTGTGATTGAAAGCAACGAAGTTATTGTATATTTATGCCATTGAAAGTGATTGTAATTGGTATAAAATACTAAAATGAAAAAACTTCTAATTATTGGCTATGTCTGGCCAGAGCCTAACTCTTCTGCGGCAGGTAGTCGTATGATGCAGTTGATCCATTTTTTTCAATCGCAACATTACCAAATAACCTTTGCTAGTCCCGCTCAACAAACTGAGCATATGGTTGACCTAACAACGCTAAATATCGCTGTAGAAAACATCCAATTAAACTGTACTAGCTTTGATGACTTTATTGCCGCATTACAGCCAAGTGCAGTAATGTTCGACCGTTTTATGATGGAAGAGCAATTTGGCTGGCGTGTTAGCGAACAGTGCCCAAAAGCAATTAAAATACTCGATACCGAAGATTTATTTTCATTGCGTAATGCGCGTCATCAAGCTTATAAACAAAAGTGTGAATCAACGGAGCAAGATTTACTTACCAGTGACATGGCAAAACGTGAAGTTGCTTCAATCTTTCGTTCTGATATCAGCTTAATGATTTCCAAGGTTGAAGTTGAATTGCTACACCGTCTATTCAAAGTAGATAAAGATCTCATTCATTATTGTCCCTTTATGCTGAGCCAAGCTCAACTCACTCAGCAAAACCCAACATACCAACAGCGTAATGACTTTATGGTCATTGGTAACTTTCGTCATGCACCGAATTGGGATGCAGTGTTATGGCTAAAACAACAAATATGGCCGCTCATTCGTAAGCAACTTCCCAGTGTTAAACTCAATGTTTATGGTGCTTATCCACCACCGAAAGCAACAGACTTGCATGATGAAAAGTCTGGCTTCTTAGTAAAAGGCTGGGTTGATGATGCCGTGCTTGCCATGCAAAATGCAAAAGTGTGTTTAGCGCCGTTGCGTTTTGGTGCAGGCATTAAAGGGAAGTTAGCTGAGGCAATGTACTGTCAAACACCATCGGTTAGCACGGATATTGGTATTGAGAGTATGCAAACAGAGTTAGCTTGGCCTGGCGCTGTCGCTAATGAGCCGCAAGAGATTGCTGATGCAGCGGTGAAGCTTTACCAAGATCAACACGCTTGGCAGGCAGCGAGTGATTTAGGACAACAAAACGCTCAGCTTATGTATCAGCAAGAAGCTATTCTAGCCAAATTAGCGGATTGCTTAACAGAGCTCGAAGCTAATATTGAACAGCATAGAAGAGCAAACTTTATTGGCGGTATGCTTAACCATCATCACCATAAAAGTACCCAATATATGGCGCAGTGGATTGATGTGAAAACGCAATTGAAGGCGCTGACTGAAGGTGAGTCAGAGTAAGATTTCTTATAACGATGGAGTTAAAGGTAATTTTTCTTTGCTGCTGCTTATTTCATTTGCTTTGATTTCTAAGCGCTAGATTCCCGAAAACACTTCGGGAATGACAAACTTAGCGTGGGGTGCTCGGGAGGACATTGGGGGTTGGTAATAATAGCATTGGACTCACAGTCGGGCACTGGAGTATGACAAAGCTAGCGTTGAATTTTTAGTTGATTAATTCGATAGCGACAAACATCACTACCGTCAATCCGGCGCTTTCTTGGCCGGAATCCATAGTTTTGTGTTAACGAGGTTTATTGCGGAGAATTTACTCTACAAATATCTGCATTTCATCGCCAATCTGTTTGCGCATTTCCATTAACTTCACCGCTGAAGCATGCTGTTTTTTGTCGGCTTCTGTTTCAGGTTGCCACTGCGGAACTCTTTCAGATTGACCATTTTGGTCAACGGCAACCATGATAACAATACAGTGTGTGGTTAAACGACGATTTAAAGATTTAGGATCACAGGCATTTACTTCTAAAGCAATATGCATCGACGAGTTTCCGGTATAAATCACTTTTGCTTCAACTTCGACCAAACTACCAACATGAATAGGCGCAACAAAGCGTATGCCACCAGCATAAGCCGTTACGCAGTATCGGCCACTCCAACCTGCGGCACAGGCATATGCTGCTAAATCAATCCATTTCATAACCGCACCACCATGCACTTTACCACCAAAATTAACATCTTGTGGTTCGGCTAAAAATCGTAAGGTGATATCGCGTTGAGGTGCATTCATAGGTTAACTCTTTCTCTTCTGTGTAGTGGGGTTTAATGGATTAGGCTTGTTCAGTAGATTGTAGACCAAAGTATAATGTTAAGGGCTGTATAGCAAATAATATCTGTCAGTGTTTTTGATAAAGTAGCTATATAGCAAGCTTGTCGCGTTGACGATGCTAACCAAATAGCTGAGCTTTTATCTATGCTGGTGTAGCGTGAATTCATGCTGAGGATATTGAGCAGATAGGTTTCTATAAAAGCTTTACAAATGACAAAAACCAAAATACAATGAGAATCATTCTCATTTGATTGGTTTGTAGCTATGACTCTTTGGCAAACATTATTAATAAACGCAAATGCCTGCTTTAATCAGCAGAATTTTGAAAAGGCAGAAGAAAACTATCATCAAGCTATTGAATGTATAGAACAATATTGGCAAGAAAATAGTAATGATTTTGAGCTGTTAATGGCTTGGGTCAGTGCTTTTCATAACTTAGCAGTGCTATATGAAACGCAAGAACAACCTAAGCTTGCCTTTAGGTATTTGCAAATCCCCCATCAACGTATGACCGAACTCTCGCAGCAAAGCCAATATGGTGATTCGTTAAATTTCTTTGCTCTGCGCGCCTTAAAAATAACGCTGACGCCTATGTTGGCATTCAGTAAAAAATACCCTGCTTGTGATGGTTGCTTGTCATCACTACAAAAAATGGCAGTTGTAATAAATGATAACCAGCCAGTAATACACTAATTTTTCAAAATTAAGGATAAGCAAATGAAAATGTTATTTTTTTTCTTAGCGGTGATGTTATTAACCATCTTATTGAGTGCTGTTGCTTTGGCACATCCAGGGCACGATCACAACGATGCTGGCGCTGGCTTGATACATTTATTGTGGTTAGTACCTTTTATTATTGCCGCTGTAGTAGTGATATTTAAAGAGATCACTGATTCAGGTGCCACGAATAAAAAGTCAGATAAGAGGTAGTTATGCTGTACGATATTTTGACAACGATAGATAAGAAGTTTTGTTTCCAGCAGGTGTCAGCGCATTGCGATATTCCTTGTAAAATATACGATCCAATTAGTGCACAAATAGCAGCATTGACGATTATTCGAATGGTTGACTTACTGGGTGAGTTGCAGAAAACTTCGTCACTGAGCCTAGCGCAGCAAGCGCAATTTTTGCGTTGTGTTAATCAAAAAGAACAGCACGGATTAAAAGTAAAAGAAGAGATCAACATCATTTGGGGCGATTATTTTAAAGCGCCACAAATCAAACAATTTCCTGAATTACATGATTTAGTTCATAACATCATGCTGGCAAGTTCAAAAGCTAAGCAACATATAAGTAAAGAAGATGCTTTAGCATTATTAACCTTGGTTAACCGCTTCGCTGAGATCTTTTGGACAACTAAGCAAGTCAATACTTATATTGCAACTTGTCCATATCCACCAGCGCAGAGTATCGTTTATCCGGCATTATCAGTGTAAAGCTTGATAGCACTTTATACGGGAGAGTTTACTATGTTAGGTTTTCATTTTTGTAAGGTAACGGGCGTCAGCATGGCACCGAGGATCCCTGAAAACAGCTATGTGTTTATTGTACCTTGGTTGAAGATTTTTAATCTTAAAGAGGGCTGCTTGCTTAAAGTCTTTCATCCTAAATACGGGGTTATTGTTAAGACACTGGCTAAAGTTGATAGAAACGGCTTATTTTGGCTAAAAGGGCATCATAAGAGTAGTGTGCCAATTGAGAAGTTAGGGCCTGTGGGGAAGGCACAAATACAGGGTAAGGTTTTATGGGTTTTTAAACCTAGCTAACGGCTTTATCACGGACAAATAAAAAAGCCTTTCTCAAAGAGAAAGGCTTGAAATGCTCGCATATTGGTCTTGTTGAACAAGCTTCTTATTATTAATTTCCAGCTAATGTTTTTTATTATTTTTATTTGTTAGCTCTAATTAATTTCTGTTTTTATTTTGTTTTTATTTTGTTTTTATTATTGGTTTTCTGTAGCGCAGGCATTTTATATCAAAGCATTTTTTACCATGCAACAACTTTAGTAGAGCATAAACTCCACGACTTTTTTCGTAGTGAACTGGTCTAACAAGTTGAGTGCGCTAAGTTGTTGATTCAAAGTTTGTTGGTAGAAATCAAGCGTAAAATTAGTAATATAAAAAAAATAAAATAAATTGAACTTTTATGCTTGTTAGATGAATTTATATTTTTATTCTTATGTTTAGCTTTTTTTAAGTGAGTTGATTTAGCGCATAGATCAAAAGCCTGGTCGATGCTAAACTGCGCATCATTAAAACATCCGCGATGTTTTGCTAATTGATGCAGGCTCGCAACAAATTAAGTCAGTTTTTGTAGTAGCGTTATTGTTAACTTATTAATAGCTGCAAAGACCAAGTAAGAGAATAAGAGGAACTATTGGTGACAGAATTAAAAAATGATACCTATTTACGTGCGCTATTAAAGCAACCAGTAGATTACACGCCGGTATGGATGATGCGTCAAGCGGGTCGTTATTTACCTGAGTATCGTGAAGTACGTAAAGATGCGGGCGATTTTATGTCGGTATGTAAAAATGCTGAGCTAGCATGTGAAGTAACGATTCAGCCTTTACGACGATTTCCATTAGATGCCGCTATTTTATTTAGTGATATTCTAACTATCCCTGATGCTATGGGTTTAGGCTTATACTTTGAAACAGGTGAAGGTCCTAAATTTGAACGTCCTATTACTTGTAAAGCTGATGTAGATAAAATTGCCGTACCTGATCCAGAAGATGAATTAGGTTATGTAATGAATGCAGTGCGTACTATTCGTAAAGAGCTAAAAGGTGAAGTACCTTTAATTGGCTTTTCTGGTAGCCCATGGACATTAGCAACTTACATGATTGAAGGTGGTAGCTCTAAAGGTTTCACTAAGATCAAAAAGATGATGTTTGCTGAGCCACAAACTCTGCATTTATTACTAGATAAGTTAGCTGACTCAGTGATTAGTTATTTAAATGCCCAAATTGCTGCCGGCGCTCAGTCTGTGATGGTATTTGATACTTGGGGCGGCGTATTGTCACCACGTGATTACAATGAGTTTTCACTACAGTACATGGCAAAAATCGTTGACGGTTTAACTCGTCATAACGAAGGTCGTCAAGTGCCAGTAACGCTATTCACCAAAAATGGTGGCATGTGGTTAGAGAAAATCGCGGCAACTGGTTGTGATGCTGTTGGTCTTGATTGGACAATCGATATTGAAAACGCTAAAGCACGTATTGGTGATAAAGTTGCCTTACAAGGTAATATGGATCCATCAATGCTTTACGCTCCATTACCACGCATTGAACAAGAAGTTTCAAAAATTCTAGCAGGCTTTGGTGAAGGTGGTACAGGCCATGTATTTAATTTAGGTCACGGTATTCATCCAGATGTGAACCCAGAGCATGCTGGTCACTTTATTGAATCTGTACATCGCTTAAGTAAGCCTTACCATAAGTAAGCTTAGTAAAATCCTGATTCCTTAAGCTGCTTCTGCTTTATCGCTAGAGCAGTAGAGCAAATTTAAAACCGCCGATAACTTTTATGTTATCGGCGGTTTTTTTATGCTTTTTTTATCGGGCAAGGGTGTGTTGGTTAAGCAACACAAACCATTCTGCCAAGCTATAACAACAATTATTCATTAATTGTTACATTCTCTAAATATGATTTTATTTTGATTTTTATTTCTTTAATATCAGTGGATTAACTGTTTTTTAGCTAGTTTTAGTTATTAACTTGAATAAAAAAAGATCAAAAGCGTGCTTGTGTTATGGTGTGCTGGTGGTGTATAACACTATTATTGTTTTGGTTTGATTTAAGGAAAAAGGATATGACACCTCAATGGGATCCAGAAAAACCGATATACCTGCAACTCTATCAGCAAGTCGTTACTCGCATATTAGATGGTTATATCAAAGAAGGTGAAGCTTTACCTTCAGTAAGAAAAGTCGCTGCTGAATATCAGCTTAACCCGATTACAATTTCAAAGGCGTATCAGATGTTACAGGATGAGCAAATAGTGGAAAAACAACGTGGAAAAGGACTTTTTGTTATGCCTGGCGCACAAGAGCTTATGTTGGATAGAGAGCGAGAGAGTTTTCTGTCACACCAATGGCCTGAAATACTTAACCAAATTTCACGATTAAAACTGTCAGCAGAGCAGTTATTATCGGCAAATGTAAATAACCCTGTGGAGGGCTAAGTATGGAATCTCTTATTTCAATTTCAAACTTAAATAAATCGTATGGCAGCAAAAAGGTGTTGTCGGGGGTAAATTTATCGTTAAGTGCTGGTCAAATTGTCGGTTTAGTTGGCCCTAACGGCGCAGGTAAAACTACCTGTCTACAGTCTATTTTAGGGTTAACGGATTTTGAAGGTGATATTAGTGTTTTAGGGCACCACCCAAGAAAAGACCGAGTAAATATGCTTAACGATGTCGCCTATATTTCTGACGTTGCCATCTTGCCAAAATGGCTGAAAGTATCGCAAGCATTAAGTTACATGCAAGATATCCACCCTAACTTTGACCTTGAAAAAGCCGAAGAGTTTTTAGCAAAAACCAATATTGCTCATAACGATAAAGTAAAAGCTTTATCTAAAGGTATGGTGGCTCAATTGCACCTAGCATTAATTTTAGCGATTGATGCCAAAGTACTTATATTGGATGAGCCGACATTAGGGCTAGATATTTTAACGCGTCGCCAGTTTTATACTCACTTACTTGAAGACTTCTATACAGAAGAGAAGTGCATTGTAGTGACAACGCATCAAATTGAAGAAATTGAGCATATTTTGACAGATGTCGCTTTTATCCAGCAAGGTAAAATTGTACTGGCGCAAAGCACCGACGACATTAAAGCGCGCTTTAATTTGGTGGCTGTAACGAGTGAGCAAATACCGCAGGCGGATGAGCTACAACCGTTATTTAAAAATAGCATGATGGGATTAACGACCATGTTATTTGATAATCAAGATAAAGAAACATTACAAGGGCTAGGTAAAGTAAGTGTTCCTAGTTTGGCAGATGTTTTTGTCGGCGTGATGAATAAGGAGACATGCTAATGAATACTGCAATAATGAAAGCATCAATTAAAAAAGAGTTGTGGGAATTTAATGGCATGTTGAAGTGGGTACCAATCACTTTAGCGGGTGTGTTTATTTTTATTCCACTGTTGAGTGTCCTGCTTAATGGTATAAATATGCAGGCAGTTTTACATGAAGTGGGTCATATAGCTGAAGAACTTGAACGTTTAACGCAGATGCAACAAACGGATAGGCTATCAGAGATCTTTTTTGTTTCTGCTATGGCTTTATTTACGCCATTTATAGCCATTGGCTTTATTGTGCAGGTTTATTACTTTATCACCTGTTTATTTGATGAAAGACGCGATCAATCAGTGATGTTCTGGCGTTCATTACCTGTCTCTGATGGCATGACTATCGCGAGTAAATTACTTACAGGGGCAATTGTTATACCTGTGATCTTCTTTGGTGCGGCAACACTGTTAATGCTACTAATGTTAGTGCTTGCTTTTGCTGTGAGTGTCATCCTTTCTGTCGGGTATGATATTTCTTTATGGAGCTGGTTTGCTAATGCAGGAATTATCAGTGGTATTGGCTATATTTGGTTATCACTAGTGCCAATTGCTGTCTGGTTATTACCTTTATATAGCTGGTTAATGCTAGCATCTGTCTATGCTAATAAAGCACCATTTTTATGGGCAGTATTACCCATTGTGGCACTGTTAGTCATAGAAGCGATTGTGGTGCACTACTTAAACATTTCACAGCCGTTTTTTGGTCACTTTATCGCAGACTATTTCTCTATTACTCCAGACCATATGGCTGAGTTAGCTATTGAGCAAGAAAAATCACGCTCTGCAGCACTAGGGATATTGATTGCGCAAATTGACTATCGAACAGTATTAGTATCAGCAGGTTTATTATTTGGTGCTTACTGGTTTAGAGTTAATAAAAGTGAAGCATAGGTAAGATGAACTAATCTTATCTGACAAAAAATGATGAAAAACCGATACCTTAAGTATCGGTTTTTTTATTGCCGACAAACTCTGTTTCTACCCGAATTTTTGGCTTGGTATAAAGCTTTGTCGGCGCGAGAAAAAATCTGGTCAAAATTGTTATCGCTTTGCTGATAACTACTAATACCAATACTAACTGATAGTTGAATCTCTCCGTGCCAGTCACCGGTAATTCTTAACTGGCTTTGGGCGAGTCTAAGGCGCTCGGCAAACACTTCAGCCTCATCGGCGCTGGTTTCAGGTAATAGTATAGAAAATTCTTCACCACCAATTCGCGCTAACACGTCAGTTTGCCTTAAGCTGGACTTTAGTTGCTTTGCCACTTCAATAAGCACTTTATCTCCGGCAGGGTGGCCGAATTTATCATTAATTTTTTTAAAGTGGTCAATATCGATAGAGATGAGTGTTAAAGAGAGTTTATAGCGTTGTGCGCGCAGGTATTCTTTATCGGCTTGCTCGGTAAAATAACGACGATTATATAAATCAGTTAGCGCATCAACTGTAGCAAGCTTTTTAAATTCTTCTTTTAGTTTAAAAAGTTCAGTTACCTCGGTTGAAAAGCCGATAAGTGCAGGTAGCTTTCCAGGTGACTGAAAAGGAATTTTTGTGCTGATATAGTGGTGAATGTCGCCATCATCACCTTCAGCAGCTTCTTCAATAATGTGCCGTTGCTGGGTTTCAAAAACTACGCGGTCGGATTGATAAAAATGATCGGCGATTTCCTTAGGTAATACATCAGTATCTTTCTTACCAATAATATTTTTAGCACTGTCACCAAATAACTCAGCAACTTGGCTGTTAACATAAAGAAAGGTTCGTTCACTGTCTTTCATGTAAACATGCGCGTTAATATTATTTAAAATAGTGTCGAGCAAGTGTTTTTGCTCTTCCGCACGCCGCTGGGTTTGTCTCTCAGAAGTAATGTCTGTTGAGATCCCGCACATGCCTGTTATAACACCTTCATCATCAAAAATTGGCTTTTTGACTACGCGATATATGCGTATTTCATTGAGTGATTTGATGTAGTTACTTTCTTCACTAACGACTTTAATTCCTTGAGAAATTACTTTTCGATCATTTTCTTGTAACTTCACTGAAAGGCTTAAATCAAAAAACTCTTCATCCCCGTGACCAACAACCTCAGCTAATGTTTTACCAAATAGTGCTAAAACTTCCTGGTTAGCATAGGTATATTTTCCCGCTAAATCTTTGGTATAGATATAGGCTTCGACACTATTAAGAATTTGTTCAGTAATATGTGTTGGGGTATTCATGATGCGTTTAATCACCTATGTCAAAAGACGGGCTATTGATGGGAGTATATTTACAAGTGTTAATTGTATATTAACATATTCTGATGTGATGGAAAAATATCCATTGAGCTTGTTTTAAACGCGAGTGATAAAAATTGTTTGTCAAATAAGATGTTGCAGTGGCTAAAGTGGCAGATAGGCATTCAATAGGCGTAAAAAAAGGTACTGAAGCAGTACCTTTATTATGGCTATATAGCAAACTGACTAATCATCATCAGTTTCATAAGCGCTAAAATCGGTAACCCCTTTCGCTTCGAGAATACGTCTCACGCTGGCAGGTAATTTTTCGTTATTATCCTTGGCTAAATCTTCATCATCAGGCAAGGGTTGGCCGGTAAAAGCATGTAAAAACGCTTCACAAAGCAATTCACTATTGGTTGCATGACGTAAGTTATTTACTTGGCGCCTGGTGCGTTCATCCGTTAACACTTTCAATACGCGCAAAGGAATAGAAACGGTAATTTTCTTTACTTGCTCGCTTTTTTTACCGTGTTCGGCATAGGGATTAATGTACTCGTCATTCCACTCAGCCATGGATATTCCTCTGTCTTATTTTATATTAAGCGGACATCTGAATTCATCCGGTTAATATGGCTATGCTAATTTGTTATTAGGTAGATTTTACCTGTTGCAAAATACCAGTCAAGTAGAAGTTTAGATGTCTAAAATTACTTGACCCTTTTAATCAAAATGTTTAGAGTTATAGACGTCCAAACATCTAAACGTGAATATTGCTATTTACTGATGGATTTATCACTATACAAGTAAAGCAAATTGCGTTTGAATGCATATTAAAATATCAAGTGGAGATAATTAAATGTCGATTACTAAAACCTGTAATATTACAACTTCGGCAGTAAGAGCAGGTATTAATACCGATACGCATCACGGTGCTGTTGTCGCTCCTATCCATTTATCAAGTACCTATTCGTTGAAAGGGTTTAATGATAAACGTCAATTTGATTATTCCCGCACAGGTAACCCAACTAGAGCAACTTTTGCCGAAACTATTGCTGAATTAGAGCAAGGCAGTGTTGGTATTGTTACTGCTACAGGCATGGCAGCAGTGCATTTAATTTGCCAGCTATTATCAACTGAAGATACCGTGGTAATTCCACACGATTGTTATGGTGGCAGTTTTAGGCTTTTCACTCATTTAGCCAAACGTGGACAGTTCAACTTGATTGTTGTTGATCAAAACGATCAGCAAGCATTAGCTGAAGCATTAGCACAGCAACCTAAACTTGTATTACTTGAAAGCCCAAGTAACCCGTTATTACGTTTAGTTGATATTGAAGAAGTGACTAAAGCTTGTCATGCAGCTGGCGCACTCGTTGCCGTTGATAACACCTTTTTATCACCTGCGCTGCAGCAACCATTAACCTTAGGTGCTGATATCGTTTTCCACTCAACCACTAAGTACATTAATGGTCATAGTGATGTTGTTGGTGGTGTTTTGGTGACTAAAACCCAAGAACTCGGTGAAACATTGGCATGGTGGGCAAACTGCATTGGCATTACCGGTAGTGCCTTTGATAGCTTTTTAGCACTACGTGGTTTGAAAACGCTACCCGTTAGAATGAAACAACATCAAGAGAATGCATTGCAAGTTGCTCAGTTCTTAAAAAATCATCAAGCAATAGATGCGGTATATTTTCCAGGGTTTAGCGATCATCCTGGTCATGAAATAGCTAAAAAACAACAAGCAGGCTTCGGCGCAATGTTAAGTTTTGAAGTAAAAGGTGGCGTTGAAGCGGTTAAAAAGTTATTTGATAATCTTGAATTATTTACCTTAGCGCAATCACTTGGCGGAGTAGAAAGCTTAATTAGTCATCCATCAACTATGACCCATGCAGGCATGGAAATTGCCGCACAGTTAGAGGCGGGAATAACTCAGTCATTAGTCCGCATTTCAGTGGGGATTGAAGACATTGATGACATAGTGAAAGATTTAGCTCATGGCTTAGCACAAAGCCAACAGTAAAAAACACAAAAACAACTTCGAGTCAGTACTTGCAGTTGAGTAGGCAGAAAAATGACACAAGAAAATGTTATACAAGATGGTTTGACTCAAGCGTCGACCTTGCAAAATAGCAATGGTGATAGCGGAACCGAAGCAGCCAAGAATACTAGCGAACATACGTTGAATACGGATGTAAGCTCACTAAATAAACTGGCGAAACATGCTATCCAGGTACATAAATTTGGTGGTAGTTCTTTAGCTACGCCAAAATGTATTAATCGCGCTGTTGAAATCATTCGTGAAAACTGTCAACTAAACGATATCGTGGTGGTTTCTGCTAATGGTAAAACCACCGATGGCTTATTTGCGCTTTACTCGCTAGTTGAAAATACAACCTCGGAGCAAAGTGAAAAAAACAGTGGTGAATTAACCCAGGCTATCGATGAGCTTGCTGAGCAACAAGCGCTGTTAATTAAAGCGCTATTAAATAGCAATAACTCACAGCAGTTACTGCAATTGTTAGCTAAAGACATTGAACAACTTACTTTGTGGTTAGCTGGCGATATTGTAAAACATCATAATGATATTTTAGCATTCGGTGAAGTGTGGTCGGCCAGATTGTTATCAGCGCTGTTGAACGAACAAGTCTGCCCAAGTAATAGCATAGATTCTCGCGATTTCTTAGTGATCGACAACGAACAAAGCTGTGTTGTTGATACGGCGATTAGTGCTGCTCAGTTAAGACAGCGACGCCAGTTTGGTAAGCTTGCCGTTATTACGGGTTACATAAGTAAAGATACTCGTGGTAATAGCTGTACACTCGGGCGCAATGGTAGTGATTACTCAGCAACCATCATCGCTTCGTTAGTTGCCGCAGGGAATGTCACTTTATGGACTGATGTTGATGGCATTTATAGTGCAGATCCTCGGGTAGTCCCCAGTGCCAGAAAACTGCATAGATTACCCAATGGCGTTGCTAAAGAGTTAGGTCGTTTAGGTAATCCTGTCTTACATGCTAAAACGTTATTACCCTTAATCAATCCGTTAAGTCAGCATCATACGCATTTGCATGTTGCAAGTAGCTTTGATCCTGAAGTGATAGGCACTGAGATAGGTAAGTTTGGCCAAATCGCCAAACAAGAATTATCAGTAACCTTTTTAAATGATTTATTGCTGGTTAAATCAGTAAGCTTTATTGGTGAATCTGGTTTAAAAGCAAAAGCTGAATTCTCACCCATTTGTATGGATGAGATAAATGGTTTTATGGTGATTACTCAAACGCAACAAAAGCCTTTAAGTCAGTGGTTAGCCAGTCATGATGTTGAAGTAACTTTTAAACCTGTCGGTATTATCGCTACGGTTGGTCATAAGGTAGCAGAGCGTGGTGATATAAAAGCGCGCTTTAAGCGTTCTTTGAAAGCTGCTAAACCATTGGAATTAGTCGGTAGTGATAATGGCCATAGCGTTATTGCTATTTTAGCTGAACCTTGCTCAATTGAATTGCTTAATACGGTACATCATGAAATGACCAAGGACGCCCGTCATATTGGTTTAGTGGTTGCAGGCTTGGGTAATATTGGCGAACGCTTTTTAGAGTTATTGCCGGCCCAGTTAAACAAGGTTTATGCCTTAGAGAATTTACATCTTGTTGGCTTACTGTCTTCTAAAAAGGCATTGATTAATAATGATGGTATTGATGTAAACCAAGCTACTTCATTGTTCGCTCAGGATGCACAAAGTTATGATAGTGAACAACTTACTTCTTGGCTAACACAAAATCCTTATGATGATTTGATTGTGGTAGATATCACGCCAAGTGAAGACTTCAGCTTAATGTACGAGCAATTTTTTAACTTAGGTATTCATGTTATCGGCGCGAATAAATGGGCTGCTTCGAGTAGTACTGAACATTATAATAACTTAGTAAATACAGCAGATAGCAATGATAGTTTATGGCTAGGTAATACTACCGTAGGTGCAGGCTTACCCATTAACCATGCTATTGATGACTTACGTCAAAGCGGTGATAGCATCAGCGAAATCTCGGGTATCTTTTCAGGCACACTTTCTTGGTTGTTTGAAACGTATGACGGTAGCACTAAGTTTTCAGATTTATTGTTAAGTGCTTTATCACAAGGCATTACCGAGCCAGATCCTCGTGAAGATTTGTCTGGTCGAGATGTACAGCGCAAGTTGTTAATTTTAGCGAGAAAGGCTGGCTTTGAATTATCGTTAGAAGATATTGATTGTCAAAACTTGGTTCCTGAAGCGTTACAGTCAATTTCAACAGAAGAGTTTTTGACGCGAGCAACAGAGTTAGATGACTTCTTTGCTAATACGCTAAAAGATGCACAAGCGCAGCAGGCATGTATTCGCTATGTTGCCCGTTTTCAGCGCAGTGAAAAGGGTGAATCTTCTGCAAAAGTAAGCTTAGAGGTATTAGCGCAAACCGATGCTTTTGCTAATTTGACTCCTTGTGACAATATTTTCCAAATCAGTAGTCATTGGTATCAAGATAATCCATTAATAATCCGTGGCCCAGGTGCTGGACGTGATGTTACCGCTGGTGGTATTCACTCAGATTTAGTGACTATTTGTCAGCAACTTGCTCATAAACAGAATCAAGTGAAAATAAAAGGTATCAACTAAACTGGATGTTGAAAAAGTTTATTAGTGAATGAATTGGCGGGCAGAGTGAGCAGAAATTATTTTGTTCGCCAATTGTAATAGGCTGTACCTAGCTATTGATTTTAACCACTATTACTAGCATGATAGCTATTATTTACTTGCTTATACGGTGCAATGGCTAAAGACTCTCCTCACCAAACACATTACACTCGACAAGTTCATCACTTGTTAGCAAAAGTCTATGGACGCAGTGCAGTAAAAGACTCCTTACTCGATCGCGCCATCGAGTACTTTGAACATGAAGAATTTAAACCGTCAGATGATAAAACTTCACCAGAGGACTCACAATTAGATTTGATGCAGCGTACTGAGCGTCATTCTAATTTACTTTCAATCTGTAATAGCATTTTAGAGTTGGCAGAAGCTGAAAGCTTTAGCGAAAACAATCGTAAATCTGCACAATTTCTAGGTTCAATCCAATTATTAAGCCCTACCGAAGGTAAGCGAGTCGCGAGCAGTAATGAGCAAAGCAAGTCTGTCTATAAAGCTGTTTTATGTTTACGCTTATTAGATCAGCTTATTATCGAGGGGCAAGTAGTTGAACCGCATATCCTTAAGTATTTAAATGACATCTCGCCGGATCAGTATGTAGACTTTATTAATACCGATAAGGAAGGTTATGAGCGATTTATTGCACAAGTGAAAATACCTTTAATTATGGCGGCTTTATTACAAGATATTGGTAACTACCACCCTAAGGCACAGAAAATCCTTTGTGGCAGTGATGGTAAGCAAGATCCTTTTCGCACCTTAGAGGTTAAAGATAGAAAAGAGTTACTGCAAATTAATTATCGAGAAACCATAAAGTATTTAACTGAAGGGATTGGTATACCTGCTTTTGTAGGTAATACCAAGAAAGAGCGCGATGAATTTAAGCTGGATGAACAAGAGAAGCTCATGTTCATTAGGCAGTTATTAAAACAGAGTGTTAACCCCAAGAACTCTATTGGCAATGTGCTAAAAGTACCACAGATTTACACTTCAATTATCTTATCTACCAAGTCGAGTTATAACTACAAGTTATTGCCACAAGTTTTTCAAGTATTGAATAAAAATGCTGAGCTTGGTGCGTGCTCGCAAAGTGTTGTTGATGCCTTATATAAAATCACGGGAATGTTCCCACAAGGTTTTGGTGTGGTTTATATGCCGTCAGGAGAATTTGGTGAGCAAGGTGATTGCTATGAATATGCCATAGTCAATGGTTTGTACCCTAAAGAAGCCGAGCAGCCTAACTGTAGAATGGCGACACGTAAGTTAACTTTTATCGGTTTTGGACAAAATACCGTGATAAAAGATAGTAGTAATCTCTATTTTACTAAAACAGCCAAAAAGTTAGCCAGTTTGAGTAAAGAAAGATTAAATGAAATTTTAGAGTTGCTGAGCTCGAACTCCCAAGAGCGTAAAGAGCTCGACTTATTACCGAGATGTTGGCATGCCAATGAATTCTTCTCTGTTAAAGCAAATCAGAATCTTTGGAATAAGTCTGACACTTGATAAATAGCGCTACTAAAATTGAACACCCTATAAGCCAAGTACAAACAAATAAGGTTTTGAATGTACTTGGTGTATCAATCCTTCTGGGACTTTGCTCACTTCTTGATACGCAGGCGCGTTACCCAAGCTATAAACAATAATAATGGATCATTTTTGTTAACAGTATATTGGTTTTATCTATTTCACTGTGCGCTAAAAATTCATTAGGCTGATGTGCTTGATCGATAGAGCCTGGACCAAGAACTACCGTCTGACAACCTAGCTGCTGAATGTAAGGTGCTTCGGTTGCATAGTTAACCGCACAGCAACTATGGCCACTTATTTCTTCGGCGATATCAATAAATGTACTTGGCTTTTTCTGCTCAAAACTTGGTGAGCTTGGATGCATTTCTGCAAAAGTGATACGACCAGGATATAGCTCTGCCAATGGCTTTAATGCTTCACTTAACCAATTTAACAATTCGTCATCACTCATGCCTGGGAGTGAGCGTAAATCCAAATCTAGATGGCAATGGCCACAAATTCTATTGGCATTATCGCCGCCAGATATAGCGCCTAAATTTAAGGTAGGAGCAGGTACATCAAACGCTTTATTTTCATAATTGAGGATAAACTTCTCTTTCAATTCAAGTAGCTGCCCAATAACTTTGTGCATTATTTCAATGGCATTAACACCTAAGCTCGGCTTGCTTGAATGCCCTGATTTACCTTCAACACTGATCCTATGTGACATATGACCTTTGTGCATAACCACAGGTACTAAGCCTGTTGGCTCACCAATGATGGCAACGTCAGGTTTGATGGCTTGACTTTGAGCAAAAAAGCGTGCCCCAGCCATAGTGGTTTCTTCATCTGCAGTGGCTAATACATACAAAGGTTTTTTGAGTTTTGTCGCGTCTAGCTTCTTACTTGCTTCGAGAATAAAGGCAAAAAAACCTTTCATATCGCAGGTGCCTAAACCAAAAAACTTATCATCTTGTTCAAGGACTTTGTGGGGATCTGACTGCCAGCGATTCTCATCAAACGGCACGGTATCACTGTGACCTGCGAGTAATAAACCGCCTTCACCACTACCTAACTTAGCGAGCAGGTTAAATTTATTGCTTGTGTTCGGAACGCTTTGAATTTCTATGCTAAAACCAAGCTGCTCAAACCAAGTCGCTAATAACTGTATAACCTCTTTGTTTCCCTGATCCCAACTTTCTTGAGTTGAGCTAATAGAAGAGCACGCTATAAGTTGACTTAAGCTTTGAGTGAAATTCGGCAGTTGCGTCATAAATAACCTATTAATTTGGAATAATTACTTAAATAGTTATGCTGATTAGTTGCATAACTACCCATCTGGTGTTACCTTAGATTAATAGTGTAAATAACCTGCTTTAATAAGGCTACTTGAAAAATGTCAAAGGCTAGATCAGATTCGAATAACAGTATGCAAAAAGTTGCCATTATTGGTGCCAGTGGCTATGCCGGCGCTGAGCTTGTTGGTTTACTTAGTAAGCATGAGCAAGCAGAAATAACGCATTTAGTGGTTTCTGAAAACAGTAGTTCAGAAGGTAAGTTGTTCAGTGAATTACATGGCCGTTTTCAAGGCGTTTGTGATAAGTCATTAGAAGCCTTCTCTTCAGCATGGTTTGATGAAAATGCTAAAAATATAGATGTGGCATTTTTTGCAACGCCCCATGAATTCAGTGCTGACTGGGCAAAAGCGTTTGTTGATGCTGGAGTAAAAGTGTTTGATTTATCCCGTGGCTTTAGACTTAAAGACGCAAATGATTATCCGAAGTATTACGGCTTTGAACATGCAAATACTGATGCGTTAACCGCAGCAAAATATGGTTTAGCCGAATGGGAAGCCGATAATATTGCCAGCACTAACTTAGTTGCGGTACCAGGTTGTTATCCAACAGCAAGTTTATTGTGCTTAAAGCCACTAACAAGCAATGGCTTAGTCGCAGAAAACTCATTGATTGTGGTGAATGGCATTAGTGGTGTTAGTGGTGCGGGTAGAAGCGCCTCTTTAGCAACAAACTTCAATGAAGTGAGCTTAAAAGCCTATAACGTTTTGCAACATAGGCATCAGCCTGAAATATCACAAGAAGCCGAAGCCGAGGTTATTTTTAACCCACATTTAGCGCCATATAAAAGAGGCTTGTTAGCGACGGTTACTTTGCAGTTAAAGCCTGAGGTTAGCACTGAGCAAGTAGCTCAAGCTTTTGAAACAGCATACGGAGATAAACCCTTGGTAAGGTTAGTTAACACTTGGCCTGAGATTGGTAATGTTGCTCATACACCATTTGCTGATGTGCATTGGAAATATGATGAACAAAAGCAGGTAATCGTGGTGAGTTGTGGTATTGATAACTTGCTTAAAGGCGCGGCTTCTCAAGCCGTGCAATGTTTTAATATTTCATTAGGTAAAGCCAGTGAATACTCATTGATAAATAACTAGGTTTAACTGTAGTTAGCGAAGGAATTAAAATGAATAGTTTAGCAAAAAAGCAAGCAGTTAAGCCATTAGTGATTAAAATTGGCGGTGCTATTTTAGAGAAAGAGTCAGCGTTAACTGCCTTATTATCGGTCATTGCTAAATTAGAAAATAACCAGGTAGTTTTAGTGCACGGTGGCGGTTGTGTTGTTGACGAAATGTTAGCGCAAGCAGGATTTACCACAGAAAAAAAACATGGTTTACGTGTTACGCCTAAAGAGCAAATTGCCTTAATTAGTGGTGCTCTGGCTGGTACGGTTAACAAAGCCATTGTGGCAACCGCGAATAGCTTAGAGCTCGCGGCAGTTGGCTTATCGTTAAATGATGGTGACATGATTTCTTGCTCTCTTTCAACACAAGGCTTGGGGCAAGTTGGTATTCCAAAAACCAATAATAGTAAGTTGTTAGATCATTTATTAAAAAGTAACTTTTTACCGGTTATTTCATCGATTGGTGCTTTAGCTAATGGTGACTTAGTAAACGTAAATGCTGACGATGCAGCTGTAGCTATTTGTCAGCTACTCAATGCGGAACTTTTATTACTTACCGACGTTAACGGCGTTAAAGACGGTAGTGGAGAATATATTGAGTCATTAAATAATGAACTTGCTGAGCAACTGATTGAGCAAGGTGTTATTGCTGGAGGCATGACAGCAAAAGTAAATGCCGCACTACATGCAGCAAATCAATTACGACGAAGTATCGCGGTGGCCAGTTGGCAGTCTCCCGAGCAAATTATTAATTTGCTTAATGGTGAGAATATCGGCACCCGCATTGAAGCAAACTAATTATCCAATTTTAGATACTGAATTCGTAAGGAAAACACATGAGTAAGATGTTAAATAATTTTTTAGCTGATGATCAGTTAAGCAAAGCGCAAATTCAACAGCTAATTGAGCTAGCAATCAAAATTAAAAATAACCCAGCTGATTATAGTCAAACGTTAGCGGGAAAATCTGTCGCGATGATTTTTGAAAAGCCATCACTGAGAACCCACGTAAGCTTTGATATGGGTATTGCTAAATTGGGTGGTCATTCACTTTATTTAGGCCAGCAAAATGGCAAGTTAGGCGAACGTGAAAGAGTCAGTGATTATGCGAAAAACTTATCTTGTTATGCCGATGCGATTGTAGCACGTGTTTTTGAAAACAGTGCTATTGAAGGGTTAGCTGAGCACGCCAGTGTGCCGGTAGTAAACGCACTTTGTGATTTATATCATCCGTGTCAGGCATTGGCTGATTTTATCACGCTATCTGAAAACTTTACTGACTTAAGCAAGGTGAAGTTGGCTTATGTTGGTGATGGTAACAATGTTTCTAATTCACTGATGCTAATGGCAGCAACGTTAGGTGTCGATTTTACTTTAGTTTGTCCGCAAGGTTACGGACCAGAAGAAGCAATGATCAGTAAAACCCAAGCTTTGGCTAAAGCTAGTGGCGCTAACTTTACCTTCACTTCAGACATTGATGCTATCGGCTCGCAAGATGCCATCTATACTGATACCTGGGTTTCTATGGGTGATGAAGATCCAAGTAAAAAAGCGACTATCTTGGAAGTGTTTGCTCCTTATCAAGTGAATCACGAATTAATGGCAAAAGCTGGCGCAAGTGTTGTTATGCATTGTCAGCCTGCGCATTTAGAAGAAGAAATTACCACAGCACTGTTTGATGATGAAAACT
>Ga0105348_1000679_pt1 | contig 24913 bp, 29 predicted proteins | sample EN8Hudsemesocosm_2_FD_83504 | JGI IMG/M metagenome (GOLD analysis project Ga0105348, IMG submission 83504) | Methane-oxidizing microbial communities from mesocosms in the Hudson Canyon - EN8C Hudson Canyon | ecosystem: Environmental > Aquatic > Marine > Cold seeps | place: Hudson Canyon... | reverse complement strand
GCTAGTGCAGCGGTGGAGTGTCCGAGTGGCTGAAGGAGCACGCCTGGAAAGTGTGTAAACGGCAACGTTTCGAGAGTTCGAATCTCTCCTCCACCGCCATTTAATATATAGTGTTTATTCAATGTGCAGTAATCCTCTAAATTAGATTTAAGTAACTCTATTACTTAGACAAATTCTCCCTATCTTTTTACCTCTGTTAATAAAATCAACTACTTAGCCTAAGTTTGTTCTTTCGAAACCAGTATTACTTTTTGTCCAGATTCAATGTAACCCTCTTTATTAGATATTTGTTTGCTATTTCATATAAAACAGTAAGTTATGCATGTCTGTCTAATAAACTAGATTACTATAATTTTAATAAGTAGATTTTAAGTTATGTAACCTGCTGAAATAAAAGGAATTGTATGGTTTAGTGAAAAAGTAGTGTTTTGCTACCGGTAGGAATAGAATTAAGGGTAGTAATTTAGTTTATTAGACTCTCTGTAGATCGTCGGTAACTCAGACCGCAGAGGCCTTTTCGGAGGTGTAGTCATGGAAACAAGCGTTGAATTCAGGGATATGAACTTACAAAAATTCTCTCTTTTAGAGAAAGACAGCTTTAAACCACCAGGTCGTACAAAGTTGTATGTCGTTCCCCCTTTAGGGAAAGGAACAATTTACGCTGAGTCTCTTACTAGCTATATCAAGAGATTAGCCGATGCGCACTCTGTATCAGTGACTCTACTGCTACACAATATAGTTATCCCCGACAACCAAAGCCACATCAAACATATGCACCCATATTGGCGTACAGCGATGCATTCGGTGAATGGCTCAAGCTCAATGGCCGAGCAATTCGTATCTATGTTTGAAGTGGAAATACTAAGCAAGTTAGTTGGTATGACTTTATTACCTTTGGAAGACATTGTTGGCCGATCAGGTAGAGGGACACTTCATAAAAATATGAATATCTGCCCGTTGTGTATTAATCAAATGGCTCAACACCGTAGTGTATTCATTCCATTAATATGGTGGTTAGAAGCAGTATCATGTTGTCCTATTCACAAAACAAAGTTAATTGATACTTGTCCAGCCTGTAGTGCCAAGCTCACTGCCGTGCCAAATTATACGCCTTTGGGTTATTGCCCAAAGTGCGGTGCTTTTCTAGGTGAGAAGAATCTTAAAATTAACAACTATGAGAAAACTGCTCAACAAGAAGAAATCGTTCAAGTAGCCAGTGAGCTAATACTCTATCTTGAGCGAAGAACATTCTTCAGGAATCTTTTTTTAAAAGGGGTCAAGCAGGCTGTCGATAAATTTTCACGAGGAAACATTGCTGACTTTGAAGAAGCTTCAGGTTTCCCTAAAACAAGAGTTAAGCAATGGCTAAGTGGTAAAAACCACCCAAGGCTTGATGACCTTATCAAACTTTGTGTATGCCACCACATATCGCTAGTAGCACTTTGCTCAGGAATTATCACCAATATGGAAAATGTTGTCGTGCATACTAATATTCAGGATTTGTTATTTGCTGAAGGGGCTTGTGACAGATGAGTTTTTGATGTGTTGGGTGTAAGTCAAATAAGGATGTATTACTAAAAGGAGTATTAAAGTCATGATAGATTATGACGAACTAAATAAGATCTTAAAAAGCTATAACTTACCTGAGCTCGGTGTCAGCAGAGTTAAATATTGTCTTGAAAACCCTCCAGCTCGTTCGCCTAACTCTACTGGCAATAAGAACAATGTTGTTTGTCTTTATCCCAGTAGAAAAAATAACGTTACACAACTTCTTGAAAGTCATAAAGTTGAGCTCCCTGCAGCTTATTGCTATGAGTTTGATGACATGGTCGTTCTGTATCGATCTCAACCATTCAATTTGCCAATAACTTATAAAAACAAAAAGGGAAACACTACATCGCCAATAACTAAGCCAGACTTCTTGGTTGTTCAAACTGATGGCGTATATTTGGATGAATGGAAGCATGCGGATGAACTTGAGCGCTTAATAGTAGAGAACCCGGGCAGATTTCAAAAACGAGAAGATGGAACTTACCAGTCTATTCCTGCACAAGCGGCACTCAATGGTACGGGAATTGTTTTCAGGGTCAGACCGCATACTGATGTTAACCCATACACATATACAAATTGGCAATTCCTTGAGGATTATTGTCTTGAGGAAACACCAGAAGTTTGCCCACAAAAAGTAAGCTTAATCATGAGCCTATTCGTTGAGGAGGATTATATTTCTCTGCGTGACTTATTAAACTTCGATCAGCTTATTACTGCCGATGATATATACACGCTAATTGCAATTAAAAAACTGTGGTTCGCCTCAGATAAAGTTCCTATAAACGATTTTGACTCCATCATGCTGGCTGATAACTCAGATGACATAAATCGTTTTTACGAGGGTATAAAAAATTACAAGAAATCTATTACACAGCTGAGCGACCTAAGATATGACGAGCATGAATTACTTAGTCGGTCTTCACCTCAACAAATACAAAAGGCAAATTACAAGCACGAGGTTGTTCTAAGATTTTTGAATGAAGGGCTTCAAGAAGATATGGGGGCAAGGGCAACAGTTTATAGTTGGCATAAGAAATTTAAAAAGTCCCTTATTGAATATGGAAGTGGCTACCCGGGGCTATTAGAAAAAAAAAGAGGTTCAAGTAAAATTAGGCGTGTTGTTGAACATGCGTATTATAAAGCTTTTTTTGATAAATATTTCAACGTCGAGAGTGCGCCAAACAAAAGTTCTTTCTGGGCGAAGTATGCAAAAGCGGCTGAATTAGATGGTTGCGGGTATTTCACATATCCACATACGTGTAGGTTAATTGAAAAGGAAGATAGATATAAAGCGGCTTTAATAAGACAAGGAAAAAAAACGGCTTCGACGTTAGACCCTTTTACTTATTATTTGGAATACAGTACACCCCGGCACGGTTTATATCCCTATCACATAGGCCATTTGGATCACACAGTAATCGATGTAGTCGTTGTTGACGAGGAAACAGGTATAGCGTTAACCGAGTCTATATGGCTATCGCTGATGATTGATGCTTTTACACGTAAAGTGTTAGCAATGTACATGTCATTCGACCCGCCAAGTAACCGCTCTGTACTGATGGTATTTAGGGATTGTGTTAGGCGAAATAACAGATACCCTAAAAATTTGGTGATTGATAGGGGGCCAGAATTTAAAAGTGTTTATATAGACCAGTTGTCAGCTAGGTTCTATATGACAAAGAAATTAAGACCAGGTGGCAAACCGACTTTTGGTAACATTATGGAGCGAATTTTTGGTACGGCTAATACAACGTTCTTTCATAACCTGGTAGGCAACACACAAGAGCGTAATAAGAACTTCAGAGGAATAACAAAAGAAGTTAATCCAAAAAAACTAGCTATTTGGACTTTTTCCTCCTTGTATGATGAAACCGAAAACTTCTTTTTCAATAAGTACAACAACAAACCTCACGCAACATTTTTAGCTAGTCCAAATAAGCTATACGACAATTCAATCCATCTATATGGTGAGCGAAAGCATGTAAGAACAGAATATGATCACCAGTTCATAATTGATACCTTGCCAACAGCGCCTAATTCAAGGACGCAGGTTGAATCAGTCGAAAATGACACACGACACGTTTACAAAAATGGAATAATTAGACTGTGGGGAATTCCGTACTCTCATGATGAATTAAAAAACTTACCTGAAAGCGAGTCTGACGTTCAGGTTAGGTTTGACCCAATGAACGTGTGCCATGTCTTTGCCTTTGTAAAAAACCAATGGCTCAGGTGTACCTGTGAATACGAAGCACTTTTCCAACATAAAACTCAGCGCCAGTTAATGCTGGCTTCCGCTGTATTAAGAAAAAGAGGCCTTCTAGGTAATAACATCAACACGTCTAAAGAAGCATTGTTAGCGTATGATTTCGAGAAATTGAACAAAACAGAGACAGATCTATCACGAGTTGTGCATGAGAAGCAGAGGGCTAATATAGAAATTAAAAAGAATAAGCCTAAAGCCAGAAAAAATATGCCTGATTTGGATCTCAACTCTATGATTAATAAGTTTGAAAAGGAGAGTAGTTAAAATGGATAGTGTGGTAGCAAGCATAAAGAAAGATATTGAGAGTAAATTATTGGATGTACTTGATGAGCTTTCTGCAGAAGATAAGCAAAAAGTTGATGAGTTCAAAGATGTAAGGTTCTTACACCCTCAGTTATCGTCTTCGTTTAAGGAGCTTCTTGAAGCTTATAATTGTATGGAACCTGGTGATTTTATACTGGTTGCCGGCTCTACAGGGGTTGGTAAGTCAGCCTTAGCAGAACAATTTAAGCTTCATTTACAAAAAAATGAATTAGAAAAAATGGAGGCAGACTTAAACTATAACCCTGTTGTTTATCAAAATGCTTATCAGTCAGAATCAGGTTCATTCGATTTTAAACTCTTCTATGAAAATATCTCTGTAGCAACAGGAGATATTCTAATAAATGAAAAACAGTTAGTAGAATTTCTACCCAGCGGTGCTGTTGATGTAGAAGCGTTTAGGAAGAAAAACAAAACTGTTCGACAAATGCGCAAGTCAGTAGAGAACTCATTTGAACGTAGGGAAACTCATACGCTACTTATTGACGAAATCCAGCATATGCTTTCACTAAACGGCGCTGATCAGCTGAAAGATCGTATGGACTTCATCAAGTCTTTCACCGAATCCGCGCAAGTTCGCATTATTATGTTTGGGAATTATGATGCACTTAAAATGTCTAGTTTGAGTGCGCAGCTTGGTAGGCGAGAAAATCTAATCGATTTCCCCCGATATAAGTGCTTAACAGAACAAGAGTTAGAGGATTGGGTAAATGTTGTTTGGAACTGTCAAAAACATCTTCCACTCAAATATAACGATACTTTGGTTAATCACTACAAATACTTGCTGCAGTATAGTTGTGGCTGTACCGGAATACTCAAGAAGTGGTTGAACCGTGCGCTTATTAAAACGTTGTCTCAAGGTAAGCAAGAGATAACGAAGTCAATATTGGAAGCGACCAGACTTCCGGATAAGAAGCTAAGTCAAATAGCCAGAGAAATCGCAATAGGCGAGAAAAAGCTCGAAATGACAGGTGTTGATGAAGTGACTGAGTTATTTAAAGGTGCTTGTGTCGACTTTTTGTCTGATGACTGCGAAGAAGAACAAGAGCCAGCCAAACCTAAAAAGAAAACTAAGAAAAAACCAGGGGAGCAAAACCCTAAACGGCATAAGGTGGGTAGATAACTGAAGTGGATATTGTTCTAGAAAGCTTAGATATCAATAGAAAAATTCAACCTCGTAGTTTACTCACTTCAATTGAACCCATTGTCACGCCTGAGTGGGGGAGAGAGTGTGTACCAAGCTATATCAATCGATTAGCGCGCTATAATGACTGGCGGCCAGGAGATCTTCTAGCCCTGTTATTTAGTCAACGCTTTGGCAGTGGTAAAAATATAGCGCAGACAAACTCAAAAAATCAGCAGGCTCAAATAAGGCTCGCGATTGATCCAGGGCTGATTAAAATAATGACTGATCAGTTAAAGCATCATGTTAAATCTGATGCTCCTTCTCAGGCATTTACGAGCGATATTGAAATCATTCTAAGTCATATTGAAACCGGTAAGCCAACGATTTATAAATGGTGCTCTCATTGCTTCTATGAGCAGGAGACACCATATGTACCTATTCAGTGGCTGCTGACAAAATCTAGGGTTTGTCATAAGCACTATATTGAATTAACTTCAGTGTGCTCTGACTGCGAACGAAAACCTAATTTAATAAAGCGAGATACCGTTGTTGGGTATTGTGATCATTGCGGAACTTTCTTAGGAAAGAGCGAAAATAGCGTGAAAAACTCACCCTCAATGAATGCAGATACCGAAAAGCACTATGCCTTGCTGTTAGCAGATGGCTATTATAGCGAATAACTTTTGAAGTAAGGTTCATAGTGCATTCATACGAATGCACTTGGTGCTTGTCATGTATACCGCCATGCTGATATATCAAACACCTAAATATATGCACAGGTGACGATGAATGACTTAAGCATATTTTATAAAGAAGCGCATACTGTAGAAAATATAATAATAAGTTATAACTTATTATTATATTGAGATAAAATAACCTATGACTTATATATTGCATATAATATATAAGTCATAACATATAAATAAGACTCTTAAATTTAGTGTATAGGTTATTATTATGCGTGCAGATGATCGTATTCTAGCTAGAAAAAAACTTGATAAACGCCTTAATCCTCTACGGAATTCACAGGCATTTACACGACCGCCTCGTGGCTGGCTTAAGGCCATTCGTGAAGCGCTGGGTATCACGAGTGCCCAGCTTGGAAAACGTATGGGCGTTAGCCAGCCTCGTATTCTTGAAATTGAAAAATCTGAAAAGTCAGGTTCAATTACTTTAGATACATTGGAGCGTGCAGCCAATGAGATGGACTGTAAATTGGTCTATGCGCTTGTCCCCAAAGACCCGCTCGAACATGTCGTAGAGTGTCGTGCTCTTGCAATGGCTAAGAAACAGATGACTATTACAAGTCATAATATGGCGCTCGAAGCACAGTCAATATTGGTTGATGATGAAAAGGAACAGCTAGAAATAATGGTACGTAAAATTATAGAAAATGCTGGGTCAAATTTGTGGTCGGATGATGTATGACGAATCTTTTAGTCTCAGAAGAAGATAAAGCATCAACCCCATTAACTGAAGAAGAGCGGGAAGACTTAATTCCATCATACATTAGTCTGCGCTCAGAGCTGAATGAGGCAGAACAACGCAATATTATTGCAGCTGAAGAGTGGGCCTTTAAATCAAAACGAGATGTTTTATCTGAGAAGTTTCTGAAAAATCTTCATAAGAAAATGTTTGGCAAGGTCTGGCGGTGGGCAGGAGTAATAAGAACATCAGAACGAAATATTGGAGTGGATGCCTATCGTATATCCACAGAGTTGAGACAGCTTATAGATGACTGCAAATGCTGGATCGAATTTAAAACGTATGAACCAGATGAAATTGCCGCCAGATTTTCACATCGCTTAGTTAAAATTCATCTATTCCTGAATGGTAATGGTCGACACTCTCGAATAGCAGTCGATTTGTTAATTGTCTCACTCGGACGAAAGCGATTTACATGGGGACGTTCAAGCCTTATGGATGTAGGTGAAACAAGGAAAAAATATATTGAAGCACTTCATGCAGCAGACAATCATGACTATGTTAAATTTTTAGAATTTGTACGATCATGAAGTTGATAGCACAGCTTCCGACCCATTGCGGACTTTGTGTGTTCTTTTGCCGGTTTCAATATCTGTAGGTATATTGGTGTAACTATTCTGTCTGCTTACAGTGTTAAACGAGACTTTCTTTGTTGTGAATTCTCGATATTTCAGTAAGTTAGTTCGAATTCGCTACCAAATACTATTGGTTTTAATGACTAGTTCACCTTAAACTGGTTTGCGGATGCTATTTTGAGACTAATAAGACCTGATGAGTTTAATAAGAATTTGGGCTTTGGTCCCACTTAGGGTAGTCAAGCCAGACCTGAGTTGTCCGCTAATGCCGTTGCCGCGACTGAAGTGGAAGCTATTCTTGGTGAATGCTGACTGACTCATAGTTAACGCTCTTCTAACTCCTATTCCATTATTGATTAATTGCGTATTATTAACTAAACGAAGTGACTAAAAAGAAAAAACTATGTCCGAAATAAAACTACGAACAGATCCAACAAAGTTAAAGAACAAACACGTTATGTTTATTCACGGTCTAGGCGGTGACGCAAATAATACTTGGCTAGAGCGAGGTTCTAAAAAACAAGCATGGCCATTATGGTTACTTGAAGATAATGACGATATTAATATCTGGTCTATTGAATACTCCGCTCCAAAATTCAAATTCAATGATGATGGTATGGGAATCGAAGACCTCGCCACTAATATTTTCGAACGCATACTTACAACCAAAGAGTTGCAGGATGGTGAAATAATATTTATTTGCCATAGCCTTGGCGGCTTAATTACAAAACAAATACTAAGAATTGCAAACGAACAGACTACAAGGCCTTCAGCACAAGAGTTTTTAGGCAGAGTTTCTGGAATAGCTTTTTTAGCAACTCCACACTTAGGTTCGGATATTGCTTCTTTAGGAAACCAACTAATTCCTCGTTTAATTTTGCGAAGTGTAGCGTTGATGAAGCCATCTATCGCAGCTGCAGCATTAAGTCGCAATGACTCCAATCTAAGAGCACTGAACACTTGGTACAGAGAATGGGCATCAAATAGTCCTATTGGACACCTAGTGTTAACAGAAACAGAAAAATTATATGGAATTGTAGGAGTTGTTAAGCAGGATAGCGCAGACCCAGGTTTAGTTGGTGCTCGACCAATACCCATAGCAGCTAACCACGAAAACATTTGTAAGCCAGTTGATAGGGATGATGATATTTTCATACAAGTCAAAGGGTTCATTACAAAAAAAAAAGAGATAATCATGAGGTTTGGCTAACGTCAAGGTTTGCTAGCAATGTGAATTCATGGGAAGGATATGATAACTGGGCAAAATGCCCTTCAGGCATATCGGAAGAATACCTAGTAGACGATAAAATTAGACTAATTGACTCATCATCACAAAATAGTGAGGGCTTAAACGGTGTAGATGGCATAAGTGCTCTACGCCAAAAATTACTCCAAAATAACTCCTCGATTCGATTAGTAGGCCTGTCGGGAGTAGGGAAAACTAGGTTTGCACAAGCGTTATTCGACACACGTATAGGTGAAAACCCGGTATCTACAGATAGCACATTTTATACAGATATAGCTAACGGTCCATCACCGACCCCTAGAGTTTTAGCCGAAAAACTAGTTTCAGAAGGTAAAGATGCGCAACTAGTAGTAGATAATTGCCCCCCTGAATTACATAGGACGTTGACATCCATATGCACTAGTGAGGCCAGTAAAGTTAATTTATTAACTATTGAGTATGATATTAGAGAAGACCAACCTGAACAAACAGAAGTGTTTTCCCTCGAACCCTCTTCTATTGAACTAATTGAAAAAATATTGAACGCTAGGTACAGTAATTTAGGGCAACAAAACGCAAGAACTATAAGTGAGTTCTCAGGTGGAAACTCAAGAATAGCAATAGCCCTATCAGAAACGATTGGAAAAGATGAAAATATTTCTAGTTTAAAAGATGAAGAGCTTTTCAAAAGGTTATTTCATCAACGCCATGACAAAGAAAAGTCACTTGAAAAAACAGCTCAGGTTTTATCTTTAATTTATTCTTTTCAAATTAATAGCGGTAATGCATATAGCGACGACATAATATTCCTGAGTAATTTATCAGAGATCCCCCAAAAAGATATTTATGAGGGTGCCAAAGAGCTAAAACGACGAAGTCTAGTACAGCAAAGAAGCATTTGGATGGCAGTATTACCTCACCCTATAGCTAATAAGCTAGCTTTACATGCTTTAGAAAACATAAGTCCAGCTATGATTTTAAGTAACTTCAATGAAGCTACAGATGAAAGACTATTAAAATCATTCTCCAGACGTCTAGGTTATTTACCTCAGAGTGATGAAGCTAAAGCTATTATTAAACATTGGTTCAGCGAAGACGGTCTGCTCGACAAGTTACATTCAAATAATCAAAATGATTTGGCATGGATACTCATTGGGAATATTGCACCTGTTTCAGTGCAGGAAGTTTTGGTACACATTGAGAAATTAGCCAATCAGCCTGAATTTCTCACTAGAAAGAACGAACAATTTATCTCTATTACAAGACTCATTAGATCAATTGCATATGAGGAACAGTATTTTGATCAATGTGCAAAGTTGCTCAGTCAATTCGCACTAGCTGAGAAGCAAGGAGAAAATAACAATTCCATCAGAGAAATTTTAAAATCATTATTTCAGCTTCATCTGTCAGGAACGCACGCAACTAAAGAGCAACGTCTAAAGGTCATAGACGGCTTAATTAATACATCTATCCAAAGTAACGAAAATCTCGCTTTTGAGCTTTTAGAATCATCTCTTGAGGCATGGCATTTTTCTTCTAGCCACAGCTTCGATTTTGGTGCTAATGCAAGAAATTTTGGCTATGCGCCAAAAACAAATCAAGATGTTAAAGATTGGTATACCTTATATATTAACTTTACAGCTGACTTAATTACTAGCGGTTCATCAAGCTCAATACCAGCTAAAGAAAAACTAGGAAAAAGCCTGCGTAGCTTGTGGCGACAAAGTAACCTAAGAGACTTAATTGAAAGCACTTGTTTAAAAATAGGTTGTTTAGGGATGTGGAATGATGGGTTTTCTGCAATACACTCTATTCTAAAATTTGATTGTAAAACTACTACTGATGATGGCGAAATAGAGAGACTGAAATCAATCGCAGAGCAATTATCACCTAAGACCTTAATAGATGACATACGCATGTATGTGCTAGCTGAAAAATGGTCGTTCCATGATCTAGAAGAATTTGATGATGAAGGTAAATTAATTGAGCATGGATATAAGAAAGGACAACAATACGCCAAAGAATTGGGTTTGAAGTTATCAAGCACTGATCACGAGCTATTTAAAGGCTTGTTAACCGAATTGCTTTCATATGATGGCACTAATTCTAATTTATTCGAGTTTGGGGAGGGGTGTGCGCAAGATGCTCAGAACAATGAAGAGCTATTAGCTATTACTATATCTACATTAGAGCAACTTTCTGAAAAAGAGCGCAATTTTGATTTCTTACGTGGCCAAATAAATTATCTTTCAAAGAATAATACCAGTCTCACTAATGCTTTTTTAGATAGCCTTATAATTCATCCGACACTAAAACAACACTTTATCTGGGTCCAGTTAAGTTACACGATAGATTCTGAGGCTATTGTTCGTATTATTAAGGATTTAGAGGAAAGCATATCTCCAATTTGGATGTACAAAAATTTAGCTTGTGGACGTAGACACGAGTCAATACCTGACGCTAAATTTTGTGATATCTTGGATTTAATTTGGCATCAAAATGATGGCCAAGAAATAGTTATCGATATACTGTCTATGCGTTTTCATGGGCTTAAGCAAAACAAAGACTATGTTGTTTCTGTTTTCCTTAAGAAAAAAGCAGCTTCATTTCTGGCATCATTCGATTATTCCAAAGACAGAGATCACTTTACCAGCAAAGATTATAACTTTACACAGATAGCAAACGTTTGCTTTTCAAAAAACGCTAACGAAGACCATGCTATTTCAGTGTTTACTAATATCAAAAAGGGCATTTTAGATCACGTCATAGGTCGTATCGATCTTCCTGACTTTCTATCTACAATGATTCAGATGCATCCAATATCAGCTCTTGAAGTATTTATCGGTGAGGGAGTTGAAGTGAAACCTCAACTAAGAAATGCAATAAAATGCAGGCTAGATAAAAAAACAAGTCCATTCTCAAACGTAGATACACAAAATACTATAGCATGGTGTGAGAACAGCCGAGAAGATCGATACCCTAATCTTGCATCAATTATTACCCCTTACCAATCTATTGAAAAAACCATAGAGTGGACTCCACTTGCTATCGAATTGTTAGAAAACTCACCAGAGCCTACCAAGGTCCTTGATGAATATTCATCTAGTCTACACCCGACCTCATGGAGTGGTTCTAGAGCTAAGATACTTGAATCACGGTTACCTTTATTTCACTCATTAATAAACCACGATAACAAAGGAGTATCCTCTTGGGCCATTAATAAAGAAGTTCAATGGAAAAAAAATATTGCTCGTGAATATGAAAAAGAAGTAGAGAGAGATATTGATAGAGCCGAGAGATTTGAGTGGTAACGGTTTTTTTGGCACCGCACCTAACTTTTGTAGCTAAAAGAGCGTTACGAAAAATTCAATGGCTGTGACTCTTTTAACTTCCAATACCTACGTATGTTATCGACTTAATCAATAAACTTTGAGTTATAAACTATGACTAATAAGAAAAGACGGCATCATTACGTTTGGCGCAAATACTTAAGAGCATGGTCAGAGGATGAAAAGATTTTCTGCCTTAGAGACAAGAAAATTTTCAACCCTAATTTGATGGGAGTAGCGCAGAAACGTGATTTTTATAAGCTAAATGAACTAAGTAGAGAGGACATCAGCTTTATCAATGAATTAGTAATTAGAAACTCACCAAAAGAGTTAGTTGATGGACATGAGAATCTACTAAATAATTTTAGTTATGTTAAAAAGCTTAAAGAACTTTTATCAGATATTTCTAACACTAATGACGAAGAGACAAAGCATGTTATTGATCTATACCTTCACAATTACGAAGAAGAACTTCATTCTAATGCGGAGAATGTTGGAGGCAAATATCTGGATGAATTATTAAATGGTAATACTGATTTTTTTAGTACGACTACAGGGTTTTCAGAATTCATTTTCTTTCTGAATGTTCAATACTTTAGAACAAAAAAGATAAAAGAAAGTGTTGTAAATGCGTTTTCCTTAAATCAGCCTTTAATCAATATGGAGGGCTGTTGGAATGTTCTAAGCCACATTTTTGCAACTAATGCAGCACATAGTTTTTGCCTTGATCGAGAGAAATATAAATTGGTGCTAATAAATAACCAATCTGAATTAGAATTTATAACGAGTGATCAGCCCGTAATAAATGTGTTTTCGTTAAGTATTCCAAAAAATCAAGCCCCAGAAAGGTGTGCATTGTACTATCCCGTTTCACCAAAATTGGCGATTTTGTTTATTGAGAAGCGTTATTTTGAAGGTGAGTATGAACTTACCTTCGACGAAAGGTCAGTAAGAGGCCACAATGATGCAATTATCAATTCTTCGTTAGAACAGGTCTTTGCTAGTGACAAATTAATTTTAGACGAGATATGCTTTCCTTCTAAATAATTAACAGACTTTGTAAATGAGGCTTAACGATTAACCTTACATTCGAGATACTCATTTTAAGATTAAAAGGTGGCGAACCAATTTGTTTAAATGTCCGGTACCTGCACCAAAGAAGCCATCTAAACCGACCAAAAAATCGACCAAAACTACACGATAATTTTAACTAGCAATGTCTGCACCGAAGAGACTTACTTGGGCAAGTTTCAGCAAGTCTTTTCTGCAACTATTAGATTTCTGTATAATAAAAAGATATGAATCACTAAATACTTATCGAAATGGATTAAATAATCGAATGGCAATTGATTGGAATGCTATCAGTTCAATATCTACAGCGGTAGCATCAGTAGCCACGGCCATTGGTGTTCTATTTGGCGCATGGAAAATAAGGCTATCAAAAAAACAAGCCCAAGCAGAGTTTGAAGACTCAATGGATCAGCAATATAGATCTCTTTCAATGGACTTACCTGTAGATGTATTAATAGGTAAAGAACCAACAAAAGACGAGAGTGCTAAGGTAAGAGAGCTTGTGTTTAATTACCTCGATTTATCGAATGAACAAGTTTATTTACGAGCAAAAGGTCGAATCTCAAAGTACACATGGGCGTCATGGTGCTTAGGTATAAAGGCACATTTAGAAAGACCTGCATTTAAACAGGTGTTTGATGAGGTGAGAGATAATAGTGGGTTTACTTACCTTGAAAGACTCGTTGATTCTAAGTATGAATCTGACCTAGATAGTTGGTTTAATTAATTTTCCAGAAAGGTCTTTACGTAAAAGACTGCTTAGTCTAATTGAAAGTGGGCAGGGTAAAACCCCAAACGTACTCTATTACTGTTAGGAGGTAAGTAGATCGTGCACCCATCGCATGATTTAGAAGAACAAGTCATATTAGCAGTAAAAGAATTTGCTACCTCGATCAATTCGAGGGGCAAAGTTGTGTCTGATATGTCTTCTCTTGTTGAAGCTACTTCTCAATTACCTTTATCTAATTTTGATTATTGGGAGAGATTAATCCGTCATGAGTTTTCTAAAGCTATACAGTGTTCAGCTCAACCAAAATTGAAGCTATACGTAACTCCTTCTCAGCTACTTACTTGGTTAGATTTAATTGGCTGGGATGGGTATAAACGCGAGAAGACGTTACGAACAATATCTGGAGCTGCACCTAATAGCTTTTTCTTTTCACTTGCTATCCGTAGGTTGAATGACTGGGTACCTCAAGTTCGCTTAGCCGCTAGAGAAAAACTGCCTCAAATTGCTAAAGAAACCGACCCTATATACGTCGTCGAAGCCCTTTGCATAGCACTGTCGCATTGGAATTCATGGGGGCGTATTGAAGAATTAGATAAGCAGGTACTGCTCACAATTATTTCAACTAAAGCGATTACAGTGGCATTAAAGTCAAAGCTAATATCGTCAACCTCTGGCCCTATGGCATCGCTTTTCGCACAACTAGGCCGTACATCTGTACTTGATGACCATGTTAGTGAAATTGCTGAAAATGCCATGCAACCTTCGTTAAGGGCTAAAGCATATCGTAGTCAATTTGAACAACGAATGGTTTGGGTTGAAGGCCGGAAGTGGGAATGGACAGATATTCGATATTGCGAAGGTATCCAAAGAGCCGTCGTTGGCGAACGAAAAATTTCTGTAGCATCTTCTGTTTTGGAGCTGCTGCATAAATCAGCAAATGATCGCTCTTTTGTAGTGCGGCGCGTGGCAGCTGAATTTTTGATTCGTGAAATTAGTACATTAGGTGAAGAAGCCCTACAGTTAGCTAAGCATTTTGCTTCAGATAAATCATCTCCTGTTGCTGAGCGAGGCAGGTTTGCTTTAAAGAAGCTTGAAGAAACTCAAGTATGAATTATTGAAAGAACCCCCTATAAAGTCATGAACGGTCAGGCTGTTCATCCTACCTGTGATACTTTACTACTGATAAATTGTTGCCTGCTATTAGTTGGTGACCAGACGCTATTGCTTAGGGGGATTTAGTTCACTAAATTGAATTAAAGCTTTAGAAATTTAATCACCTGATGTCAGCAATTGGCACAGGCTGTGTGAAAACTCTAAATACCGAAGTCAGAACGTTGCGCTACGTGTATTCTTTATTTGTTTACTGTCAAAACCTACTCAGATTTTAAGCTAAGGCTCAATATATTGACCAAAGTAGAGTGCTAGCTGTGTCTGTTGAGTTTTCACACAGCCTGGGCACCAAGAGGCTTACAAGTGCTATTTCAAGTCTTTCAACATTTGGCCTAATTATCGTGATTTAACTTGCGGCGATAACTTTAACTTCATAGCCAAAGCGTTACCTTTTGAGTTCGTGGGAAGATGATGGTGAAAGTACAAAAGCGAATCCTTTTGTTTCTGCATAATCTATCCCTTTAGTGAGTGCTAAATAGTAAGCTCTGATTCCCACAATGAGCCTAAAACAAAGGTTTACTGGTTGCTGAGAAATGCTACTCTTTAAATTTTAAAATGGGTTTATATGGTTTTCGTTCAACATGGTAAAATACGGATTCCGTCTCATAAACCTGTTATGCATAAATTAAGGAATCTCTAAGGGTATGCGCAAAACAAAATTCGATGTGAACTTTGAAATATGGCAAAAAGTAGTAGTAGCCCTTTCAGATATTGGTAGCAACGAATTAGCTCCAATTATTCAAGGGTTTTCAAAATCAATTGGTCAAATAAACAGTTGGGTCAGTAGCAATAAATTTCCCGCTCCTAAGTCAGAAATTGCAAAAGGTTTAGAGCAAGGGATTAATGATCTATCGTCGTTAATCGCAGATCTTGAGCCAGAGTTTCGTTCAAAAGCATTTGGTGCTTACTACGAAGCCGTAAACTCAGTTAATCCAGATTACTTCGAAAAATTAAATGCCAAAATTCAGCGTATTGTTAAACGTGGGCATATTAAAACAGATAGTGAGTTTTATCTTTTGCGTAACCGATTAGACCAAATCGAGGGTAATGGCGCTCACGAAGAAAATACTATTTCTGAGTTATTGGGGCAATATGAAACAAAAGCATAAGGTGTCCAACACGGGCTCCGTAATGTCGTCACCTTTATTCCAAAAAAACGCAAAAAGCCGCCATCATTACTACGCAGGTTAACGCGGCGTTAAAATAAAAGGAAAGTAGATGCGTTATATCATGACGCAGAAGGCGTTTTCGTTAGGAGATAATTTCACTGTCATTAATGAAAGTGAAAAGATCTTGTATGACGTAGTAGACAAGAAGTCTTTTGTTTACAAGATACTTAGTTTTAACGAAGCTAGTGGAAAAGAATTGTTTTCTATATCGCATAAAAAACTATTCCATTGTCCAGGGTTCGAAATTACAAAGAGTGGTAAAGTGAATGCCGAGGTATCAAAAGTATATTCGTGGTTTAAGAATAAACTTGTTATGTCTATCGTTGGTTCTAAAGAGTACATAATTACGGGTACATTTTGGGGTGGGAGTTATACGTTTAAATCTAATGAGCGTTTAGTAGCTCAAATTTCAAGAAAAAATTGGTCGTTCTCTGACAAGTATGACATAGAGATATTTGATGATGAGAACCATGAAATCATTCTAGCGACCTGTGTTGTAATTGATATTATGTTCCATAATACTAATGTAGATTAATAGAAATTTTAACCAGGCGTTACATTTAGGGAAAGTAGATGGAAATGGAAGTATTTGGGAAAATTGATCCTAGCAGTCCTGAAGAATATTATGAAGGCTCGATTAATCTACAAGGAAATGATGTCGCAATTGATCTCAATTTTGAATCTGAAGAAATAGACGAAACTGTTTTGAAATTAGTGTCTAGTTTCTTAAAAAATGCTGAGTCTATGAGCAAGAAGGCATTTTCTGCAATCGCAGCTGATTATGATTTGGAAGAAGAGTCTGAAACAGCCAGATTCTACCTTCAACACCATATAGATGAGTTCACCAAAGATGAGTTAAGTGATATCTTTGGCGAAGAAGAAATTAATAAAGAATCATTCATGAACAGTTTAATTCTTCAGAGAGTAGGAATTTATCCTGAAGATGATGAGTCTTTTGTTATATTCGATATTCAGTTTCCTGATGAATTCACAAACTACTTAATGGCTGTAACATTCGATGATGCTAATGAATTATCGTGCATTTCAATGGAAAGCTAAAAAACTTAGTAACTAGATAGCCATGCTTTATATTGTTAAAAATGGGTGGCCACTATTAATTAGTTATGATTTGGTGGCAATGTCATTAGTCATTTACTTAAGAACCCCTTAGTAGCTCATCCAAATCAATGAATAAAGTATTTAACCAGCGCAGGTTGCGGAATTTGAAAATTAAGCGTGAACAATCAATCTGTGAGAGGGTAGGTGTTGAGCCAAATAAACCTGAAACAGGTACGAAATTAGGCATTGCTCTAAGTACTATTGGCAAGCAACCAATTAATGGTCTTCGTCACAGAGAAGAAAACGGTACAAATGGTTGGTACATATGGTGCGGTGGTGAGATACCAAAAGAAGATGATTTCTTTTCGCCACTTCACGTTGAGCACATAACTGAGTATTTACCAGAAGTGCTAGATTACTTAGATTTACCTTCAGGTTATCGTTTTCAAATAGATGGAAAAGACTATGAAGATGTCTGGTATGAGCAGGAGCTATTAAATGCCTAACAATGCAGTATTGAAGAACTCAGTGGGCTATCACAATATGACGTCAAGGGAAAATTAGGTGTTTAAGCGGATCTTCAAAAAAGAGAAACCTCGACTTTGGCTTGGTACAGTCGCTGTCGCTCCAAGAAATGACTTGGGTCGTCATCTTGATGAATGGAGTATCTTTGGTAGAGAAGATCTAGATTCATCTATTCGAAAGACTCTCGAGAATATATTTGATCTTCCGTCAGCAACTAATGCTGAAAACCCTGATAGTAATGACTACGCCTTGGATATAGTCGTTCCTAAATTTCAGTCAGGCGATGCTTTGGGTGTATCTTTAGGCGATATTGGTTTTCCATTAGTCTGGAGGCCAAAATTAGAAATAGGCTCAAGGTTAATTAATCTAGAAACGGGTAAAACTGTTTATACTGCAACCGTGAAAGTTAAGCTTACATGGCGTAAGTACTTTGCTCGCTTGTTTACTTTGCGCGGTATAATTCGCTTAAAACCGCTATTTGATTCTAATGATATGAATCAGCTTTTAAGTGAAGCTTGTTTGAAATTGCTACACAAACTTAGGAAGGCAGTTTGAATCATAACAAGCAAATCTTTCGGAATAAATCGAATTAAATAAGGAGATTAGAATGGGTATTTTGGATAAAGCGAAGCAGCTTGGAGACAAGGTAAATGAGTCAGTTACTTCATTTAGCAGTGATGACGTCATTGCTAATACAATAATTAAAGCCGTCGCTAAACAGGAAAAAGTAAACGCTATTCTAGAAGAAAGAGGTTGTAACTATAGAGTTGCAGATATCGACTTAGGTATGGGAATTCCTCCATCAGTAACGTTTGGTGTGCGCCGTATTGAAACCTCAGCAAAGCAGGTTCTTGGCAAAGACGAAGCTTAAAATGCCAAAAAAAGACATAGCTATTGCCATAGGATTAGGCCTTTTTATAGGCTTACCTCAGGGCTTTTCAAACATCCCTCAGCTACAGAGATCTAACCTACCACTTGAAACATTACAATTGATCGGCGGTTTTGGTTTGATTGGTGGATTGTTTTTTGGTTTAAACTTCTTGGTAAGAAAAGCCTCCGAAAATTATTCAAGACCAGGTTATGTATTTTTTCTTGTTTCTGGGTTTGCGATTGGAATCCCTGAAATACTAAGATTCTATCAAGGTGATCTAGCTCAAGATCTCACGATGCCCGGATTGTTTTTTACTTCGATTAGTTTAGGGTTGTTAGCTGGAGGAATGCTTTCCTATGTGTTCAAAAAAATTATCTGATCAAGCAAACCGGCAGCAAATTATTTGCGGCATTATACTTTTTCAAAGAAACTGGAATCAATGATGTGTACTTACACACTTAGCCAAGGTCAGATTGATTTTATTGAAGAAAACTTCATTAATTTTTCATTCGATGAAGATGAATTACCTGATAAAAGTATCTTTGATCAACTTAGTCATCCCGCAGAGTTATTTTATCTAGCTCATACTTACAACTGGGATGACGGTATTGATGTGTTGCAATGGATAGTTGATAGTCCTCTATGCTCTGAAGCAACCGCTAGCCTTATTTTTTGGCGCTCACAACCTGATTACTACCGACGTTATAAGTTGTCTGGCGACACAAGTATGGCGCTAAATGATGATGAGGTTTTGTCTTTGTTGCACTCCATCATTAAAAAATATGAAAACAATAGTTTCAATTCAATCGCTTTATCTTTTGATCCTGCGCCTGAATTAGAATCGCTTACGACAAAAAATCCGAAATGGGACGTGCCAAATGCTTTGCTTGAAACACTGGAAGGCCTAGAATTACACGCCCCTTCGTAGCAAACAGCTGAACACAAAAACACTGACAATAAGTAAAGGATTTAGTCAATAATGAGATTGATCGGGATATCACTAATATCTTTTGTTCTATTCTTCCCTGCCTACTGGATAGGGCATTACTTTTTTGGTGAAAATATTGGAGCTGCATTTGCTTGTATATGTGCTTTCGTTGTTTTTCCTTTCTTGCTTTCAAAAATTTGGAAGTATTACCCGCCACTAGATGTTGTCGCAATAGACCCTGATGATGAGTTCAATAAAGATTGCATTAAACGGGCTCGTGCAGAATTAAATCGACTTGAGGTAGGACTGAGCCAAGGTGAAAAAGAAGTCTTCGTAAAATACACAATCCAAGCAGATTCCGAATCAGCAGATCACGTATGGGGAATTGCTCATAGTATAATCGATGGTGCTGTTTCTGTTAGCTTGGTAAACGATCCAATGTATGAAGTTGATGAATCTAAACACTCAACCCCGCGTGAGAAAATCCCACTATCTGAAATTCAGGACTGGATGCTCGTAGACAATGATGGTAATTGTGAAGGTGGTTATACACATCTTGCAATAGTTAATGCATACAAAAAGCAATATGGAAAAGTACCTAAAAAATATCTCAAGGGTTTGAGCTGTTTTGTAGATATTCAAGAGTCTGAATATGCCTATTAATATGTTTGGCGCGCCACCAAAGTCCGTTAAATATACGATTAAATGACTAAGGTGTCACTTTGTTGAATTTATATAGATGTAAAAAAGAGCCTTATAAAGAAGATGAAATCCTAAATTATGGGTTAAGCCTAGCAATGGCTTTTGGAAAAAATTGGCTTAAACCTATCCAGCCGAGGCTAGGTAAAATATATCCAGCGCTGTCCGATGTTGAATTAGAACAATATAATACCAAATGCCAAGAAGTTATGACATTTGGTCATACTGCAGTTTATGAGTTAGCTGAGAGATATGGGAAAGCTACTGATATAAAAGAATTTGAAGGTATTTTTACCTCTCAGTATTCGTGGGTAACATCAAAAAATATCAATAATATTTTCAGCCAGGGCATGTACTATGCCTTTAAAGATATGGGGTTTTAAATGATATTTAACCAATTGCTTAAATATCGTTCTGGCCCAAAGATACAAGCATCCACTGATTCTCAGGCGCTAGACGTTGAGCAGGACATTATGACAAAAGAGAGGTTATAGATGAATGAAATATGGCATAGGTTTGAATCTTGGTTGAATGCGAATTTTAAAGAAGCCTTTCATGATTTAAATAAACCAATTTCGAAAGAACAGATTAGTTTATTAGAAAAAACACTTTCAATTAAGCTTCCTGAAGAGTTCGTTTATTTCTTAAATCTTCATAATGGGCAAGCAGGTGACTCCGGTTGGATTATTGATGGTTCTGAGTTGCTATCGTCAGAGAGAATTATTGATGAATGGACTGTTTGGAATGACCTTTTAAAGGGTGGTGACTTCGATGATTGCATGGAAAAAAGAGATAATGGAGTAAAGTCTGATTGGTGGAATTCTAAATGGATACCTTTCACGTATGATGGCTCGGGAAATCATTTATGCATTGATCTTGATCCAGCTGTAAATGGTACATATGGCCAAATTATCACTATGTGGCATGATGATGGTGAGCGTGAAGTTAAGGCGAAAAGTTTCATGGAATGGTTTTCTCAATATGTTCAAGATATTGAAAACGGTAAATATGTATATAGTGATGACTATGAAGCAATTGTGAATGCTAATGATGTATAGGTAACACGTAGTTATGTGCTTAAGAGGCTTAGATGAAAATCCCAGAAATTAAGTTAGTATCAAACCCAGAAACAGATGAAGCCAAAGGTGCGATAGGATTCAAATACAACGAAGAAGCAGGTTTTTCTCACAAAATCGGAGGACACCCAGACTTTGTTCAGGGCGAAGATTATTGGCCAAAATGTTGTGAAAGTAAGATGACTTTTTATGGCCAACTAGACTCAGTTGGCGATGATTACTCATTAGGTGATTGCGGTATGGTTTATGTGTTTGTCTGTTTTAGTTGTTTTAATTCAGAAAGCTTTGTTCAATCTCACTAACATGGCAAAAAATACACATAACAAACTGCTGAAATATCCTTCTGGTCGAATGAAACGGGCCTCGACTGGACTCGTTGATACTCTCTGTTTAGCCGTGAGTTATGAGTTATAACTATGAATGAAGAATGGAACTTCGAAGAGAAATCGTCTAGGTCTAGCATGGCCATAGCTGTATTGATTATTTCATTCCTGATTGGTCTTACTTTTTGGGCTTACTTTTTTCCAGTGGTCATTTATTCTGGAATTTTTTGGGTTGGGGCTGTGCTCATGGGGTTTCCTGTTTATTGCGCAGGCGAAGGTCTAGGTAGTTTCGGCTTAGACCAAAAATTTATCAAAAGTTGGCCAAGATTTTTACGTATTATTTACGGTGTAATTTGGGTTTTGCTTTGCATGGTTATTTTTATAGTCATAATTGGTGCGTTGTCATCAATGCTAGTGCAAGGTTAGTAGCTATGCCCAGAGCTAAAAATCAAAGATCGCTCACAAAAAACTGTGGGCATGATTGCTACTGTTTCGTAGTTTCAGCCATTTATTACAAGCGTTAACCACTTCATATGAATGTGTATTTTTACAATAACGATAAAAATGAACAAGAGCTTGCAGTTAATGCTTACAACCTTTGTTCGCGTAGAAAGTTTGTATCGATCCTTGAGTGCTTAAACGGTGTCGAAATAATACGTTGGCCGAGCATATTTAACGTCTATGAGTTTTGTATCTTCGAATTTGAAGGTTGCCGGTTTTGTTTGTACGAAGATGACTGGTCTAACGGAACGTTTTGCTTCTCATCCAAACAGGCTTCTGTGGAAGCCTTGAATAAAATTGCCAGTCACTATAAAAATCACGAAATAGATATCCCCGTACCAAGAACTACTAGCAAATTGTTGGTGGCCTTGCTCTTGGTATTACTTGGGGTGGCTATATTATTTGGTCTTTTCACTATGGGGTATATCAGTGGTTAAAAAGTGCAAGCAACTGGAATTAGGTAAGTTGGCGTTAGCTGACCAAGGATATTCATGGGAGAAGTAATATTTTTAGCATTAGCTCTACTGGCTGTCTTGATTTACTTATTGCTCAGTAGAGATACTGTAAATGAAGCGTTTGTATCTACTTATGAATTCCCAGAAACAGTACGAGAGGGCATAGCTAAAATATACTGCAATTTGTCAGATGAAGAATTAGATATGGTCTTAAATGGCTTAAGGCAATTCTTTGTTGTGTGTGGTAAAAATAATTTGAGATGGTGCATGATGCCTTCAAAAGTGATTGATGAGGCATGGCACCAGTTTATTTTGAATACAAAGGAATATCAGGCTTTTTGCAATAAGGCATACGGTAAGTTCTTACACCACTCACCATCTCGTGCCATGAGTAGTCAGACCAAAGCACAAATCGGCATTCAAAGAGCATGGAAAGCAGCCTGCAAGCTTGAACGAATGTCACCAAATGCGGTGACTAGAATACCGCTACTTTTTGCCATTGATTATAAACTTCAAATCCCTGATGGCTATTACTATGTATTGAATTGTGAAATGCCAAGCTTTGAAAATTTACCGCGACATTATTGTGCTGGTCATATTATGAGTTCAAATGCTGGTGTCAGCGGCGGTGGTTGTGGTGGAGGTTGCGGTGGGGGTTAAAAGACAAATCATTATGCATAAATTTATGCGAAAGAGAGAATTATGATAAAAGGCTCAGTATTAATATATGTTGGTATGATATTTTTGACCGGTTGTGCCGCTTTTGGAGTACCTTATACAAGTGATCCTTATACTAAGGTTGATTACAGTTATACGTTATTAAGCCAAGGAAGAGCGTTGCCAGCAGAGAAATTGACCAACGAAGCACTTCAAGAATTTATTAAAACCGGTGATACTCGAGGCGAAGCTGAAGCTCATGTTTTTTTTGGGCAGTTTTATAAATCACCAACCTATCGAAGCTATGCACCATTTTATAAAAAACAGGGCGAATACGACCCTAGTAACGACAAAGCTATAAGCCATAGTCTGTTAGCAGTTGAGCTTTATGAAGGGATTAATAACTATATGCAAGCTGCAAAGGCTAAGTTTTCTTTGGCCACAGCATATTTAGATGTTGACCAAGTTAAAGCCTGCAACTCATTTGATGAAACTTTAGTTTCTTACAAAAAAGGTGAAACTGAGAATCCAACAGAAACCTTTCAATACAATAATTATTATGGGAGCTTTGAAGGTTTGATTGATGCTTTTAAGAGGAAGTTTTGTACTCCGCTAGCACTGGCTTCTGCTCTTAAGTCTAAAGAAGAAAAAGTAGCTTTTGACTTATCTAATTATAATTGGAAGAAGGAGGTTAGCGTTGAATTATCGTTAGCCAATAACTTAAATATACAAGACTGTAAAATAGATCAATTACTTAACGACACGTTCAATAAAGGGGCAGCAGACAATAGTGTCAATGTTGTAGAAGGTAATGATACAGTTCCACACCTTGAAGTCGTTGTTAAAAAGGTAAAAGAAGGAGTCTTTGCAACAGCTAAAGCAAAGACCTGGGTAACTGCAAAATTAATTCTAGACAACAAACTAATTGGAAATTTCGATAGCGCTGAGAATATTGATTTTTATGAAGGGTACAATTTTGGGTGCAAAAGAATTGAAATTTCTTTAACCAAAACAATTGCGCCAATATTTAAATGGCTCGAAAACCCTACTTCTGAACCAAAGTAGTGATAAATAACACTACAGATAAACTCAGCTTAAGCAGAGTATCGCACCGTCCTACCATCTGTATGCAATACCCAAAGATCATCACTGATCTTAGGTTTTGGGACAGGTTTACCGAGAGTTAAAGCCATAAGAGTTTCATTCAATTGATCGAGAACTTGTGTTCTTGATTCAGACCTGACACGAATGCACTCATCTAGCATTTCTTCTATTGTAGCTGCTTCTATAGCGTTTTCTAACATATTAAAATCTCCTACATAAGTAAAGTATAGCAAATGAAAATACTAGCTCGTGTAAAAGCTTGGTCTTAGTGGCTAAGATTTCAAATTTATAAGGAGAATATTTTTTATCTGGAATAAGTATATAACTAATTCGAATAAATGTGTTTTGGCCCTTGTTTTTGAAACATTACAGGCGTAAGGTTCGCGCTTCAATTTATTACATCACAAAGTAGGAGGTTCAATATGGTTCAAGTAGATAATTCAAATACGTTGTTGGGCTTCGCTGCATCCACTGCTATAACGCATCTAGTTCAGATCTGTCATAGCCAGTTCAGTTAAGTCCGTTTAGCTGCACTCTCGCAGCGATTGCCCAACATTTAATGCTAGTTTGATTGCTTTAGGTATATTAGAGCATGGATCATTATATCCGCTTTATGCGTGATATTTTATTCATTACCTTTTATAGCGTCTAAACCTCTCGAACAATTCAAAACCAAAAATATATTTGCGAAAAAATT
>Ga0105348_1000673_pt1 | contig 24999 bp, 23 predicted proteins | sample EN8Hudsemesocosm_2_FD_83504 | JGI IMG/M metagenome (GOLD analysis project Ga0105348, IMG submission 83504) | Methane-oxidizing microbial communities from mesocosms in the Hudson Canyon - EN8C Hudson Canyon | ecosystem: Environmental > Aquatic > Marine > Cold seeps | place: Hudson Canyon... | reverse complement strand
AGTTAAACTAATAAATGAGAGTATTAAACGTAGTATAGCTTGCTGTAACAGAAAAGAGAGCGGATACGGTTTTATTTGAAAGTAGAGCGTGGTGGGTTTAATTGAAAGTAGAAAGGGATGGGGGTATATCTGTGGGAGTAAAAAGGGAGTGAGTCACTCCCTTTTAAAAACATTTAATTAAGCTGCAGAGTTGGCGTGAACTCGATGCAGTGACTCAATCAAAGTGTCTTCAAGCTCAAAACGCTCTTCAAGCCTTTTTCCGAGCGTTTCAAGTTCTTCAATTAAGCCTTCTATACCATCATCAACTTTATGAATGTCGTCAAAACGGTCATTAAAGGATAATGCAATTTCTGTGGAAGCTTCGATACGCGGGATGATTTGTTTAGCTAATTGAATGCCACCGTCATTATATTCAGCTGCTTCAGCGACAAGCTGTTCGTATACTTCGAAGTGACCGACAGAGACATAATCAACCAGAACTTGACAGAAAGACTGAAATTTCTCTGCTTTATTTTCTTGTGAACTGCCTGGATTAACAGAAAGGTCGCATAGTCTTACAATTAGTTCCTGTCTTTCTTTAAGCCACTTATCTATGAGGTCGCTGACGCCACCCCATCGCTCTGCTGCATTCTTGCAATTATCGAGCATTCTTAACCCCTTTACGACTACTGTTGTTATGTTGGTGCATGCTATGTTTTTAATATTATGTTGATGCATTATTTGTTTTCGGTGTTGGCAAATCTAATTAGCCAACGTACCCAGTTCTGAGCATTCAAACCAGTATCTAGAAATTAACTAATTTGGTGCCCAGTCGCAACTGTTATTTGTTTCGTTTTTTAAATAAAACACATAACGCTAGCAAAGACATGCTTATAAACGCGAGTAAACTCCATCCAGGAATAGAAATATTCATCAGGGTCCATTGCACTTTTGCGCAGTCACCTGTGCCTCTAATGGCCATTTCAATCACTTCCAAAATAGGGAAAACTTCAAGCATATAGTCGATACCCGGGCCACAGGCTGGTACTTGTTCTTCAGGCAAGCTCTGTAACCATAATTGGCGCATGGCAACGCTGGCACCTGCAACAGAAAGTATGGTTGTTAATCCTGCGTAAACTTTTTGGCCAATAAAGTCAGGGTTATGTAAACATGCTAGAAGAGCGCATAAGCCTATTGCGCAGAATACCACTCTTTGCATCATGCACATGGGGCAAGGGTCCATACTGCTGAAGGGCTCGATAAAAATAGCGCTGCCTAGTAAACCGGCACAGCCAATAAAAATAACTAAAAATAAATACCGCGGCTTTGGTAGAGTCATAACAGTTCTCAAGGTAAAGGTGTTTGTTTCGAATAGTTGGATCTAAGATAGTCGTCTATTTTTCCTGAGGAATTTATAGGAGTAAATAGTTTCTTATGACTATTAAAGGCATTTAATGTTGATTCGCCTTTTAACCCGCTTGCCTTATTGCAGCTTGGCCTTTCCTGCCTATAATAATAGGTTCTTGTTGATAAGTGATTGAGGAAAAATGAAAAACACCACGATGAATAAATTAATTGCTCTAATGCTTCTTTTTTTTGGGCTTTCCGGTTATGTAGTGGCTGAAGACGATGGGGCTGCAGCGCCTGCAGTTTCTAAATATTACGGCCTTAAACCTGCTTTTGTCGCAAATTTTGGTGAGTCAGGCGCAAAGAAATTAAAATTTGTGAAAGCTGAAGTATCGGTTCGTGCTTCTAGTGATGCTGCTATTGGCGAAGTAATGAATCACGATGCACTCATTCGACACCAGATCGTTATGTTACTGAGCCGACAGACAGAGAACGTAATATCGAGCTCTTCTGGGCAAGAGGCTGTGAGAATCGAAGCGCTAGAAGTTGTTCAGCGTGCCTTGAAAGAAGAGACCGGATCCGTTCAGATCGACGATCTTTTATTTACAAGTTTTATTGTTCAGCGGTAGATAGACAGTATTAATAACACTAGATACCAAGTTTAGGCATCGACTAAACTTGCATATGGGAGGTTTTAAGATGCAAGTTTACTGACCGGGCTGGTAAGTTTGCACTCTCCTAAACCATCTTCCCATCCAGCTTCCCAGGCAGCTTCAACTACTTCGCCATGGTAAGGGCACTGATTGTTTTCTATGCCCATAACACCGGCCATATAGCCTTGGTGATAAGCTTTATTCAGTGAGTCTATGTCCCAGCGTAAGGAAAAGTCTTGGGCCATTTGGCCAGCTCCTTTCGTTATGCTGCCTTGCACTTTGCAAGCTAATAGAGATCTTGATTACTTATATGTCCAGTTTTCTTTTTTACAGCACTAAAAACGTGCAGGCAAAATACATCTGAAATTAATCGTTCTGCATCCTTGCATTATCTCGTTCGGCTATAAAAGTGGTTTGGCAACGCCATCCACGTTAAAAAAATTGCATCAATCTTTATCAAAGAGAGTTTTCACAAAGAGCCGCAAAATTATATTTTTTGCTGGCAAAGCTTTCCTACAAGCGTGAAAACCATTTTGTTGTTAAACAACTTACCTGAAGTAAATTATTTATTTTTATAAAGTAGTGCAATATTTCGAGTTTTTCCAGAAACAAAGCTGTTAGAAACATTACAAATAGCTAACAGTTCTATACGCCTCGTTTCGAATAATCACAAAACTATCACAGGGCTGTGGGAGCAACAATTGAAACTGTGCTAAAAGTGAAGGGATTCTCAGTTTTAATTTTGAACTTGTTCGTTAGTGCACATTTATTGTTCGAGCTGAATATTATTCACTTTGGTAATCTTTCATAAAGGTCTTAAATGGAAGTGAATCTGAGAGTTTGATATCTTGCTCAGCTTTGAATGAGTTTTTTGCCAGATGTGCAAAACGGGCTTCTAGCGTTTCTGATGTCGCGGTCTTGCGGGATAGGATTGCACTGTGTTTTGATGAAAGTTCGCCTGCGAATTCAAGCCAGGATAATGACTCTTGCTGCATGATGTTTAAAACTTGAGCTGAAGGGCAGAGTTCAGTGTTTTGAATTTTTTGGGTTTGTTCGATTAAGGCCGCTTTATACCGATTATCTTCTTGGTCTTGATCGAGTATTTCAGCGATACTTTGCATCTCGGTCAGTAATGTATCAGCCCAGTCCGTCAGCAATATTTGTTGATCTCCTTTTTGAAGTGATAGCTTTGGCTTCCGGCCTTCATTTACGACTAAATCGAAATTATGATCTGAGTCTTTACATTCGCTTTCACTGATGACCGGTGAGTCCTTCATTAAGCAATAAAGTAAAAATATATCCATAAAATCGATTTGCTGGGCAGAAATGCCAAGTGCGAGAAAAGGGTTCAGATCCAAACAGCGAACTTCAATATATTCAACTCCTTGCGCATTGAGTGCGTGACGCGGCGTTTCGCTTGATTGCGTTGTTCGTTTAGGGCGAATCGAGCTGTAGTATTCATTTTCGATTTGAAGAATATTGGTGTTTAGCTGAATAAATTTATCGTCTTGTTTCAGGCCAATCTTTTCATATTCAGGGTAAGGCGTTTGAATCGCTTGGCCTAATGTCGTGGTGAAGTTGCTCAGAGTATTAAAACAAATAGCCAAAGAAGACTGGGCATTATTGTGATAACCGAGATCCCCCATTCTTAATGACGTTGCGTAGGGTTTGTAATAGCTGCCTTTATCATCAAGCTTTTCTAAATTGTGAGTGTCATCCGCTAAGAAGCTTTTATCTAAGGCAGGAGATGCACCAAATAAATACATGAGTAACCAGGAGTAGCGTCGGAAATTGCGTATTAGGGCAAAATATTGCTCAGATTTGAAGTCTTGAAGCGCGTCTGTGTTATTAAGCGTCGCTTGGTAATTTGTCCAAAAACTATCACTTAAGGAAAAATTAAAGTGTAAACCCGCAATGCTTTGCATGACTCGGCCATAGCGAACCCCTAGGCCTTGACGGTAAACATATTTAAGCTGGCCAATATTTGAGTCGCCATATTCTGCAATCCGAATACTCTCTTCCCCATCGAGGCGGCAAGGCATACTGCCCGCCCAAAGCGTTTCATTACCAATGCTGTTGGCCACGTGCTGGTGGGTTTCTTTTAGGGTATTGAGTAAAGACTCTCTGGTGCTCTCAACGGGAGTAATAAGCTCCAATAGCGCTTCAGAGTAATCTGTTGTTATGGAGGCGTGCGTTAAAGGATGGCCTAAAGCTTCTGGATGGTCGCTTTGTGAAATATTCAACTCAGGCGTGGTGCGTAAGCCTTCTTTTTCAATGCCTCTGGCGATAGGCGAACCGCGCTCTTCGATCTGTTTTTCGAGTGCTGACAGCTTTGTTGATGAAAGTGAATAAGGGCTGTGGGCTGTCATTTTAAAATCCTGTCGGTAGTGATATTGTTGAGCTTTAGTTAGAGTGCAGTCGCTATTGTTAATGCACATTTGCCTGCAAACTTATTTGTAAATCTTATCTGAACTCTTGTTAGCAATTATACAGCGAGCTGATGAAGTATACCGTTTATGGGGGCTTCGATCAGGTTGCTCGCTTTGATTACTGTATTTCACATATGCGCTTAATAGACACAGCCTTAAGGCGTTTTTAATTTGCTAAATGCATTTGCCATCGCGCCTGATAAAGCCACTTCAGGTTTTTTCTGCTTAGCAGGTCGCGCTTGTCGGCCAGTATTTTCTTCCGGCTTTTTACCGGGTTTGCCGGAAGGCGATGCTTCATCATCCATGCGCATGCTAAGGGCAATACGCTTACGCTGGGCGTCTGAGTCAATCACCTTTACTTTGACAATATCACCGGTTTTAACCACTTCTCTAGGATCTTTAACAAACTTATTGGCTAAGGCCGAAATATGGACCAAACCATCTTGATGAACACCAATATCTACGAATGCGCCAAAATGCGTAACATTAGTCACCGCGCCTTCAAGTATCATTCCTGGTTTAAGGTCTGAAATTTTCTCAATACCCTCTTTGAATTCTGCAAACTTGAACTCCGGTCGTGGATCACGTCCTGGTTTGGCGAGTTCTCCGAGGATATCTTTTACGGTAATCAAACCGCTTGCTTCAGTGACAAAATCATTTGCGGTTAACTGACTTAGCTGCGTCGCATTCCCGACCAGTTGCTTGATGGAAAGTTCACTCTTTACGGCAATGGCCTTCACTGTTTTATAGGATTCAGGGTGTACAGCAGACGCATCCAAAGGGTTTTTCCCATCACGAATACGTAAGAAACCTGCGCATTGTTCAAATGCTTTAGGGCCGAGTCTGGGGACGTTTTTTAAGGTAGTACGTTGATCAAAGCGGCCATTTTCATCTCTGAATGCGACTATGTTATTGGCTATGCTTTGATTTAAGCCTGACACTTTAGCGAGTAAGGGGGCCGATGCCGTATTGACGTCCACTCCGACGGCGTTAACACAATCTTCAATGGTCGCATTCAAGCTTCGGTTGAGTTGCACTTGGCTGACATCGTGTTGATATTGTCCCACGCCAATGGCTTTAGGTTCTATTTTGACGAGCTCTGCAAGCGGGTCTTGTAAGCGACGCGCAATTGACACCGCACCACGAATGGTCACGTCTAAATCTGGAAATTCTTGAGCCGCAAGTTCAGAAGCAGAATAAACGGATGCGCCTGCTTCGCTCACCATAATGCGGGTGAGCTTTAGATCTGGGTAGCGCTTCATTAAGTCTGCCGCTAATTTCTCAGTTTCTCGAGATGCTGTACCATTACCGATACTGAGCAATTTTACCTGATTTTTTTTGCAAAGCTTGGCCAGTATTTCGATTGACTCATCCCATTGGTTTCTGGGGGCATGAGGAAAAATCGTTGCATAGTCGACATATTTTCCGGTGTCGTCTATGACCGCTACTTTAACGCCTGTTCGTAGGCCAGGGTCGAGTCCTAAGGTCGCTTTTGAGCCCGCAGGTGCCGCGAGTAGTAAGTCTTTAAGGTTGTCTGCAAATACATCGATGGCTGTTTTTTCAGCGTGCTCACGCAAGTTGCTTAAAAGCTCCGTTTCAATGTGCATGTTGAGTTTTACACGCCAGGTCCAACGAATAACCTCTTTTAACCACTTGTCGGCAGGCCGGCCTTTATCCTCTATTTCAAAATGTGCTGCTACCTGGCCTTCACAAGGGTGGGGTGTCAGGCGGTCACTTGGATCATGATCATGAGCGACTAAGTTGACGCTCAAGACGCCTTCATTTCGACCGCGGAACAAGGCTAAAGCGCGATGAGAAGGTATTTTGGAAATGGCTTCCTGATAGTCAAAATAATCTTGAAACTTCTCACCTTTAAGCTTTTCGCTCTCAATTACCTTGCCTTGAATGTCGCCCTGTTCCCAAAGATAGGTTTTCAATTGACGTAGCAATTTTGCGTCTTCACTAAAGCGCTCCATCAGAATAAATTTGGCACCATCGAGGGCGCTCTGGGTATCTTCGATGCCCAGATTTTTGTTGATAAAAGCCTGTGCTTCAAGTTCTGGCTCTAATTCAGGTCGAGCATAAAGTGCCTCGGCTAAAGGCTCTAAACCGGCTTCGATAGCAATTTGACCTTTGGTTCGCCTTTTTCGCTTGTAAGGAAGATACAGATCTTCCAGCTCGTTTTTGGTGCTCGCTAAATGCAGCTGTTTGGCTAACTCATCACTTAATTTACCTTGCTCTTCAACGCTTTTAAAAATAACTTTCCGGCGATCTTCGAGCTCTCTTAAGTAACGTAGACGCTCTTCAAGTGTGCGCAGCTGGGTGTCATCTAAGGATCCAGTGACTTCTTTTCGATAGCGCGCAATAAACGGAATGCTTGAACCTTCATCAATCAAACCGATAGTGGCTTCAACTTGTTGTGATTTGACTTGTAGTTCAGTCGATATTCTTGCCGCGATGGACTGTTGAATTAAATCAAGACTAGAGCTGTTGTTCATGGCGTACCTGAAGAGACAAAATTAGTGAAAAATAATGAAGCTCATAATGGAGGCAAGCAAAAAAATTTAAACCCCATAGGTAGAAACAAAAATGATGAGAGCGTATTAGCTTTGAAGAACTTTGCTTACTGAAGGCTATTTATTTGGCTTAATAACGCCTTTACTCTCTAATGCCTCACGTAATTTTTCTGTCCTGAAATAATTTTTAAATAAATCACTTAAACCAAGTAATGATGACGACCGTACATTCAAGCGAGATTCTCCTGGCATTGCCAGTACTTCTATAAAATCCAGGAATTTGAAGACAGGGGTATAGCTTTTAGCATAAATGTAGCCTGGGTATTCATGCTGTATTTCAGTTCCAGGTAAGTCCTCGACGGCTGAGCGAATCAAGGGCCATGCCTTGTCTATTGGCATTAGCAATTCGAAGGGTTGAATGCTATGAATGAATGTCGAGGCTTCTGTTGATGCGCAATTATGCAGTGGTGGGCACCAATATAAGGACTGCTTGGTATCAGATTCCTCAAGCGGGAATACAACACAGCCATTCAAATTCATGATAAGGACAAGTAGGGCTGGCGATAAAAGTATTCTTAGAGTGTTGGTCATGCGGGGATTCTTAATTTGAAAATATGAGTATAACAATTTGAATCTTATTGGAGGGTGAGATTAAGGCCACTTAGACGCAAAATAGCATTCAGTTAATGGTGATGAGGTTTAATTATTTAAGCCATCTATGATGGTTTAACTGGTAAGCAAAGGCCTTACATGAAAAAATCACCCCCCGTTTATTTATTCTGTTTTTTAGTGTGGTTATATTCTTTTGAGTCGATTAAATCCCAAACAACGTGAAGCGGTTGATTATATTGCCGGCCCTCTTTTAGTTCTTGCGGGTGCAGGCAGTGGTAAAACCAGTGTGATTACCCGGAAAATAGCCTATCTGATTAAGACTTGTGGCCTCAAAGGTCGAAACATTGCAGCCTTGACCTTTACCAATAAAGCCGCGCGCGAGATGAAGGAGCGGGTGGGTCAACTGGTATCAGGGCCAGATGCGCGAGGTCTTACTGTGTCAACCTTTCATAACCTGGGCTTGAATATTATTCGCTCTGAGCACAAGACTTTGGGCTACAAACCCGGTTTCTCCATATTTGATGGCGAAGATGCCAAAGCCCTTATTCGTGATTTGATGATGAAAGAGGGGGATGAAAATACCGATAATATCAACAATTATCAGATGGAAATTTCTAACTGGAAGAATGCCATGCTCAGTCCTGAGCGGGCGGTGCAGAAAGCTCAGACGCCTGAAGACCTGGTGTTGGCGAAGGTATACAGTGTTTATGACCGCTATCTAAAAGCTTATAACGCGGTGGATTTTGATGACCTCATTTTAAAACCGGTCAGGTTATTTAATGATCATCCGGATATCCTGTCTAAATGGCGCCAAAAAATTCGCTACCTGTTGGTGGATGAGTATCAGGATACCAATATTGCCCAGTATGAGTTAGTGAAGCAATTGGTTGGTGATCGCCAGGCTCTGACCGTGGTGGGGGATGATGATCAATCCATATACTCATGGCGAGGTGCGCGGCCAGAGAATTTAGCAAAACTGGAAGAGGATTTCCCCACTTTAAAACTCGTCAAACTAGAGCAGAACTATCGCTCAACAAGTTTGATCTTGCGCTCTGCTAACAAGGTGATTGCCAATAACCCGCATATGTTTGAAAAGGCGCTGTGGAGCGATATGGGGGGCGGGGAGAAAATTCGTATTGTACGTTGTCGACATGAAGATGCCGAATCGGAGCAGATTGCGGCGGAGATTCTTGATCTTAAATTAAAAAAGGATATTCCTTTCAAAGACTTCGCTGTTTTATATCGAGGTAATCATCAATCTCGATTGCTGGAAATTAAGCTCAATGCTTTTCAGGTGCCTTATCAGATGTCCGGGGGCTCTTCATTTTTTTCCAAAAATGAAATTAAAGATGCCATGGCATATTTGAGATTGATCGCAAATCCCGATGATGATGCTGCTTTTTTGCGTGTGGTGAATGTACCGCGGCGTGAAATTGGCCCTTCTACTTTAGAAAAGTTGGGTAATTACTCTACCGAACGGGAAGTTAGCCTCAATCAAGCTGTCAACGAGGTGGGTTTGGAGCAGACCTTGAATGGTAAAGCGCTCGATAGGGTACGTCGCTTTAGTGATTGGCTGAACCGCACAAGAGACCGTTGTTATCAGGAAGATCCGATTCCTGTCGTTAAGCAGTTGTTCACCGATATTGAGTATGATCAATGGCTTTATCAAAATGCCAATACGCCCAAGCAAGCCGAGCGTCGAATGGAAAATGTTTGGTACCTGGTTGAATCGCTCAATAAAATGATGGAGAAGGATAAAGGTACGGCGGATGAAATTGGGATAGACGAAGCCATTTCAAAACTCATGTTGCGTGATATGCTGGAGCAGCAAGAAGACGATGACGATAGTGACAAAGTGCATTTGCTGACGCTGCATGCATCGAAAGGTCTGGAGTTTCCACATGTGTTTATTATGGGCTTGGAGGAGGAATTACTACCTCATCGAAATAGTATTGAAGAGGATAATATCGAAGAAGAGCGTCGGCTAATGTATGTCGGAATTACGCGAGCAAAGCGCACGCTTACCCTGACATATAGCGCGATGCGTAAACAATATGGTGAAAAAATAGAAACCATTCCTAGCCGTTTTCTGGATGAGTTGCCAGAAGATGATCTGCAATGGGAAGGCGGTGAAAAGAAAGATAAAAAACTGATTCAAGAAAAAGGCAATAGTACTTTGTCGGCCCTGTTGAATAATCTTAAGTAAGCTCTCGTCTAAGCTAGGCAGGTTTAATTATAAAAGCGCGTTTATTCTTCATAGTTCCTTAAAATAGCTTGCCATGCGGGGTCGGTGTGCATATTTTTGACGATTTGCTCCAAATAGCTGAATAAATCTGCATACTGTGTGGGGACTAGAATGTGTCTGGTAAATTTATCATGAGGCCTCTTAGCAATATAGAACCGTCCCTGCCAGTTATTCTGTTTGATCAAATAATTATAAGTAGAGCGACTCACGATGCCCACATCTACGCGTTGGCGCAAAATCATGTTGAGTACAGCGGCTTCATTGGTGGTGTCCTCACGCAGGATGTTACCCGCTTTTATCTCATCATCAATGCCAAAGTAATAAAAACCCAATACGCCTCCCAGAGTTTTTCCATACAAGGAGCGAGGGCCTTTATATTCGAATTTTGAGTTTGCAGCTGAAATAATATCATCCGTGTCTTGCATGATAGGCGAAGTCCATAAATACTTGGTTTTCTTTTTATCTTTAAACCACATTGGATTAACGCCAATGAGTGCGCCGTCGAGTATGTTTCTATCAAGATAGGCTTCGACCCGCTTGCGTGGAATGAAAGAGGTATGAAATTGATAAGGGCCGGCTTTTGTATTGAGGTAACGGGAAAAATCGAAATATAAGCCGGTTTCCTGCTCAAGGCTTATAATATAAGGTGGCTTGAGGTGATAGGCATATATAGGGGTCAATACTTTATCGCTGCTGTTCACTAGCGAAGTGAGCAGCATAAAGAGGCATGAGCACAGGATAAAACTTTTTTTCTTCATTTGCGGCCTCCAGAATATTGAAGATATGACGCATCCAGCATTCACCTTATTTATCAAGAGCCTCCTTCATTCTCAAGCTAAAATTGATTTCAAGTGCACTAACTAACTAACTTTAAATTTAGCAGTAATCATGGATATTTTCTATGTGCAAATATTGCAACTCAAATTGCAATATATTGATGTGATGATGGGTATTTCGCTATGGCTGTGAGAAACGTTTGACGACTAGAGGGGTGATGAAAAACATTGATACCCTGTTTACATCTCAAATAAATCGCAGAGCTCGATATTTTCACGAAGTTGCGCTTTGTGTTCTTCTGCCAAATTGCGCCAATCTGCACACAGTGTACGCCATGTTCTGACTTGGAAGGTTTTGACCACACTACGAAACGGATAGCCTCTTAGCTTCCCATTATAGAGGGCTCGGCCTTCATCAAAAGCGGCTTCATTGAAGAGCGTTTCTCCCCTGAGTAGGGCTTGCTCATAGGCATTTGAGTTCTGCACCATCAAGGTCGAATAAGTACTCATGATGGTATTAAGCAGAGGGACAAGGTGGTCATTAAAATAGAAAGGCTTGTTGTGACGACTTAAATTACCTGGTTTATCGTGCAAGTGTTCTTGGCGATAAATTTTATTGAGCCACTTGAAGGTGGTAGGGGCTAGTTGTTGCATTTTTTCTGCCGCTTCCGGGTCAACCAGATTCATGGCGAGTTGACCGTAAGCGCTGGCATCCGCAATGGTAAATGACTCACCCAATAAATAGGCTTGATTGGTGAGCACGGTTTCCATGCCCTTTAGGTATTGTTGCCAACTTTCATTGATTAAAGTATGCGTTTCAGGAAAACCTGTACAGCTGGGCGGGTTCAAGTGTTTACTCATGCCTGAGCGATAACCTTTCGGTGCCACACTGAATAAATAGGGGCAGCGACGCACTTGACGTTTTGGAAAACTCTTAGATAAATACCACTTACCTCCCGGAGGCAGTGCTTTGCTGAATTCTTTCGATAATAGTTTGCCCATTTGGTTACTTTTAGCGGATGCGACCCAGCGCATGTGGTGAACTAAATAAAGCCCAAACTCATCGAAAGCCTCATCAATTAGCTTGGCGACAAATTTCAAAACGCCTTGGTTTGGGAACAGTTTTTCTTCTGCTTGTGTGGTCGATGCATCCATCCAGTGTGCTATGGAGCTACTGTCGTATTGAAAGTGTCTACCATCTTGGCTAAAAAAAGGCACCGCAGGATACTCATCTAATAGCGAGTCTATCTTGGGGAACCGGGTGACCAGCTTGTGTTGTTTTGCGTATTCAAGTGCCAGCATTACTCTGGTATTTTCTAGGTAAGAGCCTTGGTCGGGTAATCGTCGATAAGGTCGTCCTGTATATTGAAGGCAGGCTTGAAGTTTTAATACAAAAGGAGAAAGCTCAACGCCCCAAATTATGTTGTTGTTTTTTTGTTTCAGCATGGGGCCTTCCTTTTAGTTATTTTGATCAGAGCAAGAGTTTTTGTATGAAGGTAGATATATCAGCAACCTCTTGCATACAAATTTCGTGGTCCATAGGGTACAGCTTAAATTCAGTCTGATAGCCAAGTTCGATTAACTTGTTATTAGTACGTTCACCTTGTTCTTTTAACACCATTTGATCTTCACTGCCATGACAAACCAGAATCGGAATGTTCTGGTTTATCGGCTCGCGGGCTATTGAGTCAGCGATGGGGAAGTAAGTTGAAAGGCCCAGTAAACCGCCAAGTTTTTTTGGATATGTCAGCGCGGCATGATAAGCCACCGCGCCACCTTGCGAAAAACCAGCCAGGATAATGCGTTCGTGCTTTATGCCTCTATCCAACTCTTTTTGAAGCAGTTTTTTTACTTCTTCGACGGAGTCGTGAAGCTGTGTTTCATTAATTTTTCGCTCTGCTGTTAGTTCAAGAATGTCATACCAGGCAGGCATTAGATAACCTGCATTGATGGTGACAGCTATTTCTGGGGCATGGGGGAATATAAAACGAATCGCCGCTTCTTTAGGTAGTTGTAGTTCTTCAACAATAGGCTCGAAATCATGTCCGCTGGCGCCCAAACCGTGCAGCCAAATAACGGTAGCGTTAGCAGGTAAAGTCGGTTCAATTTCGATAAATAACAGTTGTGACATAATATAATGAAACCTTTTGATGTGTGATAAAAAATTTATTCGCCATATGATTAGCGCTTTTTCAAGTGCTGTTCAGTGTGACCCACTAGACAGAAGCCGGTAAACTAAGTCATTAGGTACAGTATTTGACATTGTTTTACCTGATTGCCGTCTTGTAAAGCTGGTATTTGTCGAAACCTGTCTACACTAAGCATAAACCCCTCTCGAATTAGTATTAAATTCAGCTGCTATTTTATTTGGCAATAGGTTTTTGAAAGTACGTTTATAGAGAGTACTTTCTAAAGGCGCATCTGAATTGCTGTTATTACCTTCAAACCCGAGGTGTTAACCAGGTTGTTTTAGGATAAAAAAATGAAATTAGCAAATATGACAGTGAATCAATTTAAAATGAAAAAAATATCAGGTTTGGGTATCGCTCTAGTCAGTAGCCTATTAGTGAGCTGTGCGAATATGAATACCGGTGGAGATATTGACGAAGCTACGCCAATGGAGCCTCAAGTAGAAGTAAGCAAGCAGCCAGAAAGCGTTGAGCAAACAGGCAGCACGCAGGCTGACTCGTTAATGGCGTCGCTTGCTACACCTGTAGAAGAACCCGGTACAGCACCCGAGCCTGTTGTTAAGTCAAAAGATAAATCAAAAGCTAAGCAAGCCGTAGTGACAAAAGATGAGAAAACAATAAAGTCTAAAGCCGCTAATAAAAAGGGTCTTGCCTCGACAGTAAGCACGAAATCCGATATGGGGAAAATGAAACCCAAGACGGCCAAAGCTAAATCCAAGACAGTAAAGGCTAAATCGAAAGCAGCTGCAAAACCTTTGAATTTTACTTTAAATGACCTGCCTGCCAATTACGATATTTGGACAATAAAAGAAGGTGAAACGCCTTTAACTCAAGGGCTTGTGATTAGTACGCCTACCTGGGAAATGGGTAAAGAAGGTTATGTGTCGCAAATATGGCTGACCTTGATGGATGATAGAATACACATTAATAGCTCTTCAGATATTGCGCCAGAAGCCTCGGGATTGGGTATAAAAATAGATGATGGTGCTTTGATCCCGTTTTCTCATATTGCTGAGAACAATATTGGCGTAGTAGAAGGGGCGTGGCTTGATAAGCTAGCCACTGCCAATAACCTTGAGATTTATTTAGGTTTTTTTCCCGGTAAAAAACCGAGTAGTGAAACATTCAAGAGTGCAACCTCGCTTGAAAATTTGGATAGAATAGTCGCTACCTACCATAAGCTGCGTAAATAAAGTGCTGATTTCGAGATAAGCCTCTATTTGCAAGTAAGGTCGCTCTGGCGGCCTTTTTTTGTGCTTGTAAAATTACATTGCGCGCAATATAATTTTACGGTATTCAGTCTGTCAGGATAAACCAAATGAAATGGGCGTTATTAATTTTACTCGGAATAGGTAGCTTTATGATTTTTCAAAACTTTAAAACCCCTGAGCTAGGGGTGCAAAATGGCCAGTTTAAACCTTTGGGGAGCCGGCCTAACGGTGTTTCAACTCAAACAAAATCAAATGCAAAAAAGGTAGAACCTATCGTATTTGAAGGGGATCTCGAAAGTCAGATGGCGAGAGTCGAAAAAATTATTGCTGCCATGCCAGGCTCAAGCATCAAGCAAAAGGAAAACGACTATTTGTATGCCGTGTTTACGACACCACTCATGCGTTTTAGAGATGATGTTGAGATTTATCTGGATCAAAGTTCAAAGGCGTTGCACTTTCGTTCAGCAAGTCGGGTGGGTTACTCGGATATGGGGCTTAATAGAAAACGCTACAAAGCCTTTATCAATAAATTGAATCCCTAGTTAAGTTAAGACGAATAAAACCTAAAGCATTTTGATGTTAAATATTCAAATGCTTTAAGTTTCTCTGTTTTACCCGCTCGCTTTGCTTAATAAATGACCATGTTTAACCTGTCTAGTGTGACTTGGTTCATAAAAATCTTTTCATCCCGTTCCTAAATTACCGCTTATCGCACTATTTTACATTTCGTCGGATTTTAAGAGGAAAAACCAATAATTTGGTTTAGGCTTAAAGCATATAAATTTAACTTTAGTCTATCTAAGAAGGTGTTATGGAGATGCAGGTGCCGATTCAGAAAATGGAGAGAATACGCCGCTCACAAAATTTTGGATTTTCGCTTGTTGAGCTGATGGTCACATTGGTGGTAATGGGTATTGTTATGTCAGTCGCTGTACCCAACTTTATCGGGATGATAGATAGAAATAAAGTGGTTGAAGCCGGTAATCGCTTAACCTCAAATATTAAGCAGGTTCGCAGTGAGGCCATTAAACGAAATTCACCGATTTCACTAAAGTCTAATACGACGCACCAATGGCACCTTGGCTGGGAAATGTATGCCGGAGACCTGACTGGCGCCGACGCTGTCGGGCCAGATGATGTGCTCATTCGGGTTGTCGCGGCCAGTAATGATGGCGTGACGATTACAGGTGATAACCAGGCTGGCATGTGGTTGAGTTTTTTTGCTAATGGCATGTTGAATGAAAATGCCAATGCCACCTTCATTATTTGTAATAACGGTGATGCCGCTACTGGCAGAATCTTGACGGTAGATAGAGGTGGTCGAACCCGGCTTGATGTCATCCCTGACGGTGATGATTGCACGTAATAAGAAGGATACCAACATGAATAATGTGCTAGGCAGAATTAAATCTTTCAGACCCCCGGCTTCTCAGCTTGGAATGGCGATGATTGAAGTATTAATTACGGTGTTTATCTCCACGGTTGGTTTGTTAGGCATTGCTTCACTTCAGACTATTTCTTTAAAAGGCAGCATTGATAGTAGCCAGAGAACAGCCGCAGCTTTATTGGTGAATGATGTGGTGGATCGTTTAAGGGCTAATCCAACAGGCCGCAATGCGGATGACTACAATGGCGCTTTTGATGGTTACGCTGCCTGTGTTAGTGGTGAAGATCCGCCAGCGAATATCTGCTCGGATTATTATGATCAGGATGCGGGAGCGGTGGTCAATGCGGGTATTTGTACCGGAGCGCAATTAGCTGAATTTGATGCCTGGGAGTTAGCCTGTGGTTATGAAAATAGCAGTAATAATTTGAGCTCCTCTGTTAATTTTCTCACTTCACCGGTTATTAGTGTGGTCTGTACCGACTCAGATGCGCTAGATGGCTTAGCCTGCTCCGATAACTCGAATCATGACGTGAGTGTCACTTGGACCGCTGCTGCAAAAGATGCGGATCGAAATGATGGTTTTGAAACTCGTTCCGTGACAATGAGTGTAGGAATATAAAATGAATATACATATTAATATTAAGTCGCAGGCTGGTATGTCGATTATTGAATTATTGATCGCGATGACCTTAAGCGTGATTCTGATGACCGGCGTTATTCAGATATTTGTGAGCACTAAGCAGTCATACACTACTACGGATAATATAAGCCGGGCGCAGGAAAGCGGCCGTTTCGCGATTGATGTTTTGTCTCGTTATGCCCGTATTGGGGGCTACTGGGATTATGACACGTCTCTGCTTGATGATACGCCGAACGCCTTCGCGACGCGTTGTGCGGCAGTGGCCGACCTGCCTTGTACGCAAGATGGTATTGGTAATAATAATAGTGATCGTTTGGCGGTTCAGTTTGCCTCATCCGATAATCTGAATATTGATTGCAACGGCAATACCCCGACTGCAAACCGTGTTTTTCTCAACGTCTTCTGGGTGCAGGAAGATGATTTTGAGGTCTCCTCTTTATATTGCCAGGGTTTTGACTCTTCAACCGGTAATTGGCTGGGAGACGCTCAGCCCTATATTTCGGGTATCGATAGCCTGCAAATACTTTATGGTATTCAGGATGAGAATGGCAGTGTGACTCACTATGTGAATGCCACTCGAATGAATAACGATGTCGATGATGATGGTGATGGCAATATTGCTGACCCTAATGAGTTTGACTGGTTTGATGTGCGTGCGGTCAAAATTACTGTTCTGGCCCAGTCAGGTATGGATGTAGATGCTAATTACGACGACCGAACCTATGTTTTGCTAGACAGTGAACCTCTGCTCTTTACCGATGGTCAGGCGCGATATATTTTCTCAACCACTTTATTTCTTTCTAATACAGAAGCGTAGTGAAGCTTATGAAAAATTTTAAGGCAATACAAACTCAAGGCGGCTCGGCATTAATTATTTGCTTGATGTTATTGATGGTACTTTCATTGATCGGCATCTCTTCAGTCGAAAACTCGATTCTGGAAGAAAAGATGGCGGTAAACACTCAGGTAAAATCGATGGTTTTTCAAGCCACTAAAAGTGAAGCACAAGCTCAATTTTCTTTCCTGGAAGAGAATAAAAATATATTGGGTATTACTAATATTGGCGATGTAGCCTTGAATGATATTTTACCGGGTTTAGATGTCAATTCAGCGTTGAGTTATATTGGTGATTATGAAAGAAGGCCTAGGCGAAAAGAAGATATCCAAAGTTTAGGTGCGAGAGTTATAGTCAATGAATTAACGGTCTCTTCCGCTGCACATCAGACGGGTACCGTCTCTGTACAAACAGTAGGGCTGGAGCAACCAGCGCCGTCAAGTTAATACTTTGAAGCTAAATTAGTAAGATATTGAACGACTTAAATATTTTGAATGAAACAAAATTATTGAATGTACTTCTCATAGTGAGGAATAAAGAAATGAATAACACACAAGTGTATAAACTACTGCTCACTGTTTTGGCTGCCTTATTATTCGGCACGTCGAATGTTTATGCCCAAGCGGGGGTGATTGGCGAGGCGCGGACCCTGGATACCCATCACTCCTTCGAGCTAGCAAAGTTTAGAGTATTAGTCAGTAAAGAAGATCTTGAACAGGGTCGAGTGATACTCGACTGTAAAGAGATAGGCTGTACCACTATGGAAGGTTTATATGACCCTGATACCATTGTGTATTTACCCAACGGGGAAGAGGGCGTGACGCCGGATTTATTAAATTACTCTGGTCGTCGTGCAGATATTTCTATTCGTAAGTCGGATCAGCATGTCCGTCGTATTCGCTTATATAAGTAGAGGAAAGGCATCATGAAAATATCTACCCCGAAATTTTATCATTTTGGCTTCTCAGTCTTGATGAGCCTGGCAACAGCGAACACCGCATTAGCGGATGATATTGACCTTTATATCACCTCTTCGACAGGGTCTGCATCGGTTAAACCAAATGTCTTATTTATCATCGATAGCTCGGGCAGTATGGATGCCGTTGATGTGCCGGTGACCACCACGCAATGTGGTGATGAACTTAAAGAATACGATAAAACCTATGACTACCCGGGTGAGTACAGCGATAGTCGAATTTATTTCTATGGTCCAAATGATGAATCCCCTTCCACTGGCGGGGATCCGAGAGGGTATTTTACCACCTCTAATAACCAATGTGATGCTATCGAGGCACCCTTGGATTCTGTAGGCTCTGCCCTCGGGCATAAACTCATTCGCTATAGCACCTGGTCAGACAGATGGCGATCGCTTAGAAATGGATCGAACAATTACCAAATTGAATGTAGAGCGGATGCCGGAGTACATGGTGGGTCGGATGGTTCATCTGATGTATATGCAAGGAGAGGTGATGATAACCCACTATGGACAAACCGCTCCGATAGGCAGTTTAATAGTTGGGGGGACATTGACACTTACACGGTTTATACCGGTAATAGACTTAACTATGAAATCATAACCTCTTCAGGTGAAGCGGTTACAACGGTTGCAGCTGACGGCTCTTCTGAGACCTGTTTGCCTGTTACCAACGATGAGGAACGTTTACAGGTCGTCAAAAATGTCGCGAATAACCTGATCCAAACGGTTACGGGCATTAATCTGGGTATTATGAGTTTTGTTGAAGGCGACAGAGAAGGCGGCTTTGTTCGAAAAGAAGTGGTCGATATTGACGCGACTAATGCTGGAACAGGCATAGATCATAAAACTGAACTGACGACGGTAGTGAATTCTATAAATCATAATGGTCATACCCCATTAGGAGAGACCTTATATGAAGCCGTCCGTTATTTAAAAGGTGAAACCCCGGACTTTGGTGCCGGTAAGAGTGTGGCTAACTCCCTTGCGGGCACGAATTATAAAACTCCGATAACCGACTCCTGCCAGGCGAAAAATAACATTATATTGCTTTCTGATGGTCAGCCTTATAGTGATTTTAATCATAATAATGCCATTCAAAACTACCTAAATACAGATGATGGCGTAGGCGACTTTCTAGGTGACTCTGCCTATGACTGCCCTGGAGAGTCTACAAACTCAAGCGACTCCAACCCTAGCCGGAGTTGTTTGGTCGATGTGGCAGATTTTGTTGCCCATAATGACCTATCTGCCTTATCGGGCATGCAAACAGCTTCTTTATATACCATTGGTTTCAAAAATGACCTGGCTGTGATGGAAGATGCGGCGGCCGCAGGTAATGGCCACTACTATCAGTCGAATAGTTATGCTGAACTGACTGAAACGCTCAATACGATTATCTTACGGGTACTAGCTTCTGACTCGACCTTCATGTCGCCCGCTGTTTCGGTGAATGCCTTTAACCGTTTACAGCATAATGATGAAATTTACTACGGCATGTTTAGTCCAGACCTAGATGCACGTTGGGATGGTAATATTAAAAAATACACTATTAATGATACCGGTGACATACTCGATGCTGATGGTAAAGATGCCATCGATGATGTGACGGGTTATTTTCATTCGGATGCGAAAAGTTATTGGTCACCTGCGCCAGATGGCCCAAAAACCAAAGATGGCGGTGCACGTAGCCAGCTAGGTTTGCGTAACCTGGCAACGGATCCGCGAAATGTATTTACTTATACTGGCAGTAGTGCACCTACGACTGCGGTGAATCTAAACCAGGAAGCGCATCAAGTGTTTGATGGTAACGCGGCCATCACTCAGGATATGCTCAATGTGAGTGACGCAACAAGTCGAACTCAAATGATCAACTGGGCGCGTGGTTATGAAGAAGATGGTACTGTCCAGTCAGGCTTTATCGGTGACCCTCTGCATTCTCGCCCAACGGTGGTGGTCTACAGCGGTACCTCTAAAGAAGATCAGGATACGACAGTATACTTTGGCACTAATGAAGGTTTCTTACACGCGATAGATGGCGAAAACGGTGGGGAAGAATTTGCTTTTATTCCGCAGATTCTATTACCTAATTTACAGGAATATGTACAAGATACTCCAGCTAAGAAGGTTTATGGTCTGGATGGCGAAATGACTATCTGGAAGAATGATTTAAATAATAATGGTGTCATCTATTCTGGCACAAGCTTGGAGTCAACAGAGGGTGTTGACGAGGGTGTTTATCTTTACATTGGTATGCGCCGAGGTGGCAATAAGTATTATGCGCTAGATGTTACCGATCGAAGTTCACCTAAGCTGATGTGGCGAATTGATGGCGGCACGGGCGACTTTAAAGAGCTCGGCCAAAGCTGGAGTAAACCTGTGGTAGGTAAGGTCAAGATTGGCGGCGTGGAGACGCAGGTCTTATTCTTTGGCGGTGGTTATGATCCCAGCCAGGATGCTGCGACTTCTGTTCAGACAGATACTATTGGTCGATCATTATTTATGGTCGATGCCGAAAGCGGAAAACTACTCTGGTCAGCGGGACCAGACAGCAGTGACGACCTGACGCTGTCGGATATGAATAACAGTATTCCGGCGAAAGTGACCATCGGTGATTTAAGCAACGATGGCCTGACAGATGTGGTGTTTGCATCGACCATGGGGGGGGAGGTATGGCGCTTCGATATTAATAATAACAATAGCGGTGCGGGTAACTTTGCGACCGGGGGTGAAATACTCGATATTAATGGCTCATCCGATGCAGATAACCGTAAATTCTTTGCCTATCCGGATGTGTCATTATTTGCACCGCGTGGCCAGGCACCTTACTTTTTGATCTCTTTAGGTTCAGGTACACGTAATGATCCGCTGAATACACTTGTCGAAAACCGTTTTTATGTGAAAAAAGAATACTCTCCTTTTTCTGCCCCGGTGAATAGTGCGGGTAGCGTGAGCTATACCAGACAGACTGAGAGCGACTTGTATGATGCTACTTCTAACGTAATTCAAACGGGTTCTGAAGACCAGCAAGAAGCCGCGATAGAAGTGCTGGAAAGTAAATCGGGTTGGTTTATTGAGCTGGAAGGTGAAGATTCTAATGGCATAAATCATGGTGGTGAAAAAGTACTCAGTGGCTCTATCACCTTTGGGGGGAAGGTAATTTTTACCACCTATACACCTGATTTCACCGTGACAGGAACCGGTTGTGAATTGAATCTGGGTATCGGGCGCCTGTATGTGCTCGATATTTTAAATGGAACGGTAGTTCTTCGTGAAGACACTCCTACGCCGGGTATACCGCCTCCACCTAGCACGATTATTATTGAGGTTCCACCTGAGCCACCTGAACCACCTTGTGAGGGTGCTGATTGTGAGCCTGAACCACCTTGTTATAGTGGTGATTGCGAGCCTGAACCACCAACATCTGACTCCGGGAGTGGTGAAACCGTGACTCTTGTGTGTGTGGGGACGAAATGTTGGGATGATATAGCCGGTGATGATGGTCAGCTAACCCAGTCTTACTGGAGATCGAATAACTAGATGAATAATGGAGACGCTATTTTGAAATCAAGAAAAAGTAAGGGTTTTACATTGATTGAGGTGTTGATCGTGGTGGTCATCGTCGGCATCCTCGCCACTGTTGCCATTCCCTCATACATGAGCAATGTTCAGTCAACGAAGCGGACCGATGGAAGGGTGGCTTTGATGGATATCATGCAGGCTCAAGAACGTCATTTTGCTGAAAATTTGACTTACAGTGCTGACTTGACTGACCTGGGTTACGGCACTTCAACGTCAGTGTCGTCTCACGATGGCCATTATGCCATTACCGCCACAGCGGGTTGTGTGGCGGGAGGTAATGCCTTAACGATTGCCAATTGCGTCTTGCTGACAGCCACAGGTGACGCTTCTACAGATGGTGACATTACTTTAGATAGTTTAGGCAATAAGCTACCTGCCAATAGATGGTAAGTGCTAAATAGAGTGCCTTGCGCAGCAGCCTGACTAAGCAATGAAGTCATTCCGGTGTGCTTTTCAGCCGGAATCCATTATTTAGACTTTAAATGCCCGGCTTTACTTTTAGAAGTAGAGCTGGTGCATGAAGGTGTTGTTAGGGGGGGGGAAGGCGTCGTTTAGGCGTGATAGCATGATTGGGCATGACGGTGCAGTTTGATAAAGCGCCAGTTTCAAACGGGAGTACAACTTCAAAATAAAAGCTTACTTTAAAATATAGCCCTTAACTTACTTTAAAATATAGTCCTTAACGTCAACACCATAAGTACCATTTGATAAGCCTTCCTTAATAACATAGATAGTGCCGTTCTTGTCGGGTATGTCATTTATTAAGTTGATAATGTAGGGCGATCGGAATTTTTTATCTGTGCTCATTACCAGTTCAATCTTGGGTCTCAAGCGTGCATCCGGATTAGCTGATACTACAATTCCCACTTCACCATTAGTCATTTCAACTAAAGTACCGGGCGGGTAAATTCCCACCATACGAATAAAGGCTTCAGTTAACTCAGAATCAAAGTGTTTATTGCGTTCAGAGAATAATATTTTTAAGGCATCGAAAGCGGGTGAGCCATCTTTGTAAGGACGGGCGCTGGTAATGGCATCATAGACATCAACAATAGACACCATCCTTATAAATCGATGTAAATAGCTGGCATTAAGTTGTTCTGGGTAGCCCTTGCCATCTATGCGCTCATGATGAAAGTGTGCGGTGTCAATAATGACTTTGTTGACGCCTCGTTTTTTTAATAAGGCTTCTTTACCTAAAGTGGCATGCCCTTTCATAATGTCGAACTCTATACGAGTGAGGCGACTAGGTTTGTTCAGGATGTCATCGGGTATTTGTGCTTTGCCGACATCGTGAAGCATGCCGCATAAACCGATGAGTTCAAGCTCGTGTTCTTTTAGGCCAATAAATCGACCGAAAGCAATGGCTAGAATGCCGACGCGCAGAGAATGTTCGGCGGTATATCTATCTTGTTCTTTTACCTGTGTTAGCCAGAGTAAGGCATTGGCATTGTTAAGAATACTTTTGACGCAGGATTGAATGGCTTTTTTGGATGCATCCATATCGAAGGCTTCGCCATTGCTAATACTGGTTAAGACTTCATCGACTTGTTCTTTGGTCTTTTCAAAGGTGAATTTAGCTCTTGGTAGCTCGTCATGAATATCGACTTTCTCTTGTAAACCAGGGTAACTTTTCTGTTCGTCTGTCCCTTTGCCTGTTTCAAGCCAAAACTCTTTTTCAATTTCGATAAATACGAATTTGCAATGTTCACGCAGCATATCGATGTCATCGGGGGTCTCAATGGTAAGGCCCTGTAACAGAACGGGTACCTCGGTCCATGGCCGGTCAAGACGTGTAACATGCATGCCTATTTCCAGAGAATCGGCTGGAAGTTTGACTTCAATTAATTTCGAACTGCTCTCTTGTGAGGGCGGCGTGTAATCTATCATGACGTTTAAAAAAAGCCTTGCTTCAATAATATATAGAATGAGCTATTTAAATAAGTTTAGACAATATACGGCAAATTGACCAACTTAATGGAGTAGGTTTTGTTTCATTTGGTTAATCTAGAAGCTCCATTTAAGTTGTTTTGTTCAACTGTTGTCTATCTGAATGCTTTCTTGATCTTCATCATCGAGTGCTATTTGGCCTTCAGCTAAACTTTGTGCTCTTCTTCTGGAGAAATTCTCGTATGTTTTCTGTTTTGATCGGTCCTATGTCTTCACTATTTAAAATGCCAGGCTTCAAAAAGCCTTTAAATCAGCGTCCCTTACCGGGTGATTTAGCCATATGGATATTTATCCTTGCTGAATTAGGTGTTTTTTCTATTTTTTTTATAAGTTATGCCTTTGTTCGGGCAACTAACTTGGAAATGTTTGCAGAAGGTTACGCGCATTTGAATCGTGTAGCGGGCACGATCAATACCTTCGTATTAATTACCAGTAGCTATTTTGTTGTTCGGGCCGTGATTGCAATTAAAGAAGATAAGTCCCGGGCCTGCGTTTTTTGGATTCGTCTTGCTCTGTTGGCAGCACTGGTTTACGTAGGCGTGAAGGGGTGGGAGTATTACGGGGCCTTTGGAGCGGGCTATACCTTGCATACGAATACTTTTTACATGTTCTATTTTATGCTGACTTTTTTTCATTTTGCTCACGTATTATTGGGCATGGTGATACTTTGGTGTGTCGCTCAAAAAGCCAAGCGGGGTGAGTATAGCGCCAATGATCATGCCGGGGTGGAGAGTGGCGCTTCGTATTGGCATATGGTCGATTTGTTGTGGATTGTCTTATTTCCACTTGTTTATGTCATGCACTAATTAGATGAAAACAGCAAAGGAGAGGGGCATGAGTAAGGTTAAGCAAGCAACTATAATTTGGTTCGGTTTGATTTTGTTGACATTGTTAGCGGCATTTTTAGGTAGCGTTGATTTGGCAATAGAACAGCAAGCGTCTAGTAATGTCGGCTTATGGATTACACTGGGTTCACTGGTGATATTGATTTTTAAAGGGCAATTGATCGTTGATATTTTTATGGACCTTAAGTCGGTGAATCCTCTTTGGCGCTTATTATTCTGGGCTTATTGTGTCGTGATTGCTTTCTTTATTCTTTTGGCTTATTACATGGGTTTGAGTTGAGTGTGTTCTTCAAATTTATTATTCAAATTTTGATTAGATGAGCAGTGTATTGCTTTGACTCGAGTTGGTACTCAGTCGCTTATGCAAAATAGGGTTATATCGCATACAAGGTCGGAATTCACTCCAGCGCAGCTCCTGCTGTCATCTCCGTCGTCAGGCCCGCAGTCGGACCCTTCGGTCATTCCCGCAGTCACTTGAGCGGGAATCCACATCTGTGCATACTCCGCATTAAGGGAATGGATCCCGGCTGAAGAGCAAACCGGGATGACATCTTGATTGAGCATACTGGAGTAATCGGTGGCAGCTATAAAGACTAAGCAGCTATTCTGATTATTGTTTAAATAAAAAAAATCCCCGCGAAGTGCGAGGATTTTTTTGCTTGAAGCACAAAGTTGACTTTGTGCTCTTATTCAAGTGAAAAGGGGATTAATTATTCTGAGTGAACTCAGGGTATGCTTCCATACCACACTCAGAGATATCAACACCTTCGTACTCTTCTTCTTCAGTGACTCGAATGCCCATTACTGCTTTGATAATGCCCCAAGTAATT
>Ga0105348_1000672_pt1 | contig 25033 bp, 21 predicted proteins | sample EN8Hudsemesocosm_2_FD_83504 | JGI IMG/M metagenome (GOLD analysis project Ga0105348, IMG submission 83504) | Methane-oxidizing microbial communities from mesocosms in the Hudson Canyon - EN8C Hudson Canyon | ecosystem: Environmental > Aquatic > Marine > Cold seeps | place: Hudson Canyon... | reverse complement strand
TAATTTGTTCGATATTGAAGTCGCGATTATGAATATTACCCGCTGCTCTGAGTTTTTCATGACGTTGGTGGCTTTAGTTAAAGAGAAGTTCGGTATTGATCATGCGTGGTTGGTGCTTACAGAAACGCCATCGAATGAACATTTGATTGAAACCTTAAAGGAACTTGATACCGAGCAGGACATTTTGCTTTCTGTGTCTATGGTGGATTTTTTACGAGCGACACAGAGTATTCATGAGCCGATATTGGTTAATTCTGAATTGAATCGTTATAGAAGCATTATTCCTGCCTATTTGAGAAAAAAGTTAGGCTCGATGGCTGTTTTGCCTGTCGTGGTGGATAGCAAGGTAGTTGGTGCTTTGATTTTAGGCGATGAGGCGGTTGCGCGCTATAACCCGCGCAAAGATAGTTTCTTTTTAAAACAGCTGGCAGTAAAAGTGTCTATTTCTTTAGCGGGAGTGTGGGCAAGGGAGCGTATTAGCTTTTTAGCGACCCGAGACCCTTTAACTCTATTAAGAAATCGTCGTGAACTTGAGGAAAGTCTTGATCAGGAGTTAAGTCGCCATGCACGCCAGCGTGAAAATATGGCGGTGATGTTTATTGATTGCGATGATTTTAAAATCGTCAATGATACCTATGGCCATGATTGTGGCGATAGTTACCTGAAGCATGTTGCTTATCATCTAAATGAGCTAACACGTAAGAGTGATTTGGCCTTCCGTTTTGCCGGTGATGAGTTTGTGGTGATCTTACCTAATCAGCAGCAAGAAGGGGCGGATATTATTGCCAGCCGAATTCGGGAGCACCTTTTAAATACTCCTTTGAAAATTGATGACAAGACGATTCCAGTGGTGATTAGCTATGGGGTGATTTCAACTGAAAAAATTCAGAAAGTTGACGCTAAAATTATGCTGAAAATAGCAGATGAACGCTTGTATGAAATGAAACGAGAAAAACCCAGTCGAAAAGTCCAAGCAGAAACTACACCTGGCTAAGGTCGTGTGGGTGTGAATGGCAGTAGCCCCTCAGTATGTTTTCTAAATATAGCACTGTCTGTTTTTAATCAGTTGAATGAACTCGGCTTCAGGGATAGGGCGACAGTAGTGGTAACCTTGGACTAAATCGCAGTTCATATCTTGTAATAAATTGGCCATTTGATGGTTTTCAACGCCTTCGGCAACCACCTCTATACCGAGTGCATGCACCATATCGATGATGCCGCGCACTAGTGTGCGATCTTCCTGGGAAATCAAAATTTCATCAATAAAACTTTTGTCTATTTTTAGAATTTCAATAGGCAGTTTGCGTAAATAACTAAGGGATGAGTGTCCGGTGCCGAAGTCATCGATGGCAGTTCGAATACCCATTTTTTTGAGTTCAGTTAGGGTTTGGACTGCTAAATCAACGTCATCCATAATTGCTGTTTCGGTTACTTCCAGTTCAAGCTTGGAAGGGTCAATTTCTAGTTCGTCAATGACTTTAGCCATATCTTGCTGCAGTAAACCTTTTTGGAAGTGCCTTGCCGAAATATTCAAGGCAAGTACAAAGTCGTCATCCAAATCATCTTGCCAGCTTTTGAGGTGCTCACAACAGCGCCTAATAACCCATTGGCTGATTGGGATAATCTGACCATTTTCTTCTGCAACGGGAATGAACTCTAAAGGGCTGCGGTACTGGCCGTCACTGGTACTCCAGCGAATGAGTGCTTCGGCACCCTTTATAGTGCCAGTTTCCAGTGAAACTTTGGGTTGGAAAAATAGCTCGAACTGGTTTTGCTCCAGAGCAATGTTTAACTGGTTGCGAATTTTTAAACGATGAGGTGCCTGTTCATTTAGTTTGTTTTGGTACACAACAAAGGTATTTTTACCATTTTGCTTAGCTTGGTACATTGCTATATCAGCATTACTGATTAGCTTATCAGAATTGTTACCGTGATCAGGGGCTAGTGCAATGCCAATGCTGGCACTCATATATATTTCTTCATTGCCAATATGAAATGGACTGGCAAATGTATCGACAATATTTTTTGCAAACATGATCGCATCTTCTGAGTCTGATTGTGTCTCCATAACGGCAATAAATTCATCTCCACCATGGCGGCATAGCATAGTGTAGGGTGGAATATCTTTCTCTATTCTATGTGTGATTTCTTTTAATAAAGCATCACCTACGCCATGGCCTAATGAATCATTTACATCTTTGAAACCATCTAAATCTATAAATAAAACGGCGGTTTTATTGTTGTTTTTGTCGTTACTCAGCGCTTGATTTAAACGCACAGAAAGCAAACGGCGATTAGGTAAGCCTGTCAGGAGGTCATGGTAGGCGCGGTGCCTAGCTTCTTCCTCTTTTAGTTTTAGGTCTGTGACATCTCGGAAGCTCCAGACTTGGCCAACAACTTTTGAACCTAATAATTGAGGGCTCGAGCGGGCTTCAATAGTTCGCCCTTTGTTGGTTTTGAATTCGTGTTGAGATTTGTGTTCAGGGCTAGAAAGTGTTTCCAGGAAGTTAGCAGAGAACTTATTGGGTAAAAGCGTGATAGCATCAACTTTGTTTAAGAAATCATTAGCATGATTGATCTGTTCTTTGTTGATATCTACTTCAAACATTTGGCTGAAGTTAGGGTTATAAAGGCGTACTTTTCCTTCTAAATCTAATACAAACAGTGCTTCATAACTTGAAATCAGGCTGGCGTGCAGTAATGAGTGCGACTCTTCTAAAGCACTCTTTGTTAGCTTAAGTTCATTGAGTTGCTTTTCTAATGCGCGGTTTCTGGAAGTAAGTTCGCTAGAGGTTAATTGGATAGCGCGTTCTAGTCGTTCTTGGTCTTTATCAGTCTGCTCAAAAGTATGGCTGAGTGCGGAAAGAAAGGCGCTCAAATCTATACCTTCCGTATTGCTAGGGAGGTATTGCTGGATCAAACTTTCGACTAGTTGGTGATGTTTCATGTTAACCGTACTTTCGCGCTCTCAATAGGGATATTATAAAAAGGCGATCTGCATGGAAACTACCTTTAACTAAACCGACGTGATTTAACTGCGTATTAAGAATAGATGTATATAAACTTAGACTATATTTGGCATTTGGCAACTTCGCTGAGAATTCTTCTCATTGGTAGTGACGCTAAAAATGATTTAATTAGCCCTGCCACAGATATGTTTTTAGCTTTATTTTACCTTTAATTATCTGCACACCTTCTTTTTCAAGTCGTGTTATTTGTAGAAGGTAGCGTTCGCTGTGTATAGGGAATGAACTGCGCCCTTGGCTATTAATGACACGGTGCCAAGGGATGCTGCTTGATTGAGGGAGGTTTTTAAGAATATAGCCGACATAACGTGCTTTTCCTGCATTGCCGGAGAGTTTGGCGACAACCCCATAAGTACAGACGTAGCCAATAGGAATGCTGGCAAGTGTTTGTAGTATGGCTTGATGGCTGTCATCTGCGCTCATATTCTTAAGGCTCCATCCACTTCAATGACTCGACCTGAAAGGTAGTCGTTTTCAAAAATATGCACCACACTTTGTTCAATGTGGCTTGGTTGGCCAATTTTGCCTAATGGGATTAGTGTGGTCATGTGTGCTTTGGCTTCGGGTCTCATTGAACCTGTCATTTCTGTTTCAATAAAACCAGGTGCTAGAGCCATAGCTCGAATGCCATAACGAGCGAGTTCTTTTGCCCAGGTAGCTGCCATTGCAACAACGCCGGCTTTTGCTGCGCTATAGTTTGTTTGGCCAATATTGCCTGCTCGAGCGATGCTTGAAATATTAATAATGCAGCCTTGCCTCTTACTTTCAATCATGCGGATGCTGGCTTCCCGACCGCATAAAAATACGCCCGTCAAGTTTACATCAATAACTGATTGCCACTGTTGTAGTGAGAGTTTTTTTTGTACTTTGCCGTCTTTCACCTTTAATAAAAGACCGTCCTGAAGAATGCCGGCATTATTAACCAATCCATCTAATTGCCCGAAATCAGTGATGATATTATCGAAAGTTTGCTCAACCTCTGACTCTATTGTGACATTGCATTGATAGGTGTGTGCTTGAACACCTAATGCATTGCATTCGTTTTTAGTCTCAGCAAGCCGCTTAGGGTTCATGTCAATTAAAGCAATATTAGCGCCTTTCATAGCTAAACCTAAGGCCATTTCTTTGCCTAGACCTTGTGCGCCACCAGTAATGGCGATAACTGCATCTTGAATTTTCATTTTTTGCCTTTATGTAGTAGGTAGGAAGTGTAGTTAGGTAGAAGAGTTTATTAAGTATCTCTCACTTAAGTGCCTTCCATAAAATATATACTTATTTAGCTTGGGTCTATGAGATGCGATTGCTTTTTTTATGTTTTTTGATTGTCCCCATTATTGAAATGCTGGTTTTATTAAAGGTAGGCGCCTTTATTGGTGCATTTTATACGGTGTTATTAGTTTTGATGACGGCCGTGATTGGTGTGTCCTTATTAAAACGGCAAGGCTTGAGTACTTTTATTCGTGCAAATCAGAAAATGCAAACAGGGCAAATGCCGGTTTCTGAAATGGGTGAGGGCTTAATGTTGGCCGTTGCAGGGGCTTTACTATTGACCCCTGGTTTTGTGACAGACGGCTTTGGTTTCTTGCTATTAACGCCTGGAGTTCGAAGTACTATTGCCAAGAAATTGTTAAGCCTGATGATGAAGAATTCAAAGTCGAGCGGGCAGGCTGGTGCATTTTATTCGCAAACGAATTACCGATCCTCTTCAGAGAGTGCAGATACATTTAGGTCTGCTGATGATGTAGAAATCATTGAGGGTGAATACCGTGAGGTCAATGCTTCTATGAAAGATATTGGCCGTGAAAATAAAGAAAAATAAAGGCAATTTGGTATTAATTTTATCTAGCGTGCTTGAAAAGGCAGCTGTCAGCCCCATTTATACACTCACATAAAGAATAAATAGCATCGTATTTTTTAAAGTGTTGTTTTTAATGTAAAAATTATTGCTTCTCCTTTTGTTAGGGAAGCTCAGTCTAGAATTAGAAAATTATCAGGAGAATTATTTAGATGAAAATCCGTCCATTACACGACCGTGTTGTAGTACGCCGTAAAGAAGAAGAAACGACTAGCGCAGGTGGTATCGTATTACCAGGCAGTGCAGCTGAAAAACCTTCACAAGGTGAAATCTTAGCAGTGGGTACCGGCAAAGTATTAGAAAACGGTGATGTTCAGGCATTGGCTGTAAAAGTTGGCGATACTGTCGTATTTGGTCAGTACTCAGGTAACACTGTGAAAATTGATGGCGAAGAGCTATTAATCATGAGTGAAAGCGAGCTGTACGGCATTATTGAAAAATAAGCTGGGTTGACCACAGAAAGAATCTTCACAAATTCAATATATTAAGTAAAAAGTAGGAAAAGAATTATGAGCGCAAAAGACGTAAAATTTGGTGATCCAGCTCGTCAAGGCATGTTAGCTGGTGTAAATGTTTTAGCGGATGCTGTTAAAGTGACCTTAGGTCCAAAAGGCCGTAACGTTGTATTAGACAAATCTTTTGGTGCGCCAACCGTTACTAAAGATGGTGTTTCGGTTGCCAAAGAAATCGAATTAAAAGATAAGTTTGAAAACATGGGCGCACAAATGGTGAAGGAAGTTGCTTCACAAACAAATGATGCGGCAGGTGATGGTACTACAACTGCAACGGTATTAGCGCAAGCTATCGTAAACGAAGGTTTGAAGTCAGTTGCTGCGGGTATGAACCCTATGGACTTAAAACGTGGTATCGATAAAGGTGTTCAGGTAGCCGTTAAAGCGATCAAAGGTTTTGCTCAGCCTTGTAACGACAATAAAGCAATTGCTCAGGTGGGTACTATCTCAGCAAACAGTGATGTATCAGTGGGTACTATTATTGCTGAAGCAATGGAAAAAGTAGGTAAAGAAGGCGTTATCACTGTTGAAGAAGGTAACGGTTTTGATGACGAGTTAGAAGTTGTTGAAGGTATGCAATTTGACCGAGGTTACTTGTCGCCTTACTTCATCAACAACCAAGATAATATGAGTGCTGAGTTAGATAACCCATTCATCTTGTTGGTTGAGAAGAAAATTTCAAATATCCGCGAATTACTTCCTGTATTAGAAGCGGTTGCAAAAGCAAGCAGACCATTATTGATCATCGCTGAAGATATCGAAGGCGAAGCGTTAGCAACATTAGTTGTTAACAATATGCGCGGTATCGTAAAAGTAGCAGCGGTTAAGGCACCAGGCTTTGGTGATCGTCGTAAGGAAATGCTACAGGATATCGCTATCTTAACGGGTGGTACTGTTGTTTCTGAAGAGCTAGGCCTTTCGCTTGAAACAACTACGGTTGATAGTTTAGGTACAGCTAAACGTGTAAACATCAGCAAAGAAAACACTACGGTGATTGATGGTGCGGGTGTGCACAGTGAAATTGAGTCGCGTGTTGGCCAGATCCGTAAGCAAATCGAAGAAAGCAGCTCTGACTATGATCGTGAAAAGCTTCAAGAGCGCGTTGCTAAATTAGCAGGCGGCGTTGCTGTTATTAAAGTTGGTGCAGGCTCTGAAGTAGAAATGAAAGAGAAGAAAGCACGTGTTGAAGATGCGCTTCACTCTACTCGTGCAGCGGTAGAAGAAGGTGTGGTTGCAGGTGGTGGTGTCTCTTTGATTCGCGCATTGCAATCTATTGAAAACCTTGAAGGTGAAAATGATGACCAGACTGTAGGTATTAACTTACTACGTCGTGCCATGGAAACACCGCTTCGCCAGATCGTAGAAAATGCGGGTGAAGAAGGTTCTGTTGTCGCTGACAAAGTTAAGCAGGGTGAAGGTAGTTTCGGTTACAATGCTGCAACGGGTGAATATGGCGATATGTTAGAAATGGGTATTCTTGACCCAGCTAAAGTAACGCGTACAGCTCTTCAGTCTGCAGGTTCAATTGCCGGTTTAATGATCACTACAGAATGTATGATTACTGACGTGGTTGAAGACGCTGGCGCACCTGCTATGCCTGATATGGGTGGAATGGGTGGAATGGGTGGAATGGGCGGAATGATGTAATTTTTGTGGCGTAAACTCCTCATTTTAGTGAAAGCCCGGATAGAAATATTCGGGCTTTTTCTTTTGTTGCTCACTTACCATTAAACTTGAAGTATGCGCATATCATGAGCATAATGTGAGTGTATGGTTGTTGGAGTACTAATTATGAATATTACTTTAGGTAAAGAGTTCGAGCGAAGAATTACTGAAAAAGTGTCTGATGGTTTGTATACCTCGGCAAGTGAAGTGATCCGTGATGGGTTAAGGCTATTATTTGAAAAAGACGTTGCTAAAAGTCAGCAACTTGAAATATTACGAGAGGAAGTATCTAAAGGTTTTGAACAATTGGCTGCTGGCGAATTTTCAAACCGTAATGTAATGGATATATTTGAAAAAGCTTCTTTAGCTACAAGTAAGGATGTAAATGCCAAACTATAGCTTATCTCCTTTAGCTGAAGAAGATTTATTCAAAATAATTTCAACAACAATTGAGTCGTGGGGAAACGACCAGGCGAAAGTATATGCTCAAACCATAGATGCCGCATTATTAAAGCTTGCTCAATACCCTAGTTTCGGGCGAGAAAGAAATGAAATTTATAAAGGTGCTAGAAGTTTCCCTGTAGAAAAACATATTGTCTTTTATCAAGTCAGTGATAATGGTATTGATGTCGCTCGTATTCTTCATCAACGCATGGATCTATCAAAACATTTCTAATTAGACTTTGATAAGATTATCAGCATGTCTGAAAATCATAATAATAAACTAGCTAAAATAGATGCTCGCCTTCAATTAATAAATGAAGAGCGGCTTGCTTTACTCAATGAGCGGCAAGGGCTAATAACGCAGCATGAAGCAGAATTGGCTCAAAACTTCAATTTACACGCATCTCCCGAATCTAAAATTGACCTTTTTCTTTCATATTTCAAAGGGCGTAATGACGTTTACCCATTTAGATGGGAGTCAAAAAATGGTAGAAGTGGTTATTCACCTGCTTGCTGGAATGAATGGCTGCCGAAAGTTTGTAATAAACCGAAAATTAGCTGTACTGATTGTAAAAATCAGAATTTTAAAGTGCCTGACCACCAAGCCATCTACGGGCATTTAAAAGGTATTAAAACCGTAGGTATTTACCCTCTATTAAGTGATAATTCAACGTATTTACTTGCTGCGGATTTTGACAAAGAGGACTGGTTTGAGGCTGTATCTGCATTTGCAACTACTTGTAAATCATTAAATATTCCCTATTTATTGGAACGCTCAAGAAGTGGGAATGGTGGTCATGTATGGGTCTTCTTCTCGGAAGCAGTAATCGCCACTGATGCTCGACGATTAGGTAATGGCTTGCTTCGTAAAACTATGGAACTCTATCCGTTGCTGTCATTTGATTGCTTCGATAGGCTATTTCCCAATCAAGATATTATGCCTGAGGGTGGTTTTGGTAACCTCATCGCTTTACCCCTGCAACTTGAGCCAAGAAAATATAATAATAGTGTTTTCATTAGTAGTGAGGGCGTTCCTTATAATGATCAGTGGTCAATATTAGCTTCTACTAGAAAAGTAACTAAGCCGCAGCTTCAATTGTATTTAGAGCAGTTAAATACTTATGTTGAAATAGCGCCTGATTGCATTGAGAATAATGAGCCATGGAAAAAATTTAATGATAACGACAATATTAAGATCAATGATTGCCCTCAGAGGATTACATTAACTCTGGCTGATCAGTTATATGTTCCAATCGCTAATTTACCGGGAAAACTGACCTCTAAGTTAAAGCATTGTGCAGTATTTTCTAACCCAGAGTTTTACAAGCGACAAGCCTTACGTTTGTCAACGATTGGCACAAGTCGATATATTTGTGCTGCACATATAGAAAATGGCTATTTAATTTTACCTAGAGGATGCCTGGCTGAAATAACCAGTATCCTATTAGTGCAGGCAATAGAGATTGAATATTGCGATAAACGATTTTTAGGTAGCAAATTAGAAAGAATCAAGTTCACTGGCAAATTGAAAAACCAACAGAAAAAAGCTGTAGATGCTTTATTTGAACAATCAAATGGGGTTTTTGTTGCGTCAACGGGTTTTGGTAAAACGGTTACTGGCTTAGCACTTATCGCAAAAAGAAAGGTAAACACTTTAATCTTGGTCCATAACCGCCAATTGGCTGAACAATGGCTTGAACGGATAAAAGTATTCCTAGAAAATGTAGAGGTAGGCTCATTATTAGGGGGTAAAGATAAACTAACTTATGAAGTTGATGTAGCTACCTATCAAAGTCTAGTAAGTCGTAATGGAATAGATATTAAACCTGCCATTGAAAAATATGGACAAATATTAATAGATGAGTGTCACCATTTGCCAGCATCAAACTATGAGTGTTTGATAAAGTCGGTTAATGCTAAATATATCCATGGGTTTACAGCAACACCTAAGCGGCAAGATGGTTTAGAAGAATTAATGCACTTTCAAATAGGCTCTGTTGTATATAAGGCTGCAACAACTGCCAGTAGTTTCGAACAATACGTAAAAGTAGTTAACACCAATACTTGTTTTCCTCCTGAGTGGTTAATTTCAGAAACTAAGCCTCATATATCTCAGGTTTACAAACATCTAGTTTATGATAAAGCAAGAAATGAAATGATCGTTAATCGTATCAAGCAGTCAGTGAATAATGGTAGATCGGTAATGGTACTTACCGAAAGAAAAGAGCACATTAAATTACTTGCTGAAATGATGACTAATATAGGTATACAAGTTGTTGAACTGCATGGCGGTATTTCTGCAAAACAAAGGCAAGAGCGTATAGCTTTCCTATCTAAAGAGCCTAACCAATATGACTCCGTTGTTATCTTGGCTACAGGAAAATACGTCGGTGAAGGCTTTGATCTACCTCATTTAGATACTTTATTTATTACACTACCAATAGCTTGGAAAGGGATTTTGGCGCAATACGCTGGGCGAATTCAGCGTGAATGGAGTAATAAAAAGGTTATTCAAGTTTACGATTTCATTGATGACTTCCCGACATTGAAGCGGATGTGGAAGAAACGTGAAAATGGCTATAAAGCGCTAGGGTATAAATTTAATGAACAGAAAAATTTAGAGTGGTGATTTTTAAATTAATTATAGAGGTATTGGTTTAAAGGGGTATGAGCTGGGGTATCAATAAACTTCCCATTTGATTAATTCAGTAAGAACAAATGGATAGGTTATAGATGGGCGGCATGATGTAATTCGGCCTTAAACGCTAAAATATAAAAACCCTGGCAATTGCCGGGGTTTTTTTTGTCTGTTTTTTCTTATTTTTTGTATAGGCTTGTGTTTTAGTGCAAGGTTCTGGTGTCTGCAAGGGACTGGGGATGAAAAACCGTTAATAAAAGTAGATTTAAAACCTCAAATAGTCTGTAATTGAGCCAATTTTCTAACTTGGCCATTTTTAGTTGCATTCTGGCCCTATAAAACGTGAATAAAAAGTGTGATAAAAAAGACTGTCTTATATTTAAGCCTATTTTTACTGAGTCTGCTGCTATTCTTATTGGCTACCTTGCCAATAAATTTTGTTTGGCAAAAAGCCATTGCACCTCAATTAAAGGGGCAGAACATACCTGTTAAGGTGCTTGCGCTTGAAGGCACGATTTGGGACGGACAAGCATTGGTTCGCTATCAGCAAATAGAGTCAATTATTGATTGGGATACTGCGTTATCAGGTTTGTTTACTTTAAGTTTGCCGCTTGATGTGAAAATTAATAGTCAGGTGGGCGCTATAAAGCTGAATGCGGATATAGGTTTAAATTCTACACATGTTGAGTTGGTCTCTGCAGATATTGACTTGGAGCCTTTGACTCCCTTGTTTAGACGGCAGCGTGTTAAGTTAAATGGTCAGTTTGTTGCAAAAGGTGTTCAGTTAGATATTGTCGATAAACAAATCACACAGGCTAGTGGTTTGTTGTCGTGGTCTGGCGGCGATATCACTTACCCTGCAGGGCGAAGTGTACATGAACGAACGCTTCCAATATTTAAGGCTAAACTAGAAACAAGAAGTAATGGCGATATTTATATTGGTATACGTGATACAGATGCCTCGTTTGATTTAATTGAGGGGTCTTTGGACCCAAGAGGCTCTGCTATGCTGAAAGTAAAGCGTCGTTTATTGGATTTGTCGGACGAACCTTGGCCGCAAAATTCTCGTGAACAAGATGTGGTATTTAAGGTAAAGAAAAATATTTACGAATAAAAATGATTGTATTGACGGGTTCTTAAAAAGGTTAGATTTTGGAAAATAAAGTAGAGCAAAAAGCAATCTCATGGCTTCAGGCGGGCTTATTAACTTGTCTGGTGGTTTATGCTGCTTATTTGAGTGCTCAGCTTACTTGGTTTGTGTTTGCGCCCAAAGCGGCTGCACCGATGATATTGTCTCAGTCATCATCAGGTATTAAAAAGCAGCCTCAGAGTCAGGTAAGAGCGCTGGCGAGTTTTCATTTGTTTGGTGAGGCGGGTCGTGTGGTCGGCAAAAAACTTGATGAACCGAAAGTCGCACCCAAGACACGTTTAAGACTAATTCTTAAAGGCGTATTTACTGCCGAGCAAGGTGGCGCATCCGGTGCTATAGTTGAAGAGATTGGTAAATCGGCCGATTACTATAGTTTAGGTAGCACTTTGCCTGGTAACGCTGTATTGGAAGAGGTATATAGTGACCGAATATTACTGCGCCGAAATGGAAAGCTGGAAACACTTTCTTTTGTTGATAAAGTCAGTAAAGGGCAGAGTATTATTGCCAAAGCATCTGCGCCTACCAGACCGGAGCCCAGAGCACGTGTTAAATCGCCCGAGCAGTTTATAGATGAAGCGACGCGCCAGATTGCCAGTAATCCTGAGCAGGCTTTGACTTCGGTGGGATTGGCGCCGTCCAGTGATGGTGGTTATGTGTACAACGGCGGTAACCCTATGTTGTCAGGTTTGAATTTACAAAAAGGGGATGTGATTCGTTCTGTGAATGGTCACTCTTTAGGGGATGTTAAAAAGGATAAGGATTTAATGAAAGGTTTGTACGAGCAAGGTAGCTTGGAAGTCGAAGTAGTGCGCGATGGAGCCAGCTTTTTCATAAATTATCCTTTAAGATAGCCCAAAATATAAAATTACTTGAAAAGAGAAGTGGTACGGTATGAAGTCTTCAATACGCTATTTAGTGCATGCATTTGCTTGCATTTCCCTGTTATTTTCAATGGCTGTTCACGCTGAGGAACAGACTTGGAAGGTAAATTTAAAGGATGCCGATATTCGTGCGTTTGTGACTCAAATTGCCGATATTACCGGCTATAGCTTTGTGATTGACCCACGTATCAAAGGTAAGGTTACGGTGGTATCAAATACTTCTCTAAATAAAGCTGCCGTTTATGAAATGTTTTTAGCTGTGCTTGGTGTGCATGGTTTTGCTGCAATTCCCGGCCAAGATGTGATAAAAATTGTTCGTCAAAATAGTGCCAAGCAAACTGCTCAAAATGACCGATTTATGCGCAAGGTGCCTTCTGAACAAATCGTAACGCGTGTGATTCAGGTTAATAATGCAAAGGCATTGGAGTTAGTGCCTATTCTTCGTCCTATGGTCGCGAAGTATGGCCATCTTGCAGGTGTGGCAGCCGCGAATGCTTTAATTATTAGTGATCATTTAGCAAACATTAAGCGCATTAGTAAAATTATTGATGAATTAGATAGCCCTTCTAAATATGAGCTGGAAGTTGTGCAGCTTCAAGAGGCCTGGGTGGGTGATATGGTTAAGTTGCTTGAGGAACTTGCGCCGGGTGAGCTTGGAAAAGGTAAGGGTAAAGGCGCAGCTAATAAATTTAGTGTGGTAGCTGATCAACGTAGTAATCGTTTGATATTGCGTGGTGATGAGCCTTTTAGAAAGAAAATGAGAGCTTTAATTGCTAAGTTGGACCAGCCTTCTTCGACGGGTGGAAAGACAAAAGTTGTGCGATTAAAACATGCCGATGCTGAAAAACTGGCGGAGTTGCTCAAGGGGTTAATGGGAAGTATCAGTAGTGAGGGTGCTAAGGGTAAAAATCAGAAAACCGAAGCAAGTGTTTATGCTGATGAATCAATTAATGCATTGGTTCTGCGTGCTGAGCCTTCAGTGATACAGGAGTTGGATGGTGTTATTGAGCAGCTAGATGTGCGACGTGCGCAAGTTCTTATTGAAGCAGCGATTGTTGAAATTTCAGATGCGAATGACAATGCATTAGGGATTCAGTGGGCTATGTTTGATAAAGGCGGCTCTATCCCTGGTGTATTTACAAACTTTAGTGAAATAGGCTTGAGTGCTGCTAATGTCTTAGGGGCTTTGATTGCTAAAGATGGCAGCTCTGATGGAAGTTTTGATGCTTCAACTTTGGGGTCTCCTTCAAACGGTATTACTACCGGCATTGGTGGAACAAGTGGTAATGTTAGCTGGGGGGCGCTTATTCAGGCCTTAGAAGGGGATGCAAGTGCGAACGTTCTGTCTACGCCAAAGTTGATAACCATGGATAATCAGGAGTCGTCGATTATTGTTGGTGAAAATGTTCCTATTATTACAGGTCAATCAACTTCATCCGGTGCAGGGACTGCAGATCCATTTACAACGATTGAGCGACAAGATGTAGGTGTAAAATTAATCGTCACACCGAGTATTAGTGAAGGTAACTTGGTACGTTTAGAGATAGAGCAAGAAATATCCGGTGTGAAAAAGGATTCTTCAGGTGCTGCAGATATAACAACGACTAAACGTCAGATTAAAACCAATGTATTAGCTGATGATGGTGAAACCATTATATTAGGCGGTTTAATTTCTGATAACTTGACAACAAGTGAGAGTAAAGTGCCTTTACTGGGTGATATTCCTTGGTTAGGGCGTTTGTTTAGAAGTTCTTCTACAAAGGTTGAAAAACAGAATTTGATTGTTTTCTTACGGCCTACTATTTTGCGTAATAAAGAAGCTACCCGTGCAGTCACGGTTGAGAAGTTTGATGAATTATGGCAGCTGAATCTGGATATCAGAAAAAGTAATGGTGAAGAGCAAGAAGTGTTAGATAAGCTTGTTAAGCCGAATGTAGACCATATTTATAGTGGTATGCAAGTAAAATAAATAATGTCTTTCAGGCATAAAAAACCAAGGCTAAGACCTTGGTTTTTTTATGTCTGAATTAAGCTAGCAAAAGTATCGCTAGCTTAATTAGTATTTAAGCCAGGTTTGCAGAAGCAAATTCCCAGTTAACTAACTGCCAAAATGCTTCAAGATACTTAGGGCGAGCATTACGGAAGTCGATGTAGTAAGCGTGTTCCCAAAGGTCAACCGTCAAAATAGCGGTTTGGCCTTCAGTCATTGGCGTACCTGCGTTGCTAGTATTAACAATTTCTATAGAACCATCACTATTTTTTACTAACCAAGTCCAGCTAGAGCCAAAGTTGTTGACTGCTTTGTCGTTAAACGCTGCTTGGAATTCAGCAAAAGAGCCGAAAGTACTGTTAATTGCGTCAGCAAGTGACCCAGTTGGCTCACCACCACCATTTGGGCTTAAACAGTTCCAATAGAAAGTGTGGTTCCAGATTTGTGCTGCATTGTTAAATACAGGGCCGCTAGATGTTTTGATAATGTCTTCAAGTGACTTACCTTCAAACTCAGTGCCCGGAATTACCGCGTTTAACTTAGTAACATAAGTTGCGTGGTGCTTGCCGTGGTGAAATTCTAAAGTTTCTTGAGAAATATGAGGTGCTAGTGCGTCAATTGCATAAGGTAGTGCGGGTAGTTCAATTGCCATGAGTGGCTCTCCATTAATTTTAAAGTATGTGGTGTTTGTTTATGTTGTTATTGTTTTGTGCGAAGGATCATAGCATTGAAATTTTAGTGAATCTAGACTGCTGTTGCTTAGCTTGTTTTGAAAAGCAGTTGTAGTTTGTTCGGTCTCCTACTAAAAATATTAGCAAGAAAGCGCGTTGCAGCACTTATAGCGAGGTAGTAGTACTCAAAAAGTGCTGCTACTCGTGAAAGTTACTTTGTCGTATGAATAATGTGTGACAGTGGGGCTTAAATTGCTTTTTTCTGCTTTTCTTTACCTTTGCTTCCTTCAAATTCAGGGCTGCCTGGCAAGAAACTGGCAATATTTTTTACGCGCCATGCTAGTTCTTCTAAAGAATCCGCTTTCACTGTGATGTGTCCAAGTTTTCGACCGGGGCGTTCTTCTTTACCGTAAAGGTGAACATGGGCATAAGGTAGTGCAAGGATGCTATCAATGTCGCCTTTTTCAGCAATTATATTGATCATGCAAGTTGGGGAGTACGCTTCAGTGTTTCCGAGTGGTAAGCCGCTAATAGCGCGTAAATGGTTTTCAAACTGGCTTGAGGCGCAACCTTCGATGCTCCAGTGTCCTGAATTATGTACTCTAGGAGCCATTTCATTGGCAACTAAACCATTTTCTGTTTCAAATAACTCTAAAGTCAGAATGCCGACATGTCCTAATTCATGCATCAGTTCTTTGATGTAAGTGATAGCTTGCTTCGAAATCTCTTGGTTGAGGTATGGAGCTGGTGCAATTGAATAGCGTAGTATGCCTTCGTGATGGCTGTTTTCAGCTAGAGGGTAAACCACCATATCATCATTTTTGGCGCGTACAGCAATGACGGATAACTCACGGGTGAAATCAACAAAGGCTTCGGCAATTAGCGTCATGCTGCCTTTTGGAGAGATTCCAATGGAATTCCAGGCTTCTTCGCATTGTTTAATGTCGCGAATTACAAACTGGCCTTTACCGTCGTAGCCTTCTGTTGTTGTTTTGGCGACCACCGGGCAGCCTAAGTCTTCAACCGCTGCTTTTAGTTCTGCGGCACTATTTGCGATATGATATTTTGGTGTTGGGATGCCTAGCTTGGTAAAAAGCGCTTTTTCTTCGGCTCTATTTTGGCAGACTTCAATTGACTTGGATGGAGGGTATAAGCTTGTTTGTGACTCAATGTACTGAGTTAGTTCAAGTGGGAGGTGTTCGAATTCATAAGTGACAACATCAACATCCTTCAGAAAGGCGGCTAGAGCCGGATTTTTAAGGTCTGCCTGGGTGTCAATTGTAACCTCTCCCAGGCCAACACTTGGGTTTCCTGAGGTGTCATAAAAATGAAAATCGAGTTCTAAAGGGTAGCCTGCAAGCGCAAGCATTCTGCCAAGTTGCCCTGCGCCTAAAACACCTATCTTTTTCATGATTTACCCTCTAGGATCTGGTTGGTTTAAAACTGACTTGGTTTGTGCGGCTCTAAAATTGCTAACAGCTGTTTTTACTTTAGCATCTTGAAGTGCGATCACCTGAGCTGCGAGTAAACCTGCATTCTTAGCGCCTGCTTTACCGATAGCTAACGTACCCACAGCAACACCTCCGGGCATTTGTACAATTGAAAGTAGAGAGTCTAGGCCGTTTAAAGCTTTGGATTGAACCGGGACGCCAAAAACAGGTAGATTTGTTTGAGAGGCCGCCATGCCTGGTAAATGAGCAGCGCCGCCTGCGCCAGCGATAATTACCTGAATACCAGCCGTTTCGGCCTGTTTGGCATAGTCAAACAGTAAGTCGGGTGTACGATGAGCGGATACGACTTTAACTTCGTAAGGGACGCCTAGCTCATCAAGCATGTTGGCGGCGTGCTCCATTGTCGGCCAATCCGACTTGGAGCCCATGATAATCCCTACTACTGGCTGCATGTTATTACCTCAATAGACTAAACTAATGCCTGTATTAGGCATGTAAATGCCCAAGAGTTAAATGCTTTGGACAAAAAAAGACCGCATATAGTAGTGATTCACTTCAAACCATGCAAATCCAATTTGTCTTAAGTGATGACTATTGGACTGTTCTAGCGTTAGAATCGCTATTTTTGTAATGAGAATTGAGGAAGGTTGATGGAAGGTTTGCGTGCAGATAGAGAAGACTTAGATCAATTTAAAGGTAGCCATAAAAAAACATCTGGCGTACCTATACCTAAAACGGTGCGAAAGGCTGCGAAGGTTGGTACACCAGCAAGCAAGGCCTCACCTTTAATCGTTGTCTTAATTGTAGCGTTATTTGGTGCAAGTAGTTTTTTTGCTTGGGCGTATCTTAATCAGCAGGCTCAGGTGACAAAAATACAGGCTCAGCTTGACGAGTCAGCAGATTTTATTGGCCGAAGTAAGTTGCTGATGGCTCGCTTTGAAGGTGAGCTGAATGTGACCGGTGTTGAAATGGAACAAAGTGGCACGGTAGTTCAGTCAAAGCTTGCTTTTCTTGATAGCGAAATGCGGAAATTATGGGGTGTTACGAATGATAGAAATAAAAAGTTGATCCAGGGGAATGCAGATGCTGTAAATGGCTTGAGTGCAAAAATGAAGAAAATTAAGCAACAGCAAGCCAAGGTTGCGGAGCAAAATAAGGCTAAACATTTGCAACAACAGGCTGTATTGGATGATTTGTCTTCTACGTTTGGTGTGTTGCAAGCAAATACTAGTAAGCTTGATAACCGTATCTCAACGATTGCGAATGAGGCGGTTATACTGCGCGATGAGCAGGAGGGTGCTTTAGATGCAGTGGCGCAGGAGTTGGCTCAGCTGAGTATTTTGTCTAAGCAGTTGCAAGAAAGCAAGAAAGCTATCGCATCGATTGATGCAAGCCGCCGACAATTAAATGAGCGTGTTGTTGGGTTGGAGCGCAAGCTAAATAAGCTCCAATTGAAGTTAAAACCAGTCTCTAAGTTACCTGATGTTCAATGACTTGCGGTAGATCCCAAAACAAAAGATGAGTTATTGATAAAATACTGAGATCTAAAAAGAGGCTAGGATTCAATGCATCAACTAACGCGTATATTGTTAGCAGTATTTATATTGCTTACGCCAGTTCTGGGAATGGCCGAAACGGCTCATAACTCATCAGCTTTTTCAAAGCCCTTCCATAAGCAAGCCCGAGGTTGGTATCCGTCTTTTTATTGGTCTACCGGCCGAAATCTGGGTTCATTCTACTTTCCCAATACGGACGGTAACTTGTTTGAAGAGATCGAGGATGGTTCTTGGGATAAGGCTACACATGGTGTGATCTATTTTTACCGGCCTGACAGTCAATGGGCCTCTGAGGAATTAACGGCACCTAGTTATTATATTAATGATGAAGTTATTTTTAACATGAGGGCGGGTAGTTATACTTATGTTGTACTGCCTGCAGGTTCTTATGATTTTGCAGTACGTAAGAGTTTTTTGCCGCTATTTGGCTTTGAGGCTATGGATGATAAATTGATGATGGCTTTCGATCTTAATCTGCAGGCAGATGTGGGTTTACAGATTGATGCGGGCTCAGTGACTTATATTCGTCATTCAGAAGTGACGCTACCCTCTAAGCGTCATCCTTTAATTGAGCCTGAAGATGAAATGGCTACTGCTGATGTACAGATTGTCGAAAAAGATGTGGCGATGGAAGAAATGCCCAAAACGAGATATCTAACGCAATCTTTCTGGCACCCAACGGATGCAGCAGTGGCTGAAGAGTTTTTGAAAGGCGACATGCAAGAGTATGGTTGGTTTTCGGTAATCTGGCCCTGGTCAAATAACTTTATGTTCGGCTTTCCTATTTTCTATTTACCCAGTGATATTTATCGGCAGTTAAAAGGTGAGGAAGGGATGACGCTTGAGCAAGAGTTGTATTTGCTTGCAGATGATAAAGAAGCTTATTTGGCAGCTATTGCTGGTAAAAAGGTGATCAGGCGGAATTGGTTGGCTCCCTGGCGAAAGCCTCGTAATCCTCTGAGCTTGGAAGAGGAGCTTACTTTGGATCGTTTGGAGCGAAATGCTTTAGCGGGTAATATCGTACCTGCACCGATTGTAGTTGAAAAGGAAATTAAGGAAGATGATGGCTTGCCTTGGTACAACTACTTTTTAGAGGAGGAAGGTGATCCAGAAGCTGTTGCTTTGGCTAGTAGAGCAGAGGCTATGAGTGAAGTGCGTCGAAGTAGTATGGCTAGGATTAGACAAAGTCTGAATTAGCTGGGGGATTGAAAGGCTTTGTTTGAGGCGCTTCCTCTCCCCATGTCTTTCCCGAGTTTATTAATCGAAAATCCATTCTCTTTAAGGTCGAAAGGGATGCATATCTCTTGAAAAAAGTGGATACCGGCTCAAGAGGCTACCGGTATGACAATGTAAGATTATCTTGTTCCGTGCAAAACGTGTGGCTTAAAAGTCCCAGTTCAAGTCACTGAGGCTTTTTATTATTGCAAAATAAAGGGGGGGTGATGCTCTTAAAAGTATAAATAACGCCCTAATTGATGAGTTATAAAATTGTATAAAAAAACATCATTTAGTCCTGAAAAAACAAACCAGGTTTAAACTTGATTAAAAAAAACAAAAATCTTTGAATTTCTAATTGACAGTGTCTCAGAAATCGTTAGAATGCGCTTCTCGATTGAGAGCAGGGTGGTTAGCTCAGCTGGGAGAGCATCGCCCTTACAAGGCGAGGGTCACAGGTTCGATCCCTGTACCACCCACCAATTTCCTGAACAGAAATTGGTTAAAAGTTTTACAAGTAGTGTAAGTATTGCGGGCCGGTAGTTCAGCTGGTTAGAATACCGGCCTGTCACGCCGGGGGTCGCGGGTTCGAGTCCCGTCCGGCCCGCCAATTACACAACTGCTCAATCAGAAGATCTACCCAGAAGGGTGGTTAGCTCAGCTGGGAGAGCATCGCCCTTACAAGGCGAGGGTCACAGGTTCGATCCCTGTACCACCCACCATTTATTTATAGATTGTTCGGTGACAAGAGCATTAAGTAAATGGCTGAAAGTAGATAGCAAAAAGTTTAAGTTGCGGGCCGGTAGTTCAGCTGGTTAGAATACCGGCCTGTCACGCCGGGGGTCGCGGGTTCGAGTCCCGTCCGGCCCGCCATTAACTTTTTGTCTTACCTCTCTTAATTTTCTTTTCTTCGTTCTTATCAATATTAATAACTGCTATCTAAGCTGTTATTGCCTATATAAACTTCATCATTTAAAATTTTCGTGTTTGTCATGAAATTGTCACATCTGGCGTTTATCGTTAGTTCCGAAGTTACTTTTATTAACCATATACTTTGGAAAATGCTTATGAGTGAATATGAAGGTGAAATTCTTGCCTGTCTTTATTGCCTCAAAATATCTAAAACCTAAAATTGTGAATTTAGTCCCGCTATCTTTTTGTTATAAACCGTGTGTTTCCATTTTGCTCTACTAAACTACATGTAAAGTAATTAACTTTATCGATAAATTCAGAAATAAATTAAATTTAGGGGATGTTATGGGAAACCGGGAGTCTGGTTCGCATGAGGCCGTATTCTTTTTAGATGACAATCAAGTCACTCGGCATATGCTATTCTCGGAGTTTGAGGCGCTGCTTAATGGTTTGGGTGTGTTGCCTGACTATGCGGATGAAGAAGCGAAGGTGGTTTACACCATTATTAGTCGTGCAGGGAAAATTAAAGCCCTGGTTTTCTTTATGCTCTATTTTGATGAAGATGGTCGTGCAGATGCAAGCTGGAATGTGCCAGTTGAGCGTTTAGCTGAGGTGAGTGGTCCTGGGCCTGATTTGGGTGGAGGGCCGATTCGTTTGGCTTGTCGTGGGCAGTGCTCGATTAACTGGCATCAGAATGACCTTTGGGACCCGGATATGACGCCGGGATCTAATGATTTCTTACTGTTAAGAAAGGCTGTTGAGAATAACCGTTTAAGGTTGGCGTTTGAAAAACCAAAAGAGAATATTCCTACAATACCTGTCTCTTCTGAAGGTGCCGATGTACCCGTTGTCGGGGTTGGTGGGTCATTAGATTCAGAAAAACGTATTAAGCTAGCTCGTTTACTCAAGGAGCAGCGTTTGCGTATACGTACGCTTGAGTCCAACAAAGAGCAGGCTTCAGGCAGCTCTGACCGAGAGCAAAGAATTGCGCTTCATGCCTTTAAAAATGAAATTCAAGAGCAAAAGCAAACAAATGAGCAGTTAAAACTGCTAAACGAAAAGCTTAAAGATAGGTTGTCTTCTCGGAATGATCAGTTTATTAACCTTCAGGATAAAGTCTCCGGGCAAGCTTCATTGGTTGCTGATTTGGAACATAAGCTTAAAAATGCTAGTGGTAGTGATAGAAGTTTGCTTGAAAAGCAAAAATTAGAAGCAGAAGTTGTTTTATTGACGGAGCAGCTAGATAGAAAAGATATTGACTTGGCTTACCGTGATGAGCGTGAAGAGTTGTTGAGGGGGGAACTGGAAGAACTGAGCGAATCGATTGGTAGTGGGGTTAACGATGCGTCAATTCTAGAGAAACTGAAGGCGTTAGAGGTTGTGTTTGTTTCTTATCACCCAGGTGTTGGACACATTACCATGACTTCTTTGGAGGTGCGTGATTATGCGGAAAATCCGAATGAATTTGTTGCCAAGAAATGCTTTGTTACTGAAGCACACTACCTTAGCTGGCTAGCGCATTTTGAAAACCCTATCTGTTCCCATGTTTCGCCGACAGGGCAGGCGTGTTTTCAGCCTGTAGAGAAGGTGAGTACGCCAAGTGAGTTTGAACCGGGTGTAAATGATTTGTGTGAGCAGCATCTTGTTCAATGAGTGAATCTTCAGTTATGCAGATATCTGACTTTGACGAGCACTTTAGATTGGTACCACCCTTGCAAGCAATGCATTTTGATTTGGGGGAGGGTCGTACTCTATCGGTGGATTGCTTGAGGTTGGATAAAATTCATCCATTTATTTCTGGCAATAAGTGGTACAAGCTCAAGCATCATATTCAGGCTGCCAGTTTGGCTGGAAAGTCTCGACTTTTAAGTTTTGGTGGTGCGCACTCAAACCATTTGCATGCATTAGCTTTTGCGGGTAAAAAACTACAGTTCCAGACGATTGGTGTGGTGCGGGGTGAAGCGCCTAAAGTGCTAACGCCGACCCTGCAGGATTGTGTTGATTGGGGTATGAGTTTGCAGTGGCTCAGTAGGAGGGATTATCGTAATATCGCGCCGCTTGAGTGTATTAATGACTACTCTAAGAAATATTCAGACACATGGATTATTCCCGAGGGTGGCGCAAGTGATCAGGGGGCGCTAGGTATACAAGAGCTTTTCAGCGATTTGAGTGCTGCCGGTTATGTAAATCATGATCTGATTGCTTGTCCGGTTGGTTCTGGGGCAACCTTGGCGGGTATTGTTAATGCAAAGCTAAAGTCTGCTGGGGGCGCGTACGTTCATTGTATTGGCTTTTCGGCACTTAAAGGTGCTTATGACCTTGAGTCCAGAGTGGCAAGCCACTTGGCGGAAAGTTGTCAGGATTTTGCCAGGAGGACTGCTAATTCATGGCAAATCAGCCATGATTATCATTTTGGTGGTTTTGCCAAAATAAATAGTCGTCTAACCGACTTTATTTCAAACGTTCATCAAAAGCAGGGTATTTTGCTTGACCCCATCTATACCGGAAAAATGTTATACGGTTTGCTTGAGTGGGCGCATCAGGGGCGTTTCAAACCTAGTGCGCGTATTTTAGTTGTTCATACCGGTGGTCTTCAGGGGTGGCGTGGCTTTGGTGATAAGGCTCCCAAATAGTTTTGCTCGTTTACTTATTGGATTCAATTAGTAAGTGCTTAGCAAAATTCTGTTAATATACCGGTAATAGATAAACGCGCTCCTTCAGTGTTCTTTTTAGTAATATACTAGATGTCTGCCTGTAGTGTGCTTTATGCCACGAATATTATGTTTAAAGGTATCGATTTAAAGATGGAGCATTTTCGCAATATTGGCTTGATTGGTCGAATGGGAAGCGCCAAGGTGGTTGAAACCTTGCGTAAGCTCAGAAAATTTTTGGTTAATGAAGGTTATCACCTGATTATTGAAGAAAATATTGGGGCTTTGATACCTGGGCATGGTTTGCAGGTGTCCAGTGTCAAAATGATGGGTGAAGTGTGCGACTTGGTAATCGTGATTGGTGGTGATGGCAGTTTACTAGGTGCTGCTCGAGAGTTAGCAAAGTCAGGTGTGCCTCTGCTGGGTGTTAACCGTGGACGGCTTGGTTTTTTAACCGATATTTCACCGAGTGATTTAGAATCTAAAATTAGTGAAGTGTTGTCCGGTAAATATATTCAAGAAAAACGCTTCTTGTTAGATGTGCATGTAAAACGTAAAGGTAATCCTATCGGTTTTGGGACAGCTTTAAATGACATCGTTTTGCATCCGGGTAAATCAACACGAATGATTGGTTTTGATTTGTTTATTGAAGGTCAGTTTGTGTATAGCCAGCGTTCAGATGGTTTGATTGTTTCTACCCCGACGGGCTCAACGGCTTATTCATTGTCTGCTGGTGGCCCTTTATTGCACCCCAAACTTGATGCAATCTCGCTTGTTCCAATGTTTCCGCATACCTTGAGTAGTCGCCCGATTGTTGTAGATGGTAAAAGTGAGATAAAAATTGTTATCGGTGACGGAAATGAAATTTACCCTCAAGTTAGTTGCGATGGGCAGCACCATATTCCTGTGGCACCGGGGGATACGGTCAGTATTACCAAAAAACCGCATAAAGTACGTTTGATTCACCCCACGACACATAATTTTTATGAAACATGTCGTGAAAAGCTCGGATGGGCGAATAATTTGATTAGTAGTTAAATAAGGCTGAGTACGTGGCATTTATTAAAAACACGCTTAATATCACTACCAATATTGCTCAAGCTTACGATTTGATCGGGGATGTACACGGTTGCGCTCATTCGCTTGAGAGTTTGCTGAAGAAAATGGGCTATCAGCACCGACAAGGATGTTATCGCCATGCTCAACGAAAAGTAATTTTTGTGGGAGATATTGTTGATCGTGGACCGAGAATTCGAGAAGCCTTGCATATCGTTAAAGATATGGTCGACCAAGGGCAAGCAGAGATTGTATTGGGGAATCATGAATACAATGCGATGTGCTATTGTACTGAAGGTCGGGAAGGGAGTCCGCACCAGTATTTACGTGAGCATAATGCCAGGCATCATCGCTTGATAAGAGAAACGCTTGAGCAATTTGAGAACTTTCGTCAAGAATGGTTTAGTTTTCTGAAATGGTTTCATGAAATCCCCTTATTTATTGAAAAAGAAAATTTTCGAGTTGTGCATGCTTGCTGGGACAGTAAAGCCATTTCACGTTTTAAAGAAATTTCTCCCAACCATTGCATAAGTGAAGATTTATTACATGCTTCAACGGAAAGTGACTCTTTTTCTGGCGCGGTGATCGATAAATTAACCCGTGGAACTGCCTTGGAGTTGCCGAATGGTGAAACCATTTTAGGTAAAGATGGTTTGGCTAGGCACATGTTCCGAACCAAATTCTGGAGCGATAAACCTCAAACCTACAATGACGTAGTTTTTCAACCAGACCCACTTCCTGCAGATATGGCGCATCGTCCTTTGTCGGCTATTGAAAAACAAAAGTTATTACATTACCCCTACTCTGAGTTACCTGTTTTTGTCGGGCATTATTGGATGTCGAGTACCCCTTCTCCAATTACTGACAATATAGCTTGTTTAGATTATAGTGCGGTTAAATATGGAAAGCTTGTCGCTTATCGTATGGATAATGAACAGCATTTAAGTCAGGATAAGTTTATTTGGGTCAATGTGGAGCGAGAATGATTAAAGTAGCTCATGTGTCGTTAGGCTTGGATTTATCCGTTTTTAGTCAATGGCTTCAGTCTCAGGGTTTAGTGCATCGAATTGCTGAGGAGCTTGGTGAACAGGTATTATTGATTGAGGATGAACGTTTAAAATTGCAGGTGGAGCAAGCCTTACAGCGATATTTGACTGACCCTGAATTTAAACTGCATTTAGATGCTGCACCTAAAAAGCATTTTTTGCCGCCGCAACTTGAAGCGTTATATCCCCGAGCAAAACCCTCACAAGCACCGCTTATTTATATTTTTATATTGCTTAGCGCTGTATTTGCTGCTTTAACAGATTTTGGCGATGGCGGCCCGATATTAAGAGCCTTTCTAATACTAGACCCCTTT
>Ga0105348_1000670_pt1 | contig 25071 bp, 22 predicted proteins | sample EN8Hudsemesocosm_2_FD_83504 | JGI IMG/M metagenome (GOLD analysis project Ga0105348, IMG submission 83504) | Methane-oxidizing microbial communities from mesocosms in the Hudson Canyon - EN8C Hudson Canyon | ecosystem: Environmental > Aquatic > Marine > Cold seeps | place: Hudson Canyon... | reverse complement strand
GAAACCATCTGATTTTTATCAAATATTTGAGAATGGTCAAAAACTTGCTCTGGATATCTAGTGCACTGCCTATCGGATCCCAACCACGCAGAGGATCACGAATCCTCTTTTTACAAGTATGAAGCTAAAACGCCACAGAAAGGAAAACTCATGAAATCTTTTAGAATTCGAACTATCCTGTCTATGATGGCAGTTACTGGCCTGTTTGTTACAACATCAGTACATGCCCTACTGATCGATTTCGAAGACGGGGGTCTCGACCCTTTCTTTAGTTATTCCGGCGTGGGCACATTCCCTAACATTGAATCAGGTACAGGATACGACAACGTATTAGCGTTCACAGGCAGCAACTGGGGAGCGTTTAATCCGTTTGAAACATCCCCCTCAACCTTCATCAAAGCAGCACCAGGCACATTTACACTCAACTCCTTTGTTATTGCCGGTGCGTGGGGGACACAAACATTAACGATCTCAGGCTTGCTCAACAATAATTTGCAGTTCACTACGGAATTGGGAGTGTCTACGGCTGCACAAGTATTCTCACCCAACTGGTCTAACATCGACGAGGTGCAAATCACGATCGGCAATGATTTTGTGGACACCAATCCCATCGACACAGGCACTGGTCAACACTGGGCGTTGGACAACATATCCCTGAATGCGAATGATGTTCCCGAACCATCCACCCTTACCCTCTTTGGATTCGGCCTTGCAGTACTTGCTATCACTCGCCGCAAGCGGCGTTTCACCAGTGAAATTTGAAGAGGCGTACTTTTTGGAATCAGGTGATGACTAGAAAAGCCCGGGAAGTCCATATTGTCAATTAGCCCTTAGGTGCTTGAAATTGAGCATGAATTCTATAGTGAATATATGAGGTAACGAGCCCATCAACTTTGCACCTTCTGCACTGTACTTAGCTAAATTGTACCTGTTAATAAAGCGTTTTAAGTCTGCTGAGAGACGTTAGCTAATACAACATATTTGACACCGTTTGGTCCTCTTTTTCCTTGAAAACGCTTCTGGCAAAAAAAATCGCTTTGGGCCACTTGCCTGAATTCTGACAATCATCGAAATAATGAATATTAGGCCAAGCTAACATCCTCCCAAAGCGAGAGGTCGTGAGCAAATGCCACCCTTTCCTGAATGTGAGGGAGACCGCTAGGAATGAGCACAAAGCGTTCATGTTTGAGTGCAAAATTCTTAGTCTCATATTGATCAAATATGGGCCTTTTTGAATGTTCGTAACATGATTAAATTCAACCCTCCGACCTCAGAGGGTCTTTAATGCAAGGTGAATAATATTTGTTTATAAGTACCCATAGTAATAAACGAGTACTATGCTTAATTCAATAAAAGACCCTTATTAACTTATTGTCTGATACATTTTCATTTATGATGGATAAAAATACTGAAGCTCAATGCCAGCTCATCGAAAAGAAACGCCAAATTTTAGCGTCATTAATTCGTGTAGCCCAAGGTGTTAACAAGCATGCTCAAGGTCTTGAAGACGTACTACTGCTTGCAAGGCCATCACAAACATATCCTCCTAAAATAGATCAATATATTAAACTCCTTGAAGGTAAAACATCTTCATTAACGGTAGAACAATTAAATATACAAGCCGAAAAATGCGATAATCGCTGCAAACAATTGATCAATACCTTGCTGAAAGTTGTCGAGCATACTCAAAAACAAATGGAGGAAGAGGAGGAGTTAGACGTTTTTTCAGAACAGATCCAGGAGCAGCTACACGAATTCAAAAACATGACTCAAACAGCTGTTGGTTTACGGGCGATGCTACAAAAGCGTGGGGTGATTTTGCCTCCGGTACAATTTGGTTTTCCCCAAGAGTGGATTGCTGAGCAAGTTGATATATTACAGCAGACGAATAGAGAGCTACGAGTCCGAGTTAAAACGCTTGTTCTTGAACTTATTATTGATGTTAAGCAAATGCTAAAACGTAAAACCTTATCTCAAGTACTGCGTGAGGGCTTAAGTTTTGCCGAAAGCTCAATGCAGGAAAATCTAAAACATATTAAGGCTGGAGGAAGCTTAGACGCGCTGCCTTATGAATTTGAGAGCCTTACAATCAACTCAACAGCCAATGCACCCGCAGGTAAAGTTTACAAATCTGACCCGGAAATACCTGAGAGTACTCAGAAAGAAATAATACCTGAAAAACACAAGTTGAATTTTTTCAAAAAAATAAAATTATGGTTGTCATCATCATGGAAAACTCGATGGCGTGACCTTTAATTATGCATCGAGCTGGTCAACAGTCTCTAGTAACTGTAGGAGATAGAGAAAGGTGAATGCTTGACTGACCATTTTTGTCAATCTGATAAATAACCAGGTCGGGTCGGAGGAGTTAAATTCAAACCGCTTCTGGTAGGATCTTTTTATAAAATATTATATCCAAAATGATTGCTTCAACTCCAATTCAAACTCATCAATCTAATAAGGTTCGCTTTTGAACAGCTGATAACGGTTTGCTTCCACTTGGGAAAGGAGTACTTTAACCCCTTAGTATGAATCCTGGTAAATATCAAAATAAAGATAAAGATAATTAGCCCATATCGGCCCTCGTCTTCTGTGACAGTTTCGTGGCAACTACAGAAGTAGATACTCGTCTAATTGATTGCCCCCTCCCTAACTAATAATGATATTCTAACAACCTTCTACCTATTCGTGCCAATTTAAGCAATAACAAAAAGAGGGAGCATAAAGCTCCCCAAAGGCGTAAAAAATCAACAAAATCTTTCTATTAAAAGGTCTCTACAAACCCATACCACGGAATCGATCAGCGTGATTTTTATAAAGTGTTTTCGGATTGGTTTCTAACAAGTTGTGCAGTGCAAATAACATGTTGGTTGCATCTAAGTGATTCATCCAATAATCATCACGAATATTTTCGCCCCAATGCTGTGAACATTTAGCCACCAAACCGTCGCTCGCTTCACCATTGTAGTAACCCAGTTGATCAAACAAAAACATCAGTGGATCACTTACATCGGCAACGTTCGTTAACGTTCCCGTACTTCCCCACGAGTAATAATGAATGCCATTCACTAGGTTTGCACCATTGCCACAATAACTCGTTGGCTCGCCATCCGGAAACTGCTCACTGAACGCTAAAGCGCCTTCCGTCGACATAAATTTGATAGATTCTAGTGCATCGTTGGCATACTCAGGATTACCTGCTAATGCATCAATCACATTACCGGTTAGGTTAATCAAATCTGCCGCAATCCCTTCTAATGGCCCGCCGACAATATTTTCAACGCCCCAATCAGCAAAGCCTGAACCATAATTGATACCATTAATAGACGTGACAGAAGAAACAACCTCTGGCTCAACACCAGCAACATAACGAGAAGTGGGTGAACCTAAACTATGCCCAACCAAGTGAACTTTTGATGCTCCTGTTTCTGGCAGTACGGTATTTTCAATAAAGTCTCGTAGCTGCTCACCGCGCATTTCAGCCGTATCCCACGCGGTTAAATTCGGCGTATAAACGACTGCATTACCACCACGTAGCGCTGCAGGTATGTTTTGAAAATACTCAATCACGCCCATAATTTTATCAAAACCTGACACACCGTGAACTAATACAATAGGATATTGTGTGTTATAGCGATTTGCATAATTAGTGGCATTTACCTGTGCTTTTTCAATTAGATAAGCGGCATAATCGATATCAAACTTTGCATGACAAATAGCTTGGTACCACTCACAATTGTTTACTGGAGCACTCGGAACGGCAATAGGGGCAACATAGTTATTATGTGGATCCGCCTGAGCAATACCGCCAAGAGACATTGCTCCCAATACAACGGCAATTGAACCTGTTGTTGAGAGTAGTGATTTATTAGTTTTGGTGTTTTTATTTAACATGTGTTTCTCCTATTATTTTTGTTCGAGCGACAGTTGAATACATTCAACACCACTAGAATAAGAGAAACTTTAGAGTGCACACTTGTACGTTTTGATGATTAATTATTAGTTTTCGATTAAAACGTTAACCACCGCACACTTTCATTAACACTGTTCAGAATACTTACACTCACTTTAATGCCACAACATCATCAAATTTTTTCTGCGAGAACCGGCTAAGCTCATAAGGTTCAGTGAAATAATTTGGATTAATGAGCGGTGCACGCTGCATTGGCATGGTCACTCTTGCAAGCGAGATATTTTTCAATACATAAGGCCCTGCCACTTTCGAGTCATGGATCATTAAACCAAAGAAATCCAAAGGCACCCAGTTTTTACCTTCATCTAAATTTTGTGAAAGCTGTGTTCCACCCACCGGATCACCTAACTCCGTATACAAAGAAGCTTGAAAATAAAATCGATCCTTACTTGTCACATTTACTTCAGCTTCCACCAGCAAATTCCCTTCAGAGGTAATTGAATCTCTATAATTACCTGTAAATGTAGCCTCCGGATCTGCTAACACGAAGGCAACAGAGTCAATTAATTCACTGATATCACTCACGATCAATACTTTGTATATGCCAGCTAATAGGTCTTTTTCATCAAATTGGTCGGCAATAAAACTTAACTCATAAATTGAGTCACCATCTTTATCTTGAAATTCTAGTTGTTGAATACTTTGACTCTCATCAAAGATTAATTGTGCAACATAATTACTCGGAATTCGAGTTCCTTTATCATTGGTGATATAGGCTTGAACAGTGACCAGATCACCTCGAAGGTAATATTTTTTATCTGACCAAACTGTTAATGATGCGGTTTTATCTTCTGAAACAGTGGTTCTTTCATCAATTGCATAACCCTTAATCAATGGGTCTTGTTCTGCTTGATGGATACGCTGGTTATTTTCAGGATAACGTTTAAATTGATCATAATCTTTCAGCATAGCGCGATGCATTTCTGTTTTTTCTTGAATTGCTCGAATGCGCTCTATCGTATTCGTAGACTCTGCTAGAACGACTTGAGAATTGGTATCTATTAAGCCCGGCACTTGCTTACCTGAGGCAGGCAAAGAAATCGTCGCTGGTGGCATTAAACTAGTTTGAGCGTTTACAGCAACAACAGCCCTATCAGCAGTCATGAAAGTGTCTGATGCGTCATTTGACCCCAACAAACTAAAATACAGAACCGGTGCTAAAACTAACACCAAAACTAAAGCGATTTTTTTGCGAGACATGGACCCACCTTTTAACTTTAAAGGTACAGATGCACCTATTTATTATTTTAATTAAAATGCAGGTCAGCTAAGTACTAACCTGCAAACACTACTGATTAGTTTATACAATCATTAATACGTTTAGCCATGTTACCACCTGAACCACAGGTAATACCGTCTTCAATTGACGTTGAGCTAGGTGAACTAATCCCTGCATTACGCTCGGCATCATGGTCGGTATAAATACTCGCTAGGTTATAAGTACGAGGCGTTCCTTTGTTCGCATTATTACAACGATACGTTGGGCTTCCATAGTTAATACCCAAGAATGATTTGTAAGAGTTCAAATCACTTTCTATGCTGCGTTTACCTGAACCTGAACAGCTCATTTGTGAGGCTAAATTGAGGAAACCATCATCTTCACCCGTTAAAAGACCTGATGTTATTCCTGCTAAGCCTGGGAAACCTTTATAGCCACCAAGCACATAGAAAGGTGCACCTAAATTACTACCAATATAGCTTTTAGCTGCATAACTATCATTTGTCTGTAACCACTTAACACTGTCATTACAGTCCCGCCCCATAAAGGTAGCAATAATGGCATCCGTCCAGGAACCATTACAAACACGATCTGCACCTTCGGTACCCGTAATGGCACCACCTACAGAAAGAATACCGTTTACACCGCTCATTGCCGAAGCATAATCAACTGTTACCGCTGAACTAGCACCAAATGCAGTATTGTAATAAGGCGCACCAGAAACGGCATTCCCTGCAATCCACATCATTTCAGCGCCACCTTGGCTATGACTGACAACCCAAAAGTCATCACTTGAGCTACATTGAGTGCCAGCTTCATCATGCGTTAAGCCGTCACCATTACCCGCTTTAATTGAAATAATCTGACGGGTTATTTCACCGGCAGTTTCATCACGCCAATATGGGTACCCTCCTTCATCTGTCGAGTTATAACCGACGATACCGTAGTTATCACTCGCACCAAGCAAGTCATCCATAAAGTCACTGCCGTTATATTGGCTAAATTCAGCATCACGCCAATTTTTACGGCCTTCACTTCGAATATCACCTTGTACACCATGGCCATGAACCATGATATAGCAATTATCCGCAGCCATGGTTTGTCCGGAACCAATTAATAAACCAAAAGAGATTGCACCTAACGCCAGTAGAGATTTTTTATTATTCATCATAATCAGACCTATGTTTTTAATTTTATTGTTTACACTTTGTCTAATCCATTTTTTACAGCATCCTGTTCTTTTATAAGAACTACATATAAAGCTATGTAAAACTGCGCATCTTAAAGAATTGCATAAATATTATTACTGCGAATTCATCTGCTATCCATGACTGTTGCGGCCAGCCACATAACATTTGAGGTAAAATTAAACGCCATTCAGTTTATTTATAATGTTTAGGCGATACGCCATACCAACGTTTGAAAGCACGACTAAAACTTGAAGCATCGCTATAACCTAATTTTTCAGCAAGATATTCAACCGTTACATCAGGTTTCTTAATTTGAGATAAAGCGACTCTTTTTCGCTCATCCTCAAGCAAAGTTTTATAAGAGGTATTCTGCGCCTGAAGCTGCCGTCTGAGTGTTCTGGGCGAAATACACAACTGTTCTGCAAGTTGATCCAATGATAGTGTCGAAAATACCTGCCGGTGAATCATAAATCGCACTCGATCCAAAATGGTGTTATCAGGACAAATTTCAGTCACTCTAGCCTGACAAATTCGATCATTATGCTGAGCAGAATCTTTATTTGAAAAAATCAACGGCATGGCAAGCAATGCTTTTGTTATAATAATTTTATTTGAAGACTGGCCAAACAAAACAGGTATAGAAAAAAACTTATCAAATGACGCTCTATTTTCAGGTTCTGGATAAGCTAAATGAATCTTGGCCCCTACCATTTCGCTGCCCAACTCAATTCCACCTAAGAAGAAACGCCCTAAAGAGTAAATCACAGAACAAGTAAATTCCATGAAATAGGGTAAAGCCTCTCCCAGATCAAAGTTAGGTTCAAAGCTTAAAGCACCAACCCCCTGCTCATTCAAGTCAAAATCAAAACGTAATATTTGAGTAAATAAGGGCTGATAACGCGTCAACAACTCCATTGCTTGCCCAACATTTTCACTACTCATAATACGCGTAGCTAATAATCCGTTATGGTGTAAAAAGCTTTGCTCTCCCAGATGAAGTGCAAATGCATAATCCGTTGATAAGCGACGCGCATTGATAAGCAGACGTTGATATTGATCAAAACCAACCTCTTTATCAGTTGCTGAAAAATCTTGTAATTTAATGTCGGTGCCTACTAAGAGTGAGCCAAGATTAACCTTGTTCATTATTAGTATTTTTATTAATGGTTTAATGCGTGAGATAGGTATATATACTTGACTGATACTTCTATTTTCAGAATGAAAAGCACGTTCAGAGGAATAGCTCGTTAGAGACATTAAAACACTCCTGATTTTTTATTTTTATTTGTAATACAACACTTCTTTGTATTTATACCAAGACTAACGCTTTAAAATGCACATTTAAAGAACAATTTGCACACTATATAAACAAAAACACTTGTTGAGACTCAATGCACAACAATCAAAAAATATCTAAGTCCAAATTAAAACCTGGCCCAAAAACACGTTATTTACAAAGCAAAGACCTATCGGATGACCTATCTCAGCAAGAAGCATTATGTGCATTAGAAAACATTTACCTTCAGTTCAATCAAACAAACGCAAGAAATCCGTATATAAAAGGTGTTTACCTTTGGGGTGAGGTCGGTCGAGGAAAAACGTGTTTAATGGATCTTTTCTACCAATCAATTGATTCAGATAAGATTCTTCGTTTGCATTTTCATCATTTTATGGCGTCCATTCATACTCAATTAAAAGAGCTCTCAGGGCATACTGACCCACTTAAACTCATTGCAAAAAATATCAGTAAACAATACCAGATACTTTGTTTTGATGAATTTTTCGTCTCTGACATTGGTGATGCAATGTTATTAGGGCGACTACTTCAATATTTATTTAAATTTAGAGTGACACTTATTGCAACCAGCAATATTGCTGCAGAAGATTTATATAAAGACGGTTTACAACGAATACGTTTTACGCCTGCCATTAAAGCTATTCTTGAGCATACACATAGCATTCATCTTTCTGGAACTAAAGATCATAGAGAACGAAATCTACACGTCGAGATGATTTATTTCTTACATCAAAAGAAAAAAAACACAAACACTTACCTATTAAACCGCTTTAAACTCAAAAGTGCTTCTAACAAACCTATATTTGAAACCATTCTTGGTAGAAATATCCCCTGTATCGCGAGAAACCATCAAACAATCTGCTTTGAATTTTCAAGCTTATGTGAAGGGCCAAGAAGTCACCTAGATTACATTGAAATCGCAAACCGATACCAAACAATTCTACTTTTTAATATTCCCCCATTAAGTGGAAAGAGTTATGAACAAATAAAAGCAAGAGGTACGGAAGACGGTAGCATCGGTTCGGGTTCAGTAGGAGAGCGCGAAGTAGTGCTTGCTAACAAAGATGATGCAACACGACGCTTAATTGCTTTAGTGGATGAATTTTATGATCAAAAAGTTACATTATTTTTAAGCAGTTCCACGCCATTAAAAGAGCTATACACTGAAGGTAGTTTAATTTTTGAGTTCCAACGCACTCATAGCCGCTTAATTGAAATGGCATCAAGTGAGTACCAGAAAATGGCAAAGCGCTTAAATAAATTTGAACTACCTGTACAATGATTAGTCCGATAGTAGGTAAATTATATTTGAATATTAGTAACTGAATTTTGGAATTTTTTTACGATCTAGAAGTAACCAATAGACCTTGCAGAGAACTTTATAATGAGTACCAACAAATTCCACCTCAATTCAATTCAAGGTGCTGGCTTAGGCTTAAGATCCAGCCATTATCAGGAAGTATTCAATACCAAACCTGACATCCCCTGGTTTGAACTGCTCAGTGACAATTATATGGCCGAAGGTGGTTTACCCATATTACGTGCTGAAAAAATACGTGAAGATTACCCTATCACTTTGCATGGTGTGGGTATGTCTTTAGGTTCAGCAGACCCCTTAAATATGGACTACCTTGCACGTTTAAAGTTACTCACTCAACGCCTTGAACCAATATATGTTTCTGATCATTTAGCCTGGGTCTCAATTAATGGAAACCAAACGCACGATTTACTTCCCTTCCCTTACACCGAATTCACCCTTAATCATATCGCTGAGCGAATATTGCAGGTTCAAGACTTTTTAGGCCGCGAAATACTTGTCGAAAACCCCTCTTCATATTTAGGTTTTCACGCGACACACATGAGCGAATGGGAGTTTGTTTCAGGTATTACCAAACTCACTGACTGTAATTTATTAATTGATATCAATAATATTTACGTAAGTGCATTCAATCATGGTTTTGATCCTTATGAATACTTGCTAGCCATTCCAAAAGACAGGGTAAAAGAAATCCATCTTGCCGGTTATGAAAAAATGGACAACTACCTTTTTGATACCCATGGCTACCAGGTTCATCCTCCTGTGTGGGAACTATACCAAGCAGCACTAGAACGCTTTGGTGCAACGCCAACCTTAATTGAATGGGACACCGATATCCCAGATTTTTCTACCCTTCGCAATGAAGCCTTAAAAGCAGAAAAACTCATTAAGGAAGTTACATAATGGAGCACCAAACAATCCAGTCACTGAGTGAGCTAAAGCAATTACAAACAGCATTTTACGAGGCCATTTTTGACCCAAAAGATGAAAACATAATCCAGGCCTCAACCTATATTATTGGCACTGCTGAGATTAATGAAACCAAACGTTTGAGTATTTATCGCGATAGTATACTAGGCGGAATCACCACAGCACTCACCCATATTTACCCTGTTTGCGTTCGCCTGATAGGCGAAAAATACTTCACACACATGGTGGCAGGCTACCTTAAAAAGGTACCCTCGACCTCTCCTGACATAGGCAATTATGGTGAACATTTACCCACCTACATTGCAGACTTTAAACCCGCTAGAGAATTAATCTATTTAGCCGATGTTGCCCAACTTGAATGGCTCTGGCATAAAGCATTTAATGCCGCCGATGATGATTTATTCCACCAAGGCATTCAGCCTTTATCAGCGCTTCAAAATATCGCAGAGCAAGACCTGCCAGCCATAAAATTTTGTGCAGTTAATTCAGCCAATTTAATTCAATCCCCCTACCCGATCCAGCGTATTTGGCAGGTAAACCAGAACGATTACCAAGAAGCCAATTCGGTTCATCTTGATGAGGGAGGCATTAGTCTGGTGATCTGGCGAAGTGCTGATTTTGGCATGCGTATAGATGAGCTCAATGAAGATGAAATACGGTTTATTTCAGCCGTTTTAAACGGTGCAAGCTTTGGTGATATTGCCGAGTTAGAATTCACCCAAGCACTTGATGATATCGTACAACGCTGTATTCAAACCGGCCTCATTATTGGTTTTTCTGATCGCGCACTTAAATGATCTAGATCATTGTGCAGGCCTAATTATTTTGAATAGTATTAGAGATAATTCAAAATTAAGGAAAGCCGCTTTATGCATGATATCTCTATTCTCGCAATCGTTTGGATTAGCGTTTTTATTGCCTCATATTTAGCCCATAAAACCCGCCTCACTCCGGTTCTCTGGTATTTATTTTGCGGCGCAGTACTGGTAAATTTCGGATTACTTCCTGAAGAAATGCCCATTTTTATCGTAGATTTCGCAGAACTCGGCATTATTATCATTATGTTTGCCTTAGGTTTTGAAGAAGATACCAACAACTTCCTCAGCAGCATCAAGCGAAGCTGGGGAATCGCTTTCTTTGGTGCAATCGTACCTTTCTTTATTGCTTATTTCTCAGCACTTTATTTCTGGAACGATTCAAACATGGCGCTGCTTTGCGGCTTGGCGATGACTGCAACAGCCGTTTCTTTAACCATGGTCTCCCTCAAAAGTGAAGGCTTGAACAATAGACCCGCTGCAACAGGCATCATGACCTCAGCTGTTCTGGATGATATCGCTTCACTCGCCCTGGTGGCTATTATGGTGCCCGTTGCAACGGGTGAAGCCAGTGTTTCTGTTGATGGTATTTTGTTGATTCTTGGCAAAGCCGTAGCCTTTTTTGCCGCCGTCACTTTCCTGGGGGCTTGGCTATTCCCTAGCAGCACAGGCTTGATTAGCAAAATTCCGGTTTTAGGCACACTCAATTTGCGCAACATTCTTGCTATGGCCAAAGGTGAGTATACCGTTTTATCATTACTGCTTATTGCGGTACTGGTCGGACTGCTAGCACATGAATTTGGTTTCCACCCAGCGGTTGGCGCTTACATGGCTGGTTTGATTATTCAAAGAGAGTATTTTGATTTTCATGAAGATAAAAATATCGATTTTTATCAGCAAGCACGTGAAATTATTGATAACGTAGCCTTTTCATGGATTGGCCCAGTGTTTTTTGTCACCTTAGGCTGTAAATTAATCTTTGATCTCGATTTATTCTTAAATGTCTTACCTGAAGCATTGCTACTGTTTGTTTTCTTATTCATTGGCCAAGTCACATCGGCAAGCCTAGCTGCCCGATATACTGGAAATTTTGACTGGTCAGAAAGCTTAATGATTGGTTTTGGCATGCTCGGCCGTGCAGAATTAGCCTTTGTGGTACTCAACATTGCTTATGTTCAGCACCACATTATTTCAACTGATGCCTTTTATACTTTGATGCTTACCGCTTTTATGATGAATATTTCAGTGCCTTTGACCATTCGTTGGTGGAAAAGCCGTTTTGCATAATTCAGAATATGAACCATAACTGAAGCGAGAAGAGTCTATAGTTGACCTTTAACCATTCTCATCTAACCTTTAGGTTGAATCAGTCAATCTAAAGGTTAGATGAGAATGGCAATCACACCACAACAAAAAATATTAGTACAAAAAAGTTTTAAACAGGTTGAGCCCATTGCTGATCAAGCAGCTGAATTATTCTATGGCAAATTATTTGAGTATGACCCATCACTAAAAAAGTTGTTTAAGGGCGATATGAAACAGCAAGGAAAGGTGCTAATGGCGACCTTAAAAGTTGCAGTCAAAAGCCTAGACGACCTTGAAGCTTTAATCCCCGTCTTACAAAATCTAGCCGCCAAGCATGTTAATTATGGCGTAACGGCAGATGATTACACCCCGGTAGGTAATGCGCTGATATACACTTTTAAAACTGGCTTAGGTGACGCGTTTGGGCCAGAACTCAAAAAAGCATGGATCGAAGTATATAGAACCATTGCAGATGTAATGCGGCAATACGCCTACCCGGATTTTGACCCTAATAGCTACCACAATACCAAGCACTATAATCATTGAACTCGTATCATTGAACAACCATTATTAAACTATAAAAGGAGCTTGAGCTTTAAGCTCCCAGACTTAACCTACAAACCTCAAGACTTCTTGACAAAACACGTTAGGATAACAATCCGCGTCCCGTTCACTCGCCCTTCAATGTGCTCTGGATTGTCCGTTAATGAAATCCCACGAACGGCAGTACCTCGTTTAGCAACAAAGCTAGTACCTTTAACATTCAAGTCTTTAATGATCGTGACAGTATCGCCCGCCTGAAGGATCGCACCATTACTATCCTTATGGATAATGGTTTGTTCATCAGATGATTGCACACCTGCTTCGGCCCAAGCTAATAACTCTTCATCAAGATACAGCATTTCTAATAAATCCTGCGCCCAGCTTTGTGAATCTAACTGCTTAAGCAAACGCCATGCTAAAACTTGCACAGCAGGCACAGGACTCCACATACTGTCATTTAGACAACGTAAGTGATTTACATCCATATCATCAACCTTAACACCTTGCTGGCTTTGACACTTTTCACACAGCATGACCTCACTACTCCCCTGTCCTGATGACTCGGGAAGGTCATAAATAGATAATTCGCTTTCAGCAGAACACAACTCACACCTTCCACCACAACGCTCAAGCAAAGCCTTTTCATTAGCCATATCTAATACCTTAAATTAATACACTGAAAAATTGATTACTAAAAAATGAAAAACATTATACGCAGGGATAGCACCTAAGTGCATTAATCAAACTTGATAGTTTTGTTTTATGATGAGGGTTAGAAGGATGACTTAAACTGGAACTTTTAAGACGCTTGCTTCGCATGGAAATTAGATCACCTTACATTGTCATACCGGTAGTCCCTTGAGCCGGTGTCCACGTTTTTCAAGAGAGATGCAGCCCTAACAACATTGAAGATAATAGATTCCCGTAAGTGACCTAGGGAATGACATAGAGGAGGAGAAGCATTTGTTTTTGTGTCACTTTAAACTTTAAACTGCCCCAACTGATCATTGATTTTCCGAGCAAGCTCTGCAAGCTGGATACAGGAACTTTCCGTATTCTGAGCTCCGTTGGCAGTCTGGTCTGCAACATCAGCAATATTGGTAATGCTGCGACTAATTTCATCAATGGCCAAGGTTTGTTCTTCGGATGCACTGGCAATTTGAGTATTCATATCGTTAATGGTGGACACTGCCGAAACAATATCTTCGAGAGAGCGATCGGTTTTATTCACTTCTTCAACCGTACTCGCACCTTTTTCTTTACTGCTCTGCATAACACCAACGGCACTTTGCGCACCATTTTGTAATCGCGTAATCATCTCTTGAATTTCTTCAGTGGTTGACTGGGTTTTACTCGCAAGCGATCTTACTTCGTCGGCTACTACAGCAAAACCTCGGCCTTGTTCACCGGCCCGCGCCGCTTCAATCGCTGCATTTAAAGCCAGCAAGTTAGTTTGCTCAGCAATTCCCTGAATAACACCAACCATAGAAGTAATATTTTCAACATCAATTTCCAAATCGTTGATAACCTTTACACCATTTTCAATTTCATCTGCAAGCTGCCCAATTGAGTCAATGGTCATAGCGACCACCGCTTTGGCACCAACCGCCTCTTGGTCTGCACTATTTGCAGAAGCTGCAGCTCCGGCAGCATTTTTGGAAACATCCTGGGAGGTAGCACTCATTTCATTAATTGCTGCTGCAACTTGCTCGGTTTCCTGCCCTTGATCCTGTACACCTTGACTGGTATTTTGGGCCACATTAACAAGCTCTTGAATTAACTCAGACATACTGCCCATGGAACCCACAACTTGCTGAACCAAAAGCTGAATTTTATCGACGAAATTATTAAAATCGCCAGCCAAGCTACCAATTTCATTATCTGCAGCAACCGTTAAACGACGCGTTAAGTCACCTTCTCCTTGTGAAATATCACTGAGGGCTTGCCCTACTTCTTCCAGTGGGCGGATAACTATTTGTTTTAACAAAATAGTTAATACTGTCACCAATAATACGACCATCAAAATAATTTGGATAATAGTTCGAATTAATGATTCTCTCAGTAAATTATCAATTGCACTTTCATCAACCACAACGACTAAACGCCCAACATCATTTTTAGCACCCGAATCAACAAAAGATAATGAGACTTCCTTCATCGATACAACATCATTGGGCAGATCAGATTCTATAAGTTCACCTTGTGAATTAACCATTCGGCCCATAACTAATTTATTCTTATCATAAACAAAAACCCCACGTACCTCTTGCGCTGAAACTTCAGACAACACGATACTAAGCATTTGTTCTGTTTCAAAATTCCACAAAGTGGAGGGTAGGCTTTGCGTTAAACGGCTAACGGTCGCATCCACTTGTTTATCCAGGCCCGATTTCAGCGCATTACGTGTTTGAACTTGGTTGTAGGCGCCAAATAATACAAGCAAAACAACAACTAATAAGCTTGTTAACAGGTTAAACCTGAAACTGAGTGAATTCTTCATTTATTATTACCCTCGTTTTACTTAAAAGTACTTAAAAGTTATTACTTTTGAGGTGATTCAGAGAGTCCCTCTAAATTACATTAATGCCTTTTAGCATAGTTTAGGTCCCGCAATATGCAACAATACAGCCGATATAAAAGCAGCATTGCTAGTGCCCGTATCTGAGTACATCGGCAGAGGGAAGTAAATAGTTAAGAATTAGTTTGGTGGATCAATATTTGACTTGTTAGAACCATTCACTCGAAACCAGCCTGCGATACTATAGCGATCCTGAATGGCAGGTAATACTTCGTGTGGAAACAGCTCACTCAAAAAGATAACCATAGTACCAAGTTCTGGAACGACAGAATGGATAATCTTGTTATCTTCGTTTTTATCCGCCTCGCCATAGACAAGTAATTCACCGCCATAATCAGCTTGCCAGACAGAATTAAGGTAAGTTACTACCGTCAAAACACGGTTAGCTTGCCCACGAAAAGCATCATAGTGCTTTTCATAAAAATCCCCTTTTGAATAGTGCGCAAAGTGACTTTCAAATGAAAACAAACCTAAAAACAAGCGACGATTCAAGTATTGCTGCAAGGCTTCCATCCAATCCAGCCATGCTTGCTCACCCGCAGTTTCTCCCTCGATCCAGCAAATTTCATCACTGCGAATCTGGCGATCAGCGATCTGAGCATTTCCCCGTCCGACACTGGCCCGCTTGTATTGATCTAAGCGAAGGTTAAGCACGCGTTGCTGTAAATCATTGGATATTCGTTCAGGCACAGCATTTTTCATCACGCACAAACCGTGCTCTATTAAATCTGTAGCGATTTTCTCAAATAATTCGGCATTGCATTCAAGAGACATTGATCAGCCTTCAATAAAATTAAACATAAAAAAAGTCGGTATAGCTCACACTACCCGACTTTAGTATTTCTAATACGTTTTAACTAAAAAACTAGAGCGCATCCACTGCAGTATTAAAAATTTCACTTGGTCGCATCATCTTGGTTACTTTATTTACATTAGGATGGTAATACCCACCGATATCAATATGGTGACCTTGGGACGTATTCAACTCAGAAATAATCTTATCTTCATTTTCAGCTAATGTATTGAATAGCGTCATAAAACGAGCTTTCAACTCTGCATCTTCATCTTGCTCAGCAAGTGCTTGCGCCCAGTACATGGCTAGATAAAAGTGACTACCACGGTTATCCAACTCGCCAGACTTACGCGAAGGCGATTTGTCATTTTCAAGGAACTTGGCAGTTGCCTGGTCTAGTGTTTTCGCCAAGATTTTAGCCTTCTCGTTGTCGGTCTTAATACCTAAATCTTCCAATGAAACCGCAATGGCTAAAAACTCACCTAATGAATCCCAACGTAAGTGATTTTCTTCAACAAATTGCTGAACATGCTTCGGAGCAGAACCACCCGCACCTGTTTCAAATAAACCACCGCCGGCCATTAAGGGCACAACTGATAGCATTTTGGCGCTAGTACCTAGCTCTAGAATAGGAAATAAATCAGTCAGATAATCACGTAATACATTGCCGGTCACAGAAATAGTATCACGACCCCGGATTAAACGTTCCATGGTGTAACGTATAGCTTGATCAGGTGACATAATACGAATATCTAAACCTTCAGTATCATGCTCAGGAAGATAAGCTTTCACCTTCTTGATCATTTGAGCATCATGACCACGCTCTGGATCCAACCAGAAAATAGCAGGCATACCTGTCGCTCTGGCACGCGTGACAGCTAATTTAACCCAATCACGAATCGGTGCATCTTTAGTCTGACACATACGCCAAATATCACCCTCTTCAACCTTATGTTCAAGCAATACCTGGCCAGCATCATCAATTACACGCACGGTACCACTAGCTTGCAATTCAAAAGTTTTGTCGTGAGAACCATATTCTTCTGCTTTTTGAGCCATTAAACCAACATTAGGCACGGTACCCATAGTCGTTGGGTCAAATGCATCATGATGCTTACAGAAATTAATTACTTCCTGATAAATAGTCGCGTAAGTTCTTTCAGGAATCACCGCTTTAGTATCTTTTAACTTGCCATCAGTGCCCCACATTTTACCGCCTAAGCGAATCATAGCAGGCATAGACGCATCAACGATCACGTCACTCGGAACATGCAGATTTGAAATACCTTTATCTGAATCAACCATCGCCATTTCAGGGCGATGCTCATAGCAAGAGCGGATATCTTCTTCGATTTCGGAGCGTTGAGAGAAAGGCAGGCTTTCAATATGCTGATGCACATTGCTTAAACCATTATTAGGATTAATACCCAGTTCATCAAATTTTGCCTGATGTTTTTCAAACAAAGTTTTAAAGTAGACGGTAACTGCATGACCAAAAACAATGGGGTGGGAAACCTTCATCATGGTCGCTTTCACATGAAGAGAAAAGAGTAAGTCTGCATTTTTGCAGCCTTCCATTTCTTCTTCAAAGAACTGGCGTAAAGCTTTAACACTCATAAACATGCCATCAATCACTTCACTTTCAATGACAGCTGTTTTTTCTTTTAGTACAGTTATTTTGCCATTATCTTCCAGCAATTCAATGCGTACATTACCGGTTTTCTCAATGACGGTTGAAGTTTCTGCATCATAAAAGTCACCACTTCTCATGTGAGCAACATGCGTACGTGAAGCCTGACTCCATTTACCCATGGAGTGCGGGTATTTTCTTGCGTAAGCTTTAACGGCTTCCGGTGCACGACGATCGGAGTTTCCTTCTCTTAATACAGGATTCACCGCGCTACCTAAGATTTTTGAATACTTGGCTTTCGTTGCCGCCTGCTCATCATTTTCTGCGTCATCAGGGTAATCGGGAATATCAAAGCCCTGCCCTTGAAGTTCTGCGATGGCTGACTTCAACTGAGGAATAGAGGCACTAACATTTGGTAATTTAATTATATTTGCATCAGACTGAAGTGTTAGCGCACCTAATTCAGCAAGTGCATCAGGAACTTGTTGATCCTGAGATAGTTTTTCGGGAAAAGCAGCCAATATACGAGCAGCTAATGAAATATCGCTCGATTCAACCGATACACCCGCAACGGAGGAGAATGCATTAACGATTGGAAGTAAAGAGTATGTGGCTAAAGCGGGCGCTTCATCAGTTTTTGTATAAATAATCTTAGATGTTTCTGTTGTCATTTTTCCCTCAAATTGTAGTGGTAGGATAACCAAAGGAACTGATCGGAAGGCAACTTGTGATCGCCTTCCTCAGCAAAAGTATAAACATAGAGGACATTCTAGCGAATCATCACTAAAATTTCCTGTTTTATTTGAACGTTTCTTCAAAAGCGCCTTCGAAGATCATGTTATTCAAAAGGCCTGCAACCGATACCTCCAAGCTACGAATTTCATCCCGCTTGTCTACAGTTAATTGATAATTATCAATTTCATTCGCCCCAGCATACACATCAACACGCCCAAGATTCGAAACAAACTCACCAATGAATACACGTTCATCACGCTGCTGCTGATACAATTCAGCTTTAACAATTAAGCAATGCTCTACAGAAGCAGGTGTAATTCCAAGCGTCAACACAGAGCCGGTATAACTCAGGTTTTGAGTCGCAACGGAAAAACCTTCCACACAGGCACCGCCATCAGGCATTGCAGTAAGCAGCTTAAGAGAAAACACATCATCCCCAGATTCTGAACCTGCATCAAGTACTTCAACACCATAGCGCGCCAATACCAGACGAGTAATCACTCTAACTCCATCAGCGCTTTGATGCAGCGAATAAATTCGGGCATTTGTCTGATAGCTTAGTTGAATATCGCTTTCTTCCAGAACAAGCTTCACACCTTTAGTAGATGATTTATCAGCCAAATCGATTATTTGATGCACATCAGACCTTGTCGAGGAACATGCTGAAAGCAATAAGCCTGTAAAAACAAATAAGGCGATAACTATTTTATTCATAACCAGTATTTTTTTCATACCTAGACTCAATTTGTAAGTGCAATTCAAAACAGCAAAAGGATACCATCTTAGCACACTCACCCTTACCGTTTTGCAGACAAGGTCACTGATACAGAGTCGGCAAAACGCAAAGCATGCGGTTTTTCTACCGTTACACTTGCATTATTAACCAAAGTGTTTTCAGTAATATGACCTAGAACATCAGCACAAAGCTTCTCTAGCAACTTAAATCGTCCATTTTCTACAAGCTCAATAATTGATTTGGAAATAACTTTATAGTCAAGTGCATCACCTTCTTTATCTGATTCAACTGCTTGGTTTGCTACATAAGATATTGACGCATTAATAACGACGTCTTGTTTTTTTTCTAATTCTTCAGGTTTAAAACCGATAAACGTGCGTAAACGTAGGTTTTTTATCATGATAGTTGCATCCGATATATACATTTATTTTTCCTTGTTTTTGGTATTCAGATATATTTCACTCAAAATTTGAGATTTGAATAACATATTTATCTATTTCAAGTAAAACCACTCTTATTAAGCGTCTGTTTTTTTTACACCACCATTAAAAACCGTTCAACACAAAAATACTAATAACTTGATTATTAAAACATTTTAACTAACTGGCACATACAATGCATATACGGACAAGTAATATATATTGGCAAAATCATGGACAAGCCAAGTTCATTTAACTTATTAGGAAGATCACATGAATTTTAAGAAAACGCTCTTAGCAATCGCACTAGTATCAAGCTCAGTATCAGTATCAGCAATGCCTATTGTCGGCGCTATTGACTTTGGAGGCATATTTACAGCAACCGGCACAGATACAAACCTTGATGGAAAAATTGACTACTTAGAAGCGACTTCTATTCAATTAACCAATATATTCACTACTGGAACGGGTACTTACGCAGGCATTTCTTTATTTGCCCCAACAACTTTTTCAGAAATCAATCTTGCCCCAGTCGGAGCTGCAAACCCACTATGGTCCATATTTGATTCTGGAACCACATACGCTTTCAATGCTGACAGCCTTAAGGTTAATCAACGAACAGCTTCAGACCTTGAACTTTCAGGCCAAGGTTGGTTAACAGTTGACGGCTATGACGACACATATGGTGTTTGGGATTTCAGTTCTCAATCAGGCGTGTCATTCTCAGCAAACTCTGCTGTCCCAGAGCCTGGCACTTTAGCTCTTTTAGGCTTTGGTCTTGCTGGTTTAGGCTTTGCTCGTCGCAAGCAAGCTTAATTAGCACTTAGCTACAGCTAAAATTAAAACCTCGCTTTTGCGGGGTTTTTTTTGACCAATTCAAGCAACAAACCTTAAAATAACCAGCGCATAAACCAATTACGCTGTAAGTCTTCCTTACACCCCCAGTACTGCTTACTATAACCCTTAGCCCTCATCTGAACCTTACTCGCTACTTTTTTAAGCCATGGCTTCTTATGGTAAGAACCACGCCTATACCCACCATGCCCCTCATGATAATTTAAGTACTGCCCATAGGCATCCCACTTAGATACCTTATTGATACGATTACTGCGATTCATATACCAACCAATAAAATCAATCGCATCCTCAAAATCATCCCGATCTGAAAAAAAACTCCCCGCATCCTCGACATACTCCCCCCAAACGGGGGTTTTTGCCTGAGAGTAGCCATAAGCATCGCTAGCCCGACCAATTGGAATAATCCACAAGAAATACTCCATCGGCGGTGCAGCATCATATCTAAAAGAAGATTCTTGATACATAATTGCCATAGGAATATGCACCGGCACCCCCCAACGATCTTTTGAGGCTTGAGCAGCCTCATACCATCCGGGTTTCTCTTCAAAAATCGCACAAATATTATCAGGATTTTGTGGCGGCGCCGAAGCACAACCTACTATGATTACAGATAAGATTGAAACCTTAAAAACAATCCAAAACTTCACGTAACCTCCTTCGTTTGATCATTATGTGTACGCCAAAACCACATTACTACCAATTGCAGTACTAACAAAGGCAAAGCTAGCAACACCAAGTTACTCCAACCAAAACTATAAACAACAACACCACTAGAAAGTGATGCGATAGACTGAGTGCCAAATACAAAAAAATCATTAAAACCCTGCACTTTAAAGCGCTCTTCTGCTCGATAGCATTGAGGTAGCAATACCGTCCCCGAGACGAATAAAAAATTCCAACCTAAACCCAATAAAACCAACCCACCCCAAAAATGCATAACCTGCTGACCAGAAAGCGCAACAACAATACAAACGGCATACAGTACCAAACCAGCCTCCATCAAGCGTGCAGCACCAAAACGCTCAATCAATCGACCACTGAAAAATGAGGGCAAATACATGGCAAGGATATGACTTTGAATGACCCATTTCGTTTCCTCCAAAGAATGCGACATCATGACATGCATACTGACAGGGGTTGCAGTCATAATATAACTCATCACCGCATAACCTATCGCAGAAGCCAGTACTGCCACCCAAAGAATCGGTAATTTCATAATTAGAAAAAGCGAGCGCTCCGAACCTGTTTTTTTAGCGGACTCATCGGGATGAACCACATTCATCGGCTGATAAAAAAACAAACAAACAGCGCTCGATAAACAAACAAAAGAAAGTAAGACAAAGGACCCTGAGAACGCACTCTCAAATAAATTTTCCCCCACCTGCGCCAGCTCCGGCCCTAAAATAGCAGCAACCAAACCGCCTAATAATACACATGAAGCCGCACTTGCCATACGCTCAGGTAAAACACTCTCCATCGCTGCAAAACGATACTGCTGAATCACCGCCAGACCTCCCCCCATCATCGAAACAGAAAAAGTAAAACCCCAAAAACTTTTTTGTGAAATAAAATATGCAGCAAGTAAAGCAGCAATGGCACTAAAAAGCGCACCTAAAATGAATACAAACTTTCGCCCTAACACTTGCATTAAGTGAGTTACAGGCAAGACAGACAAAGCAGTACCAATTACTAAGAAAGCCACCGGCAAAGTCGCCAGTTCTACAGATGGAGCCAGTGCCGAACCAATAATTCCACCAATAAACACCACCACTGGCGCAACACTCAAACCTAAAGCCCCCGCGAAAGCCAAAACCCAAACACTTTTCCCCATTTGACGCACTTAATCCAACTCCCTTGTTTTTTGAATTTTGTTCATTACCACATCGGATCATTAGTACAACAACACCACACTTATACAAGCTGAACATGATGCCTATTTATAAATTTCTCAAGACTACTTTGCATTTATGATTTTGAGGCGTATATAATCCCAGAATATTCTTTCCACTTATCCGAAGAGCAATTTTCATGAAACAATACCACGTCTATGGCCTTGGTGCCGCCCTCGTCGATACAGAAATTGAAGTCACTGATGACTTTTTAAAATCAGCTAATATTGAAAAAGGCTTAATGACTTTAGTGGATGAAGCTCGCCAAAATGAACTCATGAAACTCATGGAAGATCATTTGGTAGGTAGCAAACGTGCCAGTGGTGGTTCTGCTTGCAACTCTATCATTGCCGCCAGCTACTTTGGCGCAAACACTTTTTACTCCTGCAAAGTTGCGAACGATGGTAATGGCCATTTTTTTCAGCGTGACACTCGAGCAGCAGGCGTTAGCATGCAAGAAGACACCCCAACACAAGGCACAACAGGTAAATGCTTAGTTATGATCACGCCTGATGCCGAACGCACCATGAATACTTTTTTAGGTGTGAGTGAGACACTTGATGAGTCACAACTCAACCCTGAAGCCATCGTTCAATCTGAGTACCTATATCTGGAGGGCTACTTAGTCACTTCTCCTAGTGGAAAATCAGCAGCGATAAAGGCTCGCGAAATTGCAGAGCAAAATCAGGTAAAGACATCCATTTCTTTATCCGACCCCGGCATGGTGCAATTCTTTGCTGAAGGCCTAAAAGAAATGATTGGCGCACAAGTTGATTTAATCTTCTGCAATAAAGATGAAGCATTAGGCTGGACAGGGACAACTGATATTGAACAAGCAGCTGAAACTCTGAAGCTAAGCGCGAAGACTTTTGCCATCACATTAGGAAAAGAAGGCGCCTTAGTCTTTGATGGAGAAACCTTAACCCGAGTAAAAGGTGAATCTGCAAAAGCCATCGATACTAATGGCGCTGGTGATATGTTTGCAGGTGCTTTTTTATATGCCATTACATCAGGAGAAAGCTTTCCTGAAGCAGCCCGATTTGCCAATAGTGCTGCCGCTATCGTAGTGAGCCAATACGGCCCTCGCTTACGACCTGAACAGCATCAACTATTAAAATAAACTCTTAGCAGTCTTAATCTCTTAAAACATTTCACAAAAATCAAGGTTAGTTTATGCGCTTAGTTTCATGGAACGTTAACGGTATTCGCGCCGTAATGAAGAAAGATTTTATTGCTTCGTTGGCAGGTATGGAAACCGACGTACTATGCTTGCAAGAAACCAAAGCGCAAGATGAACAAGTAACTGAAGCACTTAAAGACATAGAAGGCTACCACCTTTATCGAAATTCAGCAGAAAAGAAAGGTTACTCAGGCACAGCAATATTAACCAGACAAAAACCCATGAGCGTGCAATATGATATGGGCGTTGAGGAGCATGACAACGAAGGCCGTGTCATTGCTGCCGAGTTTGAAAATTTTTTTCTGGTGACTGTCTATACTCCAAATTCGGGAAGTGAACTCAAGCGTTTAAGCTACCGTCAACAATGGGATACTGACTTCCTGATTTATATTAAAAAACTGGAAGAAATTAAGCCAATCATCGTATGCGGCGATTTAAATGTTGCTCATCGAGATATCGATCTCGCACGTCCAAAACCTAATTACAATAAAAGCGCTGGCTATACTCAAGCAGAAATTGATGGATTGGATCGTTATATTGAAGCCGATTTAATTGATAGTTTTCGCCATTTATACCCAGAAAAAGTAAAGTATAGCTGGTGGAGCTATCGGGCCGGCGCTCGCGCTAAAAATGTTGGCTGGAGGATTGATTATTTTTTAACCTCTGCTTGTTTGAGTGATAATATTCTAAGCGCTGACATTTTAAACGATGTAATGGGCTCCGATCACTGCCCAGTAGTTTTGGATATTTCCAACTAATTTCTGCAAAACCCAAGAGTCTTACCTATACTAAGAAAAGTTATGATTTCTCTTTAAAAACTTCAGGTTTGTCAGTGTATAGATTTGCTCATTTTTTATTCAAAACATTCATCTTCTTGCTTTTTTCTAGCTCTGGCTGGGCAAATAGCAGCTCGATTGATACACCTGTTATTTACTTTTCTCCTGAGAATCTAGCGCCGATTGCAGTCGGTGCCAATATGCTTTTCCTGAAAGACCCTGAACATCTGGAAAACATCAACACCATCCTCCAAAGCGATGCTCGCACAGAAAGCTCCCGCATTGAAAATGAGAGTTTAAACAAACCAAGCGACTCTTTTTTGGCCTGGAAAAACATAGAACGCAGCTCACCAAATTTTGGTTTTACTGATACGGCCTATTGGTTCAGGTTTTCAATTCACAATAAAAGCAAAAACGATCAGAAGGTGTATATTGAACTGCCAATTCCATTTCTTGATGACGTAGAATTATACAGAACAGAAAATTTTCAAATACAAGAACAACACTTGGTTGGTGATAAATACCCTTTTTCCTCTCGTCCCGTTCAGCACCAGAATTTTGTCATGCCTTTTACCTTACTACCGGGCAACAATTTAATGTACATGCGTATAGCCTCTGCTGGCACGGTAGAAGCGCCCCTAACATTATGGCAACCCGAACAACACGCGAACGCTACCGCCGACGAGCATTTTTTGCAAGGTATTTGGGCGGGCATTATAGGCATCATGGTGATCTATAATCTCTTGTTGTTTCTCTCCATTCGAGACATCAACTATCTTTACTATGTTTGTTTTTCCTTTGGCTATTTATTTTTTCAAATCAGCTTAAGGGGCTATGGTTTTGCTTATTTATGGCCCACACAACTAGAATGGAATAGCTTTTCTATT
>Ga0105348_1000665_pt1 | contig 25192 bp, 22 predicted proteins | sample EN8Hudsemesocosm_2_FD_83504 | JGI IMG/M metagenome (GOLD analysis project Ga0105348, IMG submission 83504) | Methane-oxidizing microbial communities from mesocosms in the Hudson Canyon - EN8C Hudson Canyon | ecosystem: Environmental > Aquatic > Marine > Cold seeps | place: Hudson Canyon... | reverse complement strand
ACTCCTTTTCAGAAGTATTCAGCATATAAAAGAAAAGTAAAATGGCAGGAATACACAGCCACTTAATCACCGTTACTTCAGCTGAAGATGGGTTCTGGTTATAGAACATTTAACTTCCTTGTTTGGCTCCGCAATGACAGAAACAACAGTTAAATTTTTAGCTGAAGACCTCTTAACATTGTTTTTCCTTGCTTAGTAATTAATCTACATATTTAAAGGAATTCATATAAAGATGCAAAATCGCCATTATTTTTTATATATAAATTAAGTGTTGAACCTAAAGCTGTTGCACTTGAAGGGATTGGACAAGGGTTTTCTAACTTATATTCATAATTTCCATTTGGAATTGTATCAACAGGGGCAGATGAATTATCACTAAAGTCAGAAAAATTAAGTATTTCAGCCTGACTCTGTACCAAATTAATCTCTTTACCTACTGAAATATAGACTTCTGAGCCGCTCTCAATAACCAGACAATAGTCATTTGATATAGCAGATGTACTCATATTAACGACTTGAAGTAATACACTGCTTTCACCCGCAATTTTATCTTTTACATCAACAACAGTAGAGACTTCCGAATTGTTAACTAAATTCTGCAGACCCAATGTAAAGTCTGGTGGACCAATCGAGACCGGATCAAAAATGGTAACAGGATAATCTCCTTCAAACTGCATTAAGCCATCAAAGTTAGTCTTATCGTCAGAATCTGCTTCCAAAGAATCCACTAAAGGAAGAACGCTATCATCAAACCCTGGGTCCATTTTCCCATTGAGCCCAACACTCCTTATAGCAAGATCAGTTCCACTAACTCTAACCCACCAGCCAAAATTAAGTATATCCTCAGTCAATTCTTCATCATCGACGGAAAGGTTTAACCACTGCTGAGCATTATTCCCCCATCCATCCTTGTAAGATAAATATGAAATATCCGTGCCATCCTCAAATTTCCCCTGAACTTTCTCGAGTCCATTTAGATAGGGGCCATTCCAACCGGAATAAGATTTCCAATCACCAATGTTGTTAGCTTCACAATCAACTGATTTATGTAAAAATTTGGGATCTAAACAATAACCATCTTGTATCATTGCTATCAAATGCTCCGGTACTAAACCTGTATCAGCAACAAAACCCGAAATATATACCTCTCCATTAATCCTACTTCCAGGTGTACCTATTATTCCCTGACGAATAGCGCTTAACTTACTTTTAGTAAGCTCATAACGCTTTTGGTTTGTTTCATTCACCACGAAGTCTGTCGCAAGCGAGGTAATTAAACCCAACACACCTACTACAACAATAAGCTCTAATAAGGTAAAGCCGGACTGTTTTTTCATTTGTTGAATGGCCATTAGTTATTCACTCTCAATATTTTAACGATGTCATCACATGTCTCTACAACACAGTCAATAGTATTATCTTCATATTCACTATTTGGCCCTGTACTCAATAAAACGATACAACCATCACCCGACTCAGGACAATCTGAATAATAGTCATTTTTAAAAGTAAGGAGGTATTGATAGGGCTGACCAAAACTTTCAGCGGGCTTCCATTTACCGTCTATTAAATTTGCAAAACAATGGCCCATTGCATCAATTTTTGAATCAGAATATTTTTTAATGAAAGTATCAGGTATAGATTTTATTGATTGAGCACCAAAACTTGCATCAAACGCACTTTCATCCAGATCACAGGTTGCTGTTGGAATATTTGTAGAAAGCCGCTCCACACCGTCAAATGTTAAATAAGGTCCATTCCACCCTCGAGAAATATTTGGCTGCCATTCTAGTACCTTTGTAACCCCATCTGATTTTAAGGGTTCATCAACCAACCAGGAAAAATTGCTCTCCAAGTTATACAAATTTTCATCATCACTACTTAAAAAACCGAATTCCGAGACCTCAAATACCCCCTCTTTCGGAAAATAGCCCGTATCTGCTTTAAAACGATAAATCGCTTTGGTGATACTTTTCATTTCCGTATGAACTAATTGCTTTTGTGCTTCTGCTTCATAACCCCCAACACCAGAAACGGCAATGAAAGAAATAACCGCTAAAATAGACACCACGACCAATAATTCGATTAAGGTAAAACCACCCTGTTTTCGGTTTTTTACGCTTTGCTTATTCATCATTGCCCTCCACTTCGGCTGGCATTTCGATATGCCCAAACACCCGTTCCAATTCATCGATATCGGTGATGCCGGCACGTACTTTATCCAGTGCACTTTGCCGTAAGTCATCAACGCATTGTGCTTGAATATGCCGTTCGATCTCGGCGTCTGATGCGCCGGTAGCGATAATTTCTGCCAAGGCAGAGGTGACCGGCATTACCTGAAATACGCCTACTCGCCCCTGATAGCCGTTGTTGTTAATCGTTGAGTTTTCATTCGGGCTGGCGCGATATAGTTTCAGCCCACTGAGCTCTTCTGGTTTAAAACCCAAAGCGAGTAAGCGTGACTTGGGGACGGCGATAGACTCCTTACTATCGGGGTCGAGCCGTCGCATTAGCCGTTGGCTAATCACCAAAGTAACGGTTGATGAAATATCGTAAGCAGGCACCCCCATGTTTAGTAACCGAGGTACAACTTTTGGCGCGGTGTTGGCATGCAAAGTAGACAATACCAAATGCCCGGTATGGGCGGCTTTAATGGCGGTATCGATGGTTTCTTCATCACGCATTTCACCGAGCATGATCACGTCGGGGTCTTGTCTGAGCAAGGATCGGGCAGCGCTAGCGAAGTTGATACGATCCGCGACATTCACCTGATTAACACCACTTAGGTCAATCTCAATGGGATCTTCTACGGTATAAATGCTTCTCGATTGTTGGTTCAGATATTTGATTAGCGTGTACAGTGTGACGGTTTTCCCACTGCCGGTTGGGCCCGTGACCAAAATCATGCCCTGTAAGCGATTCACCGCGGTAATAATGGGCTTTTTCTGTGCCTCTGTTAAGCCTAACTGATTTAGGTCCAGCAATGCTTCTGGCATATATAGAATACGCAGTACAAAGGTTTCACCGTGCATGGTGGGGGTAATTGAGCAACGAAAATCCAGGGTTTCATTATCCGGCAGCATCATTTTAAAGCGCCCACTCTGGGTAATGCGCTGTTCCGAAATATCGAGGCCGGCAATCACCTTTAGTCGAGCCGTTAATAAATGGCCAAAGCCTTTGGGTGCCACATCGATATTTTGCATGATGCCGTCAACCCGAAATCGCACCCGAAAAATGTCGGCATACGGTTCAAAGTGAATATCAGATGCGCCTGAATCAATGGCATTGATTAACGTGGTGTTCAGGTAACGCGTGACGTCCATGCCCTTATGGTTGGAAATCGTTGTACCTCCTTCATCTACCGTTCTGCCAGTCACGGCGAATACTAGGTTATCGGCATCGAGCCCTAAACTTTCTGTACTTAACTTCATCTCACTCTACCCCGCTGATACTTGTATCATGGCTTTAAAGAAGCCGATATAAACAAAGGCAACCATGCCCCCTACGATCAAGGTCATCGCGGGTTCAATCATGGCAATCATGCCCTTAATTCGTTCTTCTGCCTGACGTTGATAAAAGATACCTAGCTCTTTCATTACATGCTCTAGCTCACCTGAGCGTTCACCGATACCGGTCATATGTTGGACCATCACTGGAATATGCGATTGATGTAAACCGATGGCCAAACTACGGCCCGATAAAATTTCCTGCCCGGCATGTTCAAAACAACGCGCCAAACGTAGGTTGTCCATAATGCTGCCCACCACACGTAAAGATTCCAACACCGTTAAACCACTGCTTAATAACATCGACATGGTCCAGCCCATTTGGGCCATACCTGAGGTTCGAATGCTGGTGCCGACAATGGGCAGGTTCAGTAGCACCCGGTCAATCGCGGCTTTACCAGGATCGGTGGTATAGGCCACCAATATTGAGAAAATACCAATACCGATCGAGCCAAATAAAAACGCGCCGTAGTCGATCATCCAAGAAGATATATCCAGCATCGCCTGGGTAATCGCGGGTAATTCCTGAGATTTACCTTCCAGCATGGTGGCGAATTTAGGCACAATTTTAAGCGCCAGCCCCATAAACACGGCACAAGAAATCAAAAATAAAATAGAGGGATAAATCATCGCCGAGTTGAATTGTTTTTTGATGGTGGCACTGCGCTCTAGGTTATCTGCCAATCGATCTAGCGTCGGCTGTAATTCACCCGAAGCTTCAGCGGAGGCAATGAGTTTTGAGGCCACCGGCGGGAACATACTACCTTGTGCTTCGACGGCTGTGGCAAAACTATTACCCGCCTGAATCTTTACCAGCATATTAATCAATGCGCGCTGTAAGGCGCGTTTTTCGGTCATTTGCGAGCAAACCTGCAAACCCTGTATTAAGGTATTCCCTGATCGCAACATGAGCGAAAGTTGCTGAAACAAAATCACCTTATCACTCGCTTTTGGAGCGGTATAACGTTTAATTTGCAGGTGTTTAAACACGGTTCTAAGCACGTCTTGGGGCTTGGTTTCGATACCCGATATTTCGATACTCAAAATATTCAAGCCTCGTGAGCGAAGTAGACCATTCGCTTCACTGACGTTAGCCGCTTCAACCCGGCCTTTTTGCTCCTGACCTTGTTGGTCAAGCGCTTTATATTTAAATATCGACATCTGGCTTTTCCTCTTAAAACAGCCGGTTTGTTTTGCTATCTATTTCGACTTTAATTACGTCTTTATTTACGTTTTTTGATTGGGATTGACTCATCGTCATTGCTTAATAATCGCTATAGAGCAAACGGGCTTCTTTGAGGGTAGTTACCCCTTCAAGTACTTTGCTTTTGGCATCTTGCCAAAGGGTATTTAACAGTCCGTCTTCGATCGCTTTATGCATGATGTCTTCATCACTTGCCGCTTGGTGGATCATTTGTTCAAGTTCGGCATTCATCCAGAGCGTTTCATAGATACCCACCCGACCGCTAAAACCTGTACCTGCGCAATGAGAGCATCCTTTACCTTGACTCAGCTCTAGCTCGTCGGCCATATTCATCAGTGTTTTATCTTTTTCATTTGCCTGATACGTTGTTTTACAGTGCTGACAAATGCGTCGTAGTAAACGTTGCGCGACCACGCCCACCAAGGTACTGGCGATTAAATAAGAGGGGCAGCCGATATCGACTAATCGGCTCATCGCGGCGACAGCACTGTTGGTATGCAAAGTCGACAATACTAAGTGACCCGTCATGGCGGCACGCACGGCTGTTTCTGCGGTTTCCTGATCTCGAATTTCACCGACCAACATGACGTCTGGGTCATGACGCAGGAATGAACGTAGTGCTTTGGAAAAACTAACTTTTTCGGTAACCTGAACTTGTGACGCGCCTTCTACCACCTGCTCTATCGGGTCTTCGACGGTCATGATATTTAGGTCATTAACATTCAACTCCCGTAACACTGAATACAGCGTGGTACTTTTTCCGCTTCCAGTGGGACCTGTCACGAGAATGATGCCGTGAGGTTTGCGTACGGCAGCTTGTAGTGGTGTCAGCAAGTGAGCAGGAATTCCCAATTGCGCGAGGGTCAAATCTGCTGTGCCCTGCCCTAAAATACGCATCGTGGCGCGTTCGCCAAAACGCGTAGGTATGGTAGCCACCCGCATTTCAACTTCTGCCATATTTGGCCAGCCCTGAATCTGGTAGGAAAAGCCGCCATCTTGAGTCATATGTTGCTCGGCAATATCCATACCTGACAATACCTTGATTCGACTGAGTAATGCTTCCGCTAATTCTTTATCTATCGGTTGCTCAAAGAACTGCATCTGTCCATCAACACGCATTCGCAATTGCATGCCATCTTCCATCGACTCAAAGTGTAAATCTGTCGCCTGTCGTAAATAGGCTTCTTTCATGATGCTATCAAAAATAACGATGGCACTGGGGCCCGCTTCATACAGTTTGAAGTGCTTGCGAAGGAGTGACTCAATCGTGAGTGGGTTAGCCATGGCTAAACGTACGGGCTTGTTCAAGGCGCGTTGAACACTCTCGATTGCTACCGTGTCATCAGGGTCGGCACTGAGCACGACTACAGGCGCATCTTCGGTAGACTCACTGTTTAACTGAACCGGTATGAACGTTCTTCTGAGTAAAATCGAGGCATTAAAGTGCTGTAAAATTTCGGGCCGTACCTGTATGTCCGAGCGTTCATAAAAGTCAATACTCCGACTTTCAGCCAAGGCGCGATAAAGTGCAGCGATGGGGTATTTTCCTTCACGGCATAATAATTCGAGCACTGGCAAATGCTGTTGCCGAGCAAGCGTTTTAAAATCGGTCAATACAGCGGCATCGACAAGCCCTACCTGTACCGCCGCATCAATTAATATATTTTCATTTACTGCCACGAAGGTTTACCTTTTAAACAAAACGATTCAATTATTCAGTTGATCCCTCATCTCTCTTTCTTCTTCCCTCTTTCTTCTTCCCTCTTTCTTATTCTCTTAAACTGACTTTTATACTTAAACTGAGCTTCTTAAAAGTGCATCAAAACTTGCCAAATCACGACACATGGTACGCCCTGCCTGTAAGGAAATTTTCTGACTGAGCACCAGTTTGGCCAAGGCCTGATCTAGCGTTTGCATACCTTGACGGGCGCTGCTTTCCATCACCGAATAAATCTGTTTTGATTTGGACGATTCGATCAAGTTTGATACCGCATTAGTTACCATCAGGACCTCGGCCACCACGGCACGGCCTTTTCCGTCAACTGTCGGCACCAAATTTTGAGCCACGACAGCCTTGAGCGCATAGGCGATACGATCTCGGGCAACACTTTGTTCATTGCCTGGAAAACTACCAATTAGTCGCTCTACGACACCCACCGCATCATTGGTATGCAGGGTTGAAAACACTAAATGGCCCGTTTCGGCAGCACTTAGGGCTGCACGCATAGTTTCAAGGTCACGCATCTCACCCACCATAACGACGTCGGGATCTTCACGTAGCGCGGCTTTAACCGCACTGGCAAAATCAGGGACATCGGTGTACAACTCGCGTTGATGTACAATCGATTTGATATTGGCATGCACAAATTCAACCGGGTCTTCGACCGTCAGAATGTGTTTTTCCTGGTTTTCATTAATACTATTGATCACGGCCGTCAGCGTGGTACTTTTACCGGAACCTGTTGCGCCACATACCAATACCAAACCGCTTTTCAGCTCAGTTAAATACTCTATTTGCGGTGGCAGTCCTAATTCCTGAATCGTTTTTAAACTGCCATTCAAATAACGAACCGCTAGCGCATAATGACCCATTTCCCGATACACATTGACGCGATAACGAAAGCCCTGCTCGGTTGAAAAACCTATATCCAGTGTCATATGCTCATCGAAATAATCTTTCTGGAACTTGTTCATTAGGCTCTCAGCCATCGCCTGAACTTGCTCAGCAGTGAAACTATTAGTATCTACTGCCTTTATTTTTCCCTTAATGCGGTACGTTGCCGGTACACCGACAGAGATATGCAAATCAGATGCATCCAAATTGACGCACTGATCCATCAAATGACGTATATGTTGATGCGCATCCATATGTCAGCCCCTTACATCTGTAAATCAAATTGAATATCGAGCAGACCATTCGTTGGCTGGTCTGAGTTTTCAGTGCTACTGTCAGAAATGGCGTTAATTTGTAAATTCTTGATAAAGTTGAGATAAGGCAAGCTCGATAAACTCTCGACAAACGCAATAAAATCAAAGTACTCAGCACTCGCTTTAATAGAAAAAGAGGTACGCTGACTGAAAAACGACTTCAAAGCTTTGCCTGTTAGGTCTTTAGGTGTTTCACGAATTTCAGTGCCACTGGTATCCAGTTGCACAATATCGATACGATATTGTTGCGCCAGATGGGTAATCTTAAGCTTTACCTGCTCTCTGGGTTTGGGCGTATCCATCGGCAGCATATTATTTTTATACTGCTTCAGTAAGGCTTCTTGCTTAGCTAAAGCAACATTCACCTTATCCAGTGCTTTGTGGGTCAAACCGGGTGCTATTTCTGGTATTTCAAATTTACCAATCCGGGTTTCAATTCGGTTCTGTTTACGATTGGTTAGTTTTTCGACGGCAAACATTTTGTCAAACATCAACACCGCGACAATCATATAGGACGAGATCAAAATACAAGCGGCGAGTATGATCACTTGCGTGCGTTCTTTCCTAGACAGAGCCCCATACATCTTGGCAATGCTACTCATTTATGCACCTCCCCGACTAATGCGGTTTCAAAGCTGCTTGATAAACCCGCGTTGTAATCCAGCGTCAAACTGACCTGATACTTGTCTCCGGAGACCCCTAACGCAACATTAGAACTACTGACCTGATAACGTAAGGGCTTGGACAAACGGTCGACCGAAGCAATAAATTCTTGGCCTTCTAAGTTTGAACTAGAGCGCGCCGTCAAGGTGAAGACATCACCCTCTTTACTCACATTCGAAATGGCGACATACGGACTCAAGGCTAACGCAAACACTTTCAAAAGCGATTTAACTGACTCTTGACGATAACTCGCATTTGCTTGAAGTTCAGTTAAAAGGATTTTGATCTCTTTCTCTTTTTTGATGGCTTGTTGGATGTTTTGTTGAATATCTAAACTTTCACCATAAGCGGCTTGCAGCTGTTGTTTAAGCGCCATATCCTGGTCGTACTTGGCCTCTAACGCCGCTAACCGAGTGGTATAGTATTCAGTATTCCAGTACATCCACCCTAAAAATCCGAACATACTGCACACCACAACAATCCCTGAGCCCATCGCAATTCTTTTAGGGGTTAACAAGCTCTTCCAGGCCTGGTCTTTGACTTCTCGCGCACTAATTCGACTCAGGCGTTTAGCGGGCATATGCTTTAGGTAATGATTGGCCACGCCATGTATGCCTAACAAAGCATCACGATGGAGATGCGCAGGCAAAGAAAACTCAAGCACCGACGCCGACAACAGTTGTACTTCAACATTCAGCTGCTCGGCCAGCTCTGACATAAGTGCCTGAATGTCTTCAACGCCGTTTGAGGCAACATACAAACGTTTAACGTTTAGTGGTCGGTCGCCCAAAAAGTCTAAACATTCCGCAGCAGTTAAAGCGCCAGCCTGTCGACCACAAGTTTCTATATTCGTGATGATGCTTTGATCACCACTAATCAGCGCTAATTGGTCTTGATAGACTTCTAACAACCACTGCTTGCCCTCAGCCAACTTCTCAATGACTAAGCCACCCTTATTGGCATCCTGAAAGTCTTGCTTAGCCTCACGCTGGGCTAAACTGGCAAACGCACTGCCTACGATTGGGTAAAACGCTTCGAGCGAAATAGCATTCAGGTTAAACGCCCCTAACCAACGCCGACGTACCGTTTTACTCATGCCTGTCACCAGCCAAGGATGACTACTGTCGCTGTCTTCTTCTTGGCTCAGCAAGCTTTCATCGCTTAGTTTTCCGCCCGAAACCTCACACGCTTGCCAACCATATTCAAGCTCATCATCAATGGCCACCAGCTTGCCCTGAAGTGCAAAACACTCTTCTAAGTGCGCGCGTTCAACATAGCCTAGTTGTACCGCTAAATCACCGAAGCGCGACAAGGAACGGGGGCCGCCCTGCGCATGACGAATATCCATCTCGACCAGTACATTATTACGTTGTTCGACCGTCATGTGGCCACGCTCAATCAAAATGGCCCCCACCTTCCACTGCACGTTCTGTTGAGTGATGGCACTTTCGAGCTCCCACCGAATCAGCTCTTGCATTTGCTCCTGACTACGTGGCCGTAGCGGACTCACTGGCAACTGTATTAAATCGGACACCACAGAAGGTGTTAGCAATATGGCACGCTTGGGCAAACGCTTATTTTTTTCTTTTAATTTTGCCAGCACTTCAGTAATGGAACGGGTGAAATCGACGCTATTTGAACACGCTATTTCTCCAATTTTAGCCTCGTGCCGGCCATTACTGATCAAAGCGCCCCGCAAACCATAACTACCGGCCTGAAACACGATAATGGCATACGACTCTTTGAACAAACCGCTTATTTGTAGAAAACTACGTTTAATTTTTATTTTATATTCTGCTGCCGCTAACTCCATGTCATGGTGTTCGTTCAGCTCATCAGTTGCATTTTCAGACCGGTGGTTGAGTATTTGGCTCTGCAGTTGCCAGTCACTTTCGGATGCCTGTGCTTCAGAGCCTGAAGCTTGGTTAAAAGGATTGTGCATCACCGCCTCTGACTGAGCGGATTCAGATAACGAAAGCGTAGCCTGATTTGCCTCGATAGGCAGAGCACGAATATCGACTGTTTTTTTCTTCAGTAAGCGGGGCATAGAGAGTTTCATTGAAATATCTAATACTTATGGGGTTGCAGAAGAGACTTTATAAGAAAGTATCAACAAACGAGGGCCGTGTTCGTAGTTATATACATGCAAGGCATAAAAGGTTGCCTGCATGCCTACTGGCTCGCCACTTAAACGTTTTGCAGCAAGCTCGTCCAGGTACACCGGTATCACTTTACCAAGTGGTGTTTTAATATAACTTGAGTGACTGACATTCGGCAGCGGGTCAACCCCCCATAATTTCAAGCTGTCATAAATAAGTGAAAACTCACCCTCTTTGGGTGCAGCCTTTAACTCACCTTCAAAACTAAGTTTTTTAGGGTTGATCATGATGCGGCGTTGGTCACCCTTGGAAACCAGACGATTGATCATGCCGTCAATATCTTGAAAGGGGTAATGTTGTTCAAGCGCGACCAGTTCAAGCTGTTTGCTCTGATGGTTTTCGCCTTGCAAATTAGCACCGTTTTTTTGGATCTCAGTGTCATAGTTTACCGCTGAAAAAGAAATAGAAGAAAACAACCATAAAAAGGAAAATATACCGCCCAGAAAAGGCTTATTGATCAAGTTCATAATATACTCGGTGCCTGTCATCCAAAAAAAAGGCCGCACATAGTTGCATGCGGCCTTTCCTCGGACTTTCTACAATGGCTCAGTGAGAGAGTGAGCCTAAACCATCATAAAAAGCCCATATACTAAAGAAGGATTAGATTGTGTTACGTGTTCCGTCCCATTCGCCTAATTCTTCTTCTTTGGTATCACCAGCGCCATCAACAACTGATACTAACTGAACTTGCTCAGCTCGAGCCATACCTGTAAAGGATGCCGTGAAAACAGCACCAGTGATTAAAGCACAAGCTGCCGCATTTTCATTACCAACAGCAGCACCACCAATACAAGTAGACGGAACCGTTGCTCCAAACTCACCCACGGCATAAATCGCGATAAAACGATTGTATTGATCAGCTGAAACATGACGATAAACCGGCACTGAAGTCATACCACCTAAAGTCGTGGTATCGAATAAGTTACTTGCAGGGCCAACACCTAATGCCAAGAATGCACGATTACCTGCCGTGTCATAAGCGGTATCATCTTCAGCAGTACCGGTAATACGCTCCGAACCACCAGTCCAGTATGGCAAGTAAGCATTATCAACAATATTTGCGGTCACGCCACAACCATTTACCGTAGCACCAACAAAGATATTTCCAGCGACTACCGCATTGGTACGACCAGAGATCAACTCAGGTAAGTTAGTACAGTTAAGACCCACGGAATCATCCGGTGTTGCAGTTGTATCCACAACACGTACAGAAGTAAGACCTACTTCACCCATTGCCTCAACAACACCCGCTGGAGTCTGAACCAACTCAACATCTTCGATTGCGATTAGTGGGTTTTCATAACCAACACCAGCCAGCTCTTCATTACCAAAGACCTGCACAGGTGTAGCCGCTGCAGCATCATCAACAGTCCCAGCGAAACCGACTGTACCCAAATCAGTTAAATCAGGTGTATCAGTAGTTGCCATCATTAATGAATCAAAGTTATTTGGGAATTCTTTGTTCAATGCTTTATAGGTACGAATCCCTTTGTTTAGCTCATCCATCATTGCTACGTGCGCTGCTGCTGCCGCTCTTGCATCAGTATCCTGTAGCGCTAAGGTTGCTGTACCAGCAATTGCCGCTAGAATTGCAACAACAACTAATAGCTCAAGCAGTGTAAACCCGCGCTGCTTGCCTTTTAACTTACGAAATTTCGCCTTTAGTTCGCTATCCTGAATGTCACTCACATCAATTTTTGCGAATCTTTCAGTTAAAGTTTTACGATTTTTTGAGATTGAATTAAACATTTTTACCATCCATTTTTAAATAAAGAGTCCAAAACAGAGTTTGGGATAAGACTGTTGTGTAAAGAGCAGACCCCTCCCACAGGAGCTGTGACACCATACCTAGTCGATTTAGAACGCTTCCGTTGGTAACCAGCCTGTCCAGAATGATGATTAGAAATCCCAAACAAACTGGCTACCAATTCAGAGCAAAGTTCCTTTTTGCTCCTACTCTCTGAGGCTCACAAAACCTCAAAGTTTTTTGGCTGACTTACCCTAAGCCCAACCATAAACTTAATAAATTTTACTACTGTATTACGCAAGTATGTCTCTTTTTAACAAAGCCTTAAGAGGCGATTCGTTACTTAAGGCCTGATCACAATCCATCACATAACGATATTGTTTACCGCAATGAATAATGACTTCTTTCTGGCCTCGTCGAAGAATTTTCATTTCGATACGCATATCGCCATAACCATCATGAACAAATAAATCACCATACAAATCAATCAATTTTCCCATAAACTCTTTATGGCTTTTTAGATCAATTGCTGGTTTGCTGACTGCAACTTCTGACACTGTTCCTGATGCTATCTCTGACATAATTTCCGCAACCTTTCATCTACTTACTATGAATGCGCTTATCGCTAATGAGATTCATTATCATTTGCATTCGTACTTGAGTCAAGCGATTTTTAAGGTTTTTAGCGAATATTCGAGAGCACTCTTTCAAAAGATTTGTTTGAAACAAGATACAGATTAGTACTGTCATCATACTCAACCCCATCAAGCCTTATTTGCTGTTTATACGCAGCCAGAATAGGCTGTTCTTGGGTGGCCGCCAACCAAACACCCGATAGGCGCTTTAGGTCGATACGCTGCTGATTTTCTGAGGTATTAATCACATTGACCACCGTAACAAACAGGCCATTTTTCCGATAACTACTCACAGGTTTAGCAAACAAAAGTTCACTTTCAAATACATTAGAAATCGGCTCCGGTAAGACGGGAATTTTATCTACCCCCGCATCAGAAGCCACCTGCCCTTCCTGATCATTCGCCGCATAACGACTCAGATATATATAATCCGATATTTGATAAGCCCTATTATTTTCGAGCGTAACCCCTGCATCAGCAGTGGTACTGTCATCACCGTACTGATTAAAATCAACCTCATCTATTTCTTTCGATTTCGCCACCGCTTCCCCAGGCGTCATAATAATGTGCGGCGTAATAAGAATGACATACTGGTCACTGGATTGGGCATCAGATTTAGTTTTGAACAACTCTCCAATAAAAGGAATATCACCTAAAATAGGCACACTAGAGCTTTCTTCTTTTTCAGATTCGTTAATCATGCCACCTAAAGCAATGGTATAACCGTCTTTCGCGACTACAATGGTTTTGATCGTTGACTCCTCAACCGTGTCAAGCAACACCGAATCGATCAAGCCTGTTTCTGTGTTGTAAAAAGGAAAATTCATACCTTGGCGCTTTAACGAAGAGGTTGACTGAAAAATATCAATCGTGACGGTGCGATCTTCATTCACACTTGGCAGCAAAGCCAGCGTACTACCTATTTTCTTTACCTCAGTTTCGAGCTCAGTTTCGGTTTCAGTGGTACTGGTGGTATTACCATTATCCACCTGGTTAATCGACCCGCCATCGATTCCTGTTGCCACCACTTGATCTTCCCCGATAAATAATCGAGAAGGTCGATTATTTGAAGCCAATAAAATCGGCTTCGCAATCGTTTCGGCGACAGCCTTGGTCTCTAAAAACTCTACTTTGGCATTTATATATTTACTATAAAATTCATAAAACCCACCTTGCGCGGCATTAAAGCCAAATTTGGTGATCGAATTACCCGCAATCTGATTCAACGCCTGCGTCACCCCACCAATACCCAAACCATCAGCAAACTCAAGATTCGCTACACCTGAAAGCATATCTGAAATTAGGCTATCTTCTTCGTACGCGACACCATCAATATTATAAGAGTCGTTAAAACTCAGATCGAAGTCTTGATCATACCCTTCACTATCACCAATTTTTACGATTTTCATTTCTAACAAAACCTGAGGTGTTGGCCTGTCACTCGCTTCAATCAGCTGTTCAATATCTTCCATTACCTGCTCATCACTGGTACGCACAAACATCAAATTATGAATACGATTCACCGTGATAAATACCGGCGTTTTCAAGCCCAAAGACTTGCCTTTTTTATCTGCATCGATCTCAACATTTCCACCGAGCGACCTTAATCGAGCCGCACTAATCTCTTTACCGATAAAGTCTTCATTTGCCAGCACATTTTCAACCGATTCAGACTTATCGATTAGGGTAAAGCTTTCTGTACCAATCAAGCCATTTGTAGAGCGGGAAACCGAGACACGACTACTGCCCGAACCACCTGAGTCACTTTCTGAAGATTCATCAAGTGTTTGCATGTAGTCATCCGGAATCCCTTCAAAATCATCCAACTCCTCCTGAAGGTTTAACACCACTCTGTCACCAAACAAACTCTGAATCGTTAAAGCTGTTGCCTTTACATTTTGATGCTTGAGTATGAAAGATTTAATAATGTCATCACGATAAACCACAATACTGTCTTGATATTGCTTCTCCGTCATAATCAAATAACTGTTATTACGTTTATCGTAGCGATACCAAGCACCGGAAATACGCGCCATCGTTTCAACAGCATGCTTGAGACTGACATCACTCAGCAGAAGATCTACTTTAAGGTTTGCTACCTCAGAGGTTACCGAGATGTTGGCACCCGCCATTTTCGCCAGAATACGTGTAGCATCTTTAATACTGGCATCTTTAAATTCGACCTGCGTGATATGCGCTGACAGTGAAAAAGTCACACAATAAAGCGCGATTGCTACGACAAACTTCTTTACCATACCGCTGTTCCAACTAAAAATTCTATTACACCTAACAATCACATAAGCCCCCACACTCATCACCGGATAAATCACCCACTACTGCACTACAAATTCTTTACCTGAAGCATCAGCTCTAAGCGTTAAATTCAACTCATTAATTTCAACCACCCGTAAGACTGAACTGGCATCGGCCATTTGCTGCAAACCGACTTTATCCCCTTCACGCACCATTAAGACCCCTTGCCCCTCTATCTCCAACAAGACAGCCCTCTGACCGTCGTTTTCTAAAAAACCTTTAATTGATAACACCGGTAAGCCATCAATTGACCCAGATGAGAGATTTAAAGGCCTGCGCGACGCTTCGCTATATACGCCTGACGAGGTAATACTTTTTTGCTTAGGAGCAGAAGCTTCACGCCGCCCAGAAATTTTCTCCGCCTCGTCTATTTGAGACACAAAGGGCTGTCTAGTTCGATTCAAGCGCTTATCCAGCTGCTTATTCACTTCGGCATAATAATCATCTAAAACTGACACCAAATTCGATGCCGTAACATGATTAACCGCCTCCGCTGAAACCTGCATCGACACAAACCCTGAAACAGATAACATCAGCATTACTATCCAACTTTGTCGCAAAACATATCTCTCCGATGTTCAAGTAGCACAATTCAATTAGTCCGCGCACTATACTTGAGCAATCAAACAAAAACAATAATGCGAATCATTATCACTTGCAATAAGATATAAGATACGTTTGAATATGCCCTGACGTATGCCAGTTTGTCCTATCAAGTAAATAAATTTAAATAATGAAGAGCACCGAAATGCAGAAGAAAAAGCAGCCACACTTACTGACCCCCCTCCTATTTACTTTACTCATATCAGGATGTGCAAGTATGGCGAACGAAAATCAGCCCGCTACTGTGGAAAGCGCTTCGGATAAGTCAAATAGTCTAGAAATGTATGTGTTTCCAAAAAGAGCTAACGAGGAAGGCTATAAGGTAAAATTTGAACGATGAGATTAATGTGGTGGGAGAGCTTTTCGGCTTAAAGAATTTTATATGACCTTAATCGTGATCTTCAATATATGCCTGATCGTGTCATTGAGCTGGCTTATTTTTTATATACTGAACAAATAGCCAGCTTACAGCCAGCTACATATTCTGTACTTATTACAGTGCCTTTCTAGACACTCTATGCTCTTGGGCTAAGAGTATTCTTAATTAAACCGTATGCACCAGGGTCACTATCAAGTATGTACCCAATGCTAAACCCAGTGAGCAAATAATCATCCAATACTTATCGATCTCTAAATTCATTAATCACCTCAGTTAGTTAACTAATAGATTATTAAATTAAAAATTATGAGCCCAAGTAGTATCGCCGAAACGAACCCAAATGTAAATGATATTTATTCTCATTAAGAGTGTGGATATTAAATTATGTGTAACCACCTCTTATAATAGGTCTGTTAATAGAATTCCTACACCTAAACGTTCTGTTGAATGATTATAATCGACCAAGCTCTCACCATAGCCATTGAAATATTGAACATAACCTTTTAGGTGCTTCATCAAAGGGAAACTCCAACCCAATTCAACCGCACCTTTATTTTCTGAGCGTAAGTTATTTCGCCCCATCAAGCTGAACTCATGATTATTCCAGCGATAAGCTGAGTGTAATTCAAAGTGCCCCATAAATTTTTCAATATCCGGGTTATCGTCACCATTGGTATCGTCGGCATCTTCTTTGGCATCTTCTCTAATCCGATACCAAGGGCGCAGCGAAAAAGCAAAGTTATCTTTCTCAAACAAAAAGCTTGTATACACGCGGTTCCAACTACGTGAAAGAAGCTGTGTACGCCCATTCGACTGATGCTCTATTCCCACCGTCAGCCCTGTATTACCACCAAAAGGGTGCCAATTTGTGGCAGTAAGGTAGAAAACTTCAGGTTGATAATTGGTTTCACGAAAAGGCGCTGAAATATCACCGGCGTATAGCTGCCACCAGGATTGTAACGTCACACCAAAATACAAAGCATCGGTGCCAGTAAAAATTGGTTCACTCGTTAGGGGTACTTTAATGCTGAGTTGAAACTTGGCTTCATAATGCTTTAACTCATCTTTCCAACCACCAAATGCCTCATAAGCATCTCGATTTACTTTGTCACTATGTGTATAGGGCAAAATATAGTTTTGCTTGTGAGCCGTAATACTATGTCGGTTCCACTGTGTTTGCTTTTCAGCCAAGAAGCGTTTACTAATCGCACCATTGCTTACAGCGTCTTCGTTAACATCTTGATTCAAGGCTTGGCAACTATCTTTTATGGTTTGAATTGGTTCATCATTCCCTGCCCTAGAGACTTTCGTCAAAATACAGTCATCGTAAGATGCCGCGCCTGCACTCGAGACTAAAGAATACAGAACCGAAAATACTAGTGCTTTTTTCATAACCAAACCATAACCCAGAAGTTAAAACTGAAATAAAAAAACTTAAAACCTCGACGAGTTAAATATCGTCGAGTACGTCAATTAAAAAATTATTGTGCCAGGCTTGAAAAAACGGCTGTTGCATCTATTTCCCAGTTAGCGATCATGTCTTCAAGGTGTACGATGCTTAGTTGCTCTTCGTCATTTTCGAGCTGCTCACCTTCACCTTTGCGAACGGCCATTGCGAGTAGCTCGCCTGTTTGGCTATCGGTAACCGCAACCTCCAAGAAAACTTCTACATCCTGATCGCGAGTGCCTGCCGCTATTTTCCCCACACCAAGAACCAATGCAATAGGCAGAATTTCGATAGGTTTCATACCTTCCATGCTATGTGCTACGCCAGTTATCGCTGGTTTGATATGAAACACGCCATCGCCTGGCTGTTCTACCACTTTAAACGAGCCTTGAACGGCATTCTTTAATGCTTTATCAACAGTCCAAGAAAATTGACGAAGCAGTGTATCACTCACCTGCTCTGTTGGTTTTGGCGCTGGATATAAAATTGTTTTATCCAAAATAACCGAGTGATACCCATCGGCTAAAATCTTGTTGCTCACCCAGCGAAGTGTCACGCCCCCACTGGCGGTATCGGTTTTCTCTAACTTTGAATAATCACTTAAATAACCAGAATACTGTTCCTTAGACACATAATTAGAAGCACAGCCAACGGTTGATAGAACCATTAAGAAAGTAAGTAACCTTATGAGCATTGTCATAGTGAAATAATCCTTTTCATTTACATTAAATAAGAACAATAGATTTAACTTTATTACTCTGTTTATTAAACACTAGTTATAGTCCATAAAGTCCATTAAAACCATAAGCTCCCCCCCTTTTAGCTCAAGCTCACTAAATATTTAGAGTAGTGCGAATTCATCAGGCCCTAGATTAAACTTTTCATTGGTACTTTTAGCTCCCACGTCATTATCGACATAGTCTTCCACCATTATCCATTGACCAAGCCTTGTCCTGAGCTGCTCCAAACTGGCTGATCTAGTGATAAAGTCATCCGAACCTGCAGACAAACATTTTTCATGTTCACCTTCTATAACAATATTAGTCAGCGCAATAATAGGAATCCGGACGCCGTCGCTTTCCCGCAGTCTAATCTTTCTTGTCATATCATAACCATCCATCTCTGGCATATCACAAGCAGTAAGAACAAGATGATACCGCCCATTTTCCCACGCTCGTAGCCCCTGAACCCCACCTTCAGCTATATCAACCTTAAAGCCTAGAAAATGCAGCTTTTTTAAGAATCCTTCTCGGTAACGATCATTTTCTCCTACCAGTAAAATCAACTTGTCAGCAGTGATCACGTCTTCTTTAAACTCAAGTTTTTGTATGTCGCCAACACCCGTATCTAAATCATTTATAATAGATAAGTCCAAAAGATATCTGATAGCTTTTTCAAATTTACTTTTGAACAAGGGGATTGTAGATAACTCTATGTAATTATCACGATTCTGAAAAAAGCTAATCTCTGGTTCAGTTATCAAATTTATAACAGGGCAATTTCTTTCAAACAACGTTGACTTAATTAAATTATTCGCCCATACCGAGTCATTAAAAATACAGATTGAGTCGCTCTTAAACTGATTGATTTTATGCGGTAAATTAGCTAATTCATATCGTTCAACCGTCGCTCCCCAGCCAACTAAGTACTTGTGGACCGTTTCATTGATATGCGGTTCCATGCAACATAAGTTGAACTTAATACCATTCAAATCTAGAGAGTCATCGAGTATCTTTAAACTCTTCTTTAGAGCTACTGTCAACTTAACTTCCGTTCCTCTTGATCCTTGACTATCCAGAGATAAGTCAGCATCCATCGCCTCAGCAATTTTTTCACAAATAGGTAAGCCTAAGCCGCTTCCAACATGCCCTTGCTTGGCATTGCTCTGTGAACTAACAGGAGGTGAAAACAACAATGCTAGCGTAGTCGGTTTAATACCTTCACCGGTATCTTTTACTGAAAAGAAAATTTGTTGGGTTAATTCACATTCACCATCGAGCTCCACAGTTAAAGAGATAGAGCCCTTGGGCGTAAATTTAATAGCGTTATCAATTAAATTATAAAGAATCAATTCTAGTCGAGTAGCGTCAAACCAAATACCAGAGGCGATATCTGGGTCGAAATCTAAGTAAAATTTTAGCCCTTTTTTGAGCGCGTACGGCGCTAAGGTAGCGCAGACTTTTTCGACAGAATCCACTATCGAGCCTTCTTTTAATGATAGCTTTATTTCACCTGATTCTAATTTAGAAAAATTCAATATATCATTAATAATAGTGCGTAATAAATTCGCACTGCCATTCAACTCACCCACATAACGCTTTTGTTCAAAACTCAACTCGGAGCGATCTAAAGCTTCTAACATCTCTATAATATCATGTAGAGGTGTACCTACTTTATGACTGATATTCGCAATGATTTTTTCTTTTACATGTGATGATGCCGCTGCTTTTTCTATTTCTATATGCAACGCCTCTTCGTCCAAAATTCTTTGAGTCACATCCGTATAAGTGACTAAGGCTTCACCATTTTTTAGCGGTAGATGACAAACATCCAAGACAATTTTTTCATTCCTTAAACGATACTCACCATTCAAATTTTCTTTTACAATTTCATATATTTTTATTCGCATCGTTCTTGGCAAATTAAAACGCTCCATTTGCCTCTCTGCAAGTTCTAAAAATTCAATATCTTCAGAATAAAACCTAAAATATCTACATGCTTTTTTATTGAAGTAACTTATTTTGTGATTGGCATCAATTTTCACTAATCCCAAATACATCGAATCAAGAATGTTCACTAAATCTCTTTCATTCGACTTAAGCACCGCTTGTTGTTTGTTTCGTTCATCAATGATTAATAGCTTTTTGCGGAAAAAGTAAGCCATGACTACGAATAAAAAAACACTCAAGGAGATCACAAAAATCGTACTTTTGAGCAGTTTCTGATAACTCTTTACTTGTGCGAAATAGTCTAATTCCCATTTTAGGCGTAAATCTGCTATTACCTCATTACTAATGGCGCGAACTAAGTAGTTATCCAACAAACTAACCAAAGCTTCATAGCCGGGTCTGACAACAAAAGACAAGGGTTTAATTTGATGTCGCAAAGTTGTTGTCACAATCAAGTTAGGTAATAACTCATAGTTGATCAAATAATTCGCCGCTTCCAGATTGCCGACATAAGCATCGACATGTCTTGCACTCACCATTTTCAAAGCATCTTCAGTGGATTCTACTTCTATCAGTTTGATGCCGGGGTATTTCCTACTCAGTTCCTCCTCAAGGTAGAAGCCTTTTTCAATCGCGATGCTTTTACCTTTTAGTTCCTCTAATGATGAATAACTCGCTTTCGTTTGATGAGTAATGATTCCTAGGTGTGACTTAATATAGCTTTTAGTAAATGCGAAATTGTTCCTTCTGTCTTTAGTCGATACAACATCACTTGAAAAATCTACCTCACCGTGAGATAAGGCCTTCATAAGCGCGAAGAAATTTGGATATTTAACCACCTCTATATCGATACCATGGTCCCGTGCTAGATCATTCACTAAGTCACCACTAATACCAATTAAGCCATTTTGTACGTCCGTACCAATAAAGGGCATCCAGCCTGAGTCGGTCATACCAAACCTAAGCGTTTTAATACTTTCATCAAGCTTCCCTTCATATTTTGTTTTTAAGTTATCGTTGTTGAAAACTTCTTGGGCATAGGCATTCGACAGGGTCATTTCCAGTAAAGCCCAAATAACTAAATTGCATACTATCTTCATCTTACTTTTACCCTCATCGTTATTATCAAAGGTATTTTTTCAGGTATGGATACAAGGAGTTTGATCAACGGCGCAATAACTTGACACTTCCCGCAAAGCTGAACCATGCTTGAGGTAATAATTCAAAAAAGTATGTGTAGGTAGCTGATATGAATAATGTCTCAGTCAGAAGCATGGTGCTGCAGGGTTTCTATCAAACCTGTGAAGAATTACAGTTTCCCCCTGCAAAGCTATTAAATAAATATGGAATAAAACCTGCAGTTTTCAGCGAATTTAATGCCAAGGTTCCGCTAGCATCCGTTACCGCATTACTTGAAGACGCCGCTGAAATAACAAAAAGAAAAGACTTCGGTATGTTAATGGGATCAAATTGGAACTTTGATATGCTCGGGCCTCTCAGCATGGTCGTACTCGCCTGCAAAACCTATGAAGACCTGATTAACAAGCTCATGAACTATGCGAATGCCGTTAATTTAGGCTTTAGATACAAACTCACCAAAAATTCAAACTTTGTCACCGCTGAATTTAATGTCAGTGCAGCCAAGCAGTATCAAAGTATACAAACCATTGAGTTGTTTCTATCCCGATATGTGGCCGTTTCTAAGCACTGTATTGGTCATAATTGGCAGCCAAGAGTCATTCTTTTTAAGCATATGCCTAAGAGCGACGAGCGCTTGTACAAAGCAATTTTCGGTAAACTCCCTATCTTTGGTTCCGATGTGAATGGCATGGTGTTTAACGAGGGTGACTTATCGCTACGAACCAATATCGACAATGATTTTATGAATCATAAGGTCGATGACTACTTGTCTGGTTTAATCTGTCAGCCAGACAGTACCCTAACTGAAAAACTGGCACTTGCTATCACCGACTCCTATGGCAAACAAGAAATGCCCGAACTTCAGAAACTATGTGAGTTTTTTTCCCTATCTTCTCGTACCCTGCAACACCGACTCAACTTGGAAGGAACCAGTTATCGTCAAATTCTCAGTGATGTACAAGCAAGCATTGCCCTTAATCTTTTATCACAGCAGCACCTTGAAGTAAGTGCCGTTTCAGATTTACTTGGTTTCTCTGAAGTAAGCGCTTTCTCACGAGCCTTTAAAAAATGGCATGGTCAACCGCCTTCGAGTTATCTACAGATTAGGGCCTAATTCACTACCCACCTTAGCCAATTATTTTCTGAGCATATCAATCATCAGAGGTTACCCATGAACAATAACCAGACTAATAATCAGCAATCAGTAAAGAACTTTATCGAAGGATCAATAAAGCTATCGATATTGTTTGTAATGGTCTATTGGTGTTACACCATTCTTTCTCCCTTTGTTGCACTGATCTTATGGGGTGCAATTATCGCCATTATTACAAACCCCTTGTGTGATCGAGTTGAGCAGTGGGTTGGCAATCGAAATCGAGCAGCATTTGTTATAACAGTCGTTATTTTGGTGATTTTTATTTCCCCATCGGTCGCGATCATCGAAAAGCTAGCCGAAAATACGCAACATCTATCGACTCAAATAAAAGAAGGCACTCTATCGATCCCCGAACCCAGGGAAACCGTTAAAACCTGGCCACTTGTAGGTGAAAAGCTCTACTCAATCTGGTCAGATGCCAGTCAAAATATCCAAGCCTTGGCCGTCAAGCATAAAGACTCTCTGATTCAAGTATCTAAAGCTGCATTAGGCAAAGCTACCGATGCTGGGCTGACAATCTTGTTACTGATTTTTGCCATCATCGTCGCTGGTTTTTTTATGGCCAACGCTGAAAAATCGGGTAATTTCGCTCACCAATTTATCTGTCGGCTCGCGGGGAATCGCGGCGAACATTTCGCGACATTAGCCAGCACGACTGTTCGTAACGTCGCCCGAGGTATTATTGGGGTCGCTATTCTACAAGCGGCACTAGCATGGCTGGGGTTCTATGCTGTTGATTTCCCTGCAGCACCACTGTTTGCCTTTCTGGTACTTGCATTGAGCATCGTGCAAATTAATCCATTAATACTCATGATTCCAACGGCTATCTATGTTTTTAACTATGAAGACAGCACACTGATCGCTTCGGCCTATCTGGTATGGAGCATCGCGGTCGGTTTACTTGATAACATACTTAAGCCAATCATCATGGGCAAAGGCGCAGGCGTGCCAATGATGGTGATATTTCTTGGTGTGCTTGGCGGATTTGTCGCTTATGGTTTTGTTGGGCTGTTCCTTGGTGCGGTTGTTATTGTATTGGGCTATAGTTTATTTATCGGTTGGCTTAATGAATATGATCAGGTTGATGAAGTATTGACCAAAGATTCATTGACATAAAAAGTTATGCCCTACTGTAATCCGAACTCAAAAATAGTGAGTATTGTACTTATACTTCTGATTATTGAACCTTAAGGTTGATAGAACACCGGACTAAATAACTAAGCCTAGGTTAGTTTTATAGGTAATTTATGTCCAAATTAAAGTAATACTTTGAGGTATTAAAATTATTGTTATTTAACTTGCTGCTTTGAAAAATTTCAAGGAATAAGCACATTTTCCAATTGCTGTTATTTTCCGTTACAAACTCTTTCTTAACATATCAGTAAAAAATCGGTTATAATTTAATCAAGTCTAATTTTTTATCGCTTAGGAGATTGCTATGGACGTTGGTAGCACAGGCAGTTTATTTACACTTGCACCCGGTACAGCGAATAGCCCAATCAGACCTGAAGCGGATCTGACTTTTGAGGAATCAAATAATGCGGTTGATACAACCTTGGATACTGTCAATAGCGTTCAGGAGACTCAACAAGCCTCTCAAGACCTGACACAACAAACAGCAGTCAACCTCGTAGAAGCTCAGTTACAACAAAACAATATTGAGCGATTTATTGAATCGTCCACTAACGAGGAAGTAAACGAAAGTGCTTTACCCAGTGCCAGTGACGTTGTAAATGCACAAACGGCTAATCAGGTAGCCAATAGCTTTACCGAAACCCGATTAGAAAGTGATCAGAACAACCTTCAGAGCCAACTTCAAGAACGAATCGAAGGTATTGTGGGTACTGACAACGATTTAGAGTCGCAAATAGATGTTTTAGTTTAGTATTTAACTAAGCTGACATGATCTAACCGAATTAAAAAGCTCAAACTCACATCCATTGTCTAAAAATTCACGCTAACTATCTATTTAACTAAATTTGCTCTTGGCAGCGTTTCCATTAAGCGATTTACGATTCTTTTTAAACGCAGGGCTCTTTGTTCTTCAGTTAATTCTTCACCCAATATATAAGCCTGTATCGCGCCTTCCCACATTAGTTTTGCGTTTTGCCCGCTGTGTCGGCTAATCGCTATAAGCAAGGTTCCATTCTCGTAATCATTCACCGAATCGGCAATTTGAGGAAACGCTTTAAAATAAGGCGCTACCTGCTGATTATTGTCATTGCCTAACACAACCATCGCTGAGATTAAGTAATCAGCGTCTAAGATATTGTTAATTACTTGGTATCCCGCCCCTGTAATAGACTTAGAAACAATATCAGCAATTAGTTTTTTGGACTGTTCACTGACGGTTATTCCTGATTTAGCATCATTGACAAAAACATCCGTATACCATGCAAATTGTTCGCCTGCTTGCGGCTTAAAACTTGGGTTTGATAGTGACACTGCCGAAAACCTACCGGCATCCTTGCTGATACTGGAAGCGCAAGAAACTAAGCAAATATTTGCGACAACAAGTAAGGCAATGCATTGAATAATCTGATGCTGAATTTTATTAAACATTTATTTCCCATTATATTTTATGAATAATTTATATTACTTATTTAACTCAATAGTCGGCTTCCAACCCTGCCATTTTTCATT
>Ga0105348_1000662_pt1 | contig 25308 bp, 23 predicted proteins | sample EN8Hudsemesocosm_2_FD_83504 | JGI IMG/M metagenome (GOLD analysis project Ga0105348, IMG submission 83504) | Methane-oxidizing microbial communities from mesocosms in the Hudson Canyon - EN8C Hudson Canyon | ecosystem: Environmental > Aquatic > Marine > Cold seeps | place: Hudson Canyon... | reverse complement strand
GGAAGCAGTTCATTACTTCTAGTATTGCTATGTGCAGTTAATAGATTTTGTACTATACCTTTCGCCAAGGCTTCTCGCTTAGGCTATAGTCCGCTTCGCGAAGAGAGGTATGTTGTGATCTAGTGTAGGTCGTGCTTTAGCGCGACAAGTTGTTAGCCTAAAGGCTTACAACACGCTGCAAGCGACGGAGAATTAAACCCTCTCAGATTAAAGTCGTAAGCTTAAAACAAACCAATTTGGGGGTTGTCTTCTATAACTTCGGGGACAGATTCAGTCTCTTCATAGACAATCGCTTCACCAAATAAATCAAACTGAGCTTTTTGTTGTTCTCTGGCTTGGGCTTCATGCAGTAATTTTTTACGTCTAGCGGCTTCGACGCGTTTTTCTCGCACATGACAAATTTGAACCACCAAGTGCTTTTGGTATTCGGTAAATTCATTCCAATGAAAGCGCTCTTCTCGGCTGCGAAAGCAACCTTTGCAAAAGCCTTTATTATTTACCGTACAGATACTTCTGCACGGATTAGGAGTGTGAAAAAATTCGCCTTGATCGATCATGTCATTAGATTCTTCAAATTCTTATTATTTTTAAACACTTACTATTTTAAAAATAGTATTAAAGGTTATGTTCAGGGTCGGTCTTTTTTTCGATTAATTCAATTTTATAGCCATCAGGGTCTTCGACAAAAGCAATAACCGTTTTTCCACCTTTAACAGGGCCAGGGGCTCTAATTATACTTCCTTTTAATTCAGCGATTTTATCGCAGGTTGCATAAATATCATCGACTTCTAAGGCAATGTGTCCATAACCATTACCGAGATCATATTCCGAGGTATCCCAATTATGAGTGAGTTCCAATACGGCCCCTTCACTTTCTTCTTGGTAGCCGACAAACGCCAATGTATAGCGGTACTCTTCATTATCGCGGCGACGTAATAATTTCATACCCATAACCTGGGTATAAAACTCAATAGATTTGTCTAGGTTGCCTACGCGCAACATTGTATGAAGCATTCGCATAAATCATTCCTTGGCTGTTAGTTCTTTCATGGATTAGTGTAATCCTAGCACTAATCGCTTATTCGATTTCGGTCTTATCTTTAAATTCACATAAATCTTCGATGAGGCATGAGCCGCATCGAGGTTTTCGTGCAACACAGGTATAGCGACCGTGTAATATCAGCCAATGATGAGCATCCAACATAAATTCTTTAGGAATGAAGCGAACTAGCTTCTGTTCAACTTCATCAACATTCTTGCCGGGTGCAATTTTTGTCCGATTCGAGACTCTAAATATGTGCGTATCAACCGCCATTACTGGGTGGCCAAAGGCGGTATTTAAGACGACGTTGGCTGTTTTACGTCCGACCCCAGCCAAAGCTTCGAGAGCAACTCGATCTTCGGGCACTTCACTGCCGTGTAGATCAATTAAGTCTTTGCAGAGCTTAATGACGTTTCTTGCTTTGCTATTAAACAACCCGATTGTTTTGATGTAGGTTTTTAGGCCTTCTTCACCTAAGGCATAGATGGCTTCGGGTGTATTGGCGATGGGGTATAGTTTACGCGTCGCCTTATTAACACTGACATCTGTTGCTTGAGCAGAGAGTGCAACGGCAACGAGCAGCTCAAAGGGAGAGCTGAATTCTAATTCGGTTTCTGGATTAGGGTTTTCATTACGTAGACGGGTAAATATTTCAGTGCGTTTAAGCTTGTTCATGCTGATAATTATTCTAGTGTTGTATGCCGTAGAGAATAAACCTCGTACGGCATAATTGAAAGTAGCGGTTAGATTATTTCAGTGGCTACTTTATCGGTTTTTTGTAGGAGGGCATCCTCTTCTTGAAGGCCTTTGATCGATTGCTGACTATCGCCTTGTTGCTTATCTGATAGATGCTTGGTTGTTAAAATTTTATTCTTATCTAATAGCAATAGTAGGGGTGGCAAGAATAAGAAATCAACCAGTAGCGCGACCAGAATGGTAATGGCTAATAACATGCCCATATTATTGCTTGGGTGGAAGTGAGAAAATTGCATAATCATGAAGCCCCCTATTAATACGGTAGAGGTGACAATTAAGGCATTACCAACGGTATTAAACGCATAGCGAATGGCTCCTTCGGCTTCTAATCCTTGTTCACGGCGTGCGCGTAAATACTTGCTTAAAAAATGCACGGTATCGTCAACGACAATACCAAGGCTTAAGCAGACGACTACCGAAACGGCGGTATCAATTTGGCCATTAATCATGCCCCAAATTCCATAAGCTAAAAGAGCAGGTACGATATTCGGGATTAAGCTTATTAGGCCAATTTTGAAGGAGCGCAAGGCTAAGATTAATAAGAAAGAAATTAAAATCAAAGCCATTGATGTGCCATTCATCATGCTATTGATATTACGGAAAGTGAGGTTGGCAAATACTATGTCTAAGCCAGTGCCTTCACTTACATGTATAGCGGGGGCATTTTCTGCTAACCAAGCTAGTGCTTTTTTCTCTAATTCTAGAATATAAACCGAGTCGGCTTTAGAAAATGATACGGTTAATCGGCTCGCTGAGCGAGAGTTATTAATAGTATCGTCTAGCCCCAATCCGAGTGGTAAGGATAGCTCGTAGAGCAATAAATATTGTGCTGCTAGCTCACGGCTCTCAGGAACGTTAAACCAAGCCTCGTCGTTATTATGCAAGTTTTTATTCAAGCGCTTAATAATATCGGTAATGCTATCAACACTTGTGACTTTATCTTGGGTTAATAACCATTTAGAAAAATTATCGGTTTGTAATAAATATTCAGGGCTATTAATGCCACCTTCTTGCTGACTGTCTAAGACAAAGAAAATTCTATGTAAGCCGCCTAGAGTTTCATTGGTGGCTTCTAATGTATTTCGCACTTCGAATGTTTCATCGAAAAATTCATGCCAGCGCTCAGAAATTGTATTGCGGTGTAATTGAGAGCCTACTGCAATAATGACGATGGCCATTACCACAAATAATAGTTTGTATTTGCTGATAACAAAATTCGCAAATGACATCATTAACGTGGTTTTATTATTTTCGATTTTTCCTTTGGGCGCAGGAATCAGCGCCAGCATTGCCGGTAAGAAAGAAATGCTATAAATCCAAGCGAAAAATACCCCCATTGCAATCATATTACCCATGTCACGGTAAGGAGGAGAATCACTTGTATTTAAACAAAGAACACCGATAACCGTGGTGATGCTGGTAATAAATACGGGAGAGAAGTTAATTCGAAGTGCTTCTTGAATAGCTTCATGTTTTGATTTTCCATGGGCTAACTCATAATAATAACTGATTAATATATGAATCGTATCCGCGACGGCAATGGTTAAAATTGCCGTGGGTACAAAACCCGTGGGTGGGGTCATGGTAAAACCTAACCAGCCAAAAAGTCCCATAGTCGATAGTACTGAGAAACTGATAATCATCAGTGTTAATAACATGCCGGAAAAAGTGCGCAATAGAATAATCATGATGATGATCATGACGAGATACGATAAGCCTAATAAATTTTCAATATCTTGTTTAATGGCTTCGCCCATAGTGACATTAGAGCTGAGAGAGCCACCCACTAATATGTCAAACTCTGGATAATCTAAGCGCATGTTTTCGGCTAACGCACGTGCGGAAATAACAACTTCACGAGACGTTTCTCGTGTCGTGCCAGCCGGTAAAACGGCACGGACACTGATACCCGTGGATGCGCCATCTTCTGAAATTAAGCGATGCAGCAGTGTGGGTTCATTAAAAGTTACCTTTTTAATTCTATTCAAATCATCTTGAGTTAGGTTTGCCGCATCGTAATACAGATAATCGATCATTAGATCATCATCTTCTACATCAGTATGTTGGTAGTTTTGTAGTGAAGTTACGCGCTGGGAATAGGGTAGCTGCCAACCTTTATCAGTAAAGGTCTCAATAAGGCTTAGGCCTCTATGAGTGAATAAGTCTCCCTCTTTCGCATGAATATAGAAGAAGGCGCTGTCTTGCTTTGAAAATGTTCGCTCCATGTTTTCAAACGCGACAAGCTGAGGGTTCTCTGGGCCAAAGTAAGTTCTAAAGTCACTGGTAAAGGTTAACTTTGAGGCACCAAAGCTGATGATTAATACGGCTAAGATAGATAGGCTGGCAATCCACTTACGTTGAGCAATGATCCAGCGAATATAATTTTCAATCATAATTATGTTTCTAGAGGTCGGTCTTATTGTGAGAAGTACCTCCATTCTATGGGGGTGTTATTCACAGACAAGGTGAATATAAGACGATTATTAGAAAATGAATGATTTCTTAGTCACTGAGAGTTCATTTTAGAAATCGGATTTGCCTAATTATTACTAGCAGCGGCTTTTACTGATACTCTGTGTGGATACCTTATTTGTATTCCTACAATCCACGTTTATTTAGAAAAGATACCCTGCCAATGACTCAAAATGTTTGGATTCTAATGCTCGCGCAAGCCTTTGCTATGTGCGCAGCACCTTTAGTGGTATTTGCTGGTGGCTTAATTGGTAAACAGCTCGCTGCTGATAGTAGTTTTGCTACCTTACCTGTGGCAGCAATGGTTATCGGTACAGCAATGACGGTTTACCCCGCTGCTTTTATTGCGAGTATTAAAGGCCGTAAGTTGGTCTTTCTAGGGGCTATGGTCATTGGGGTTTTGGCATCCTTGTTGGCTGTTTATGCTTTGCAGATTGAAAGTTTTTCTGCCTTTGTTATTGCAGCAACTCTGGTGGGCGTTGTGCTTGCGTGCATTCAACAATTTCGTTTTGCCGCGATGGAGAGTGTGAGTCCAGAGCTTATGCCTATCGCCGCCTCTCGATTATTATTAGCGGGTATTATTGCGGCTTACCTTGGACCTGAACTGGTGACTCTTGGGCAGTCGATACATGAGCAGACATTTACCGGCGCTTTCTATCTTTTAGGTGGCTGTTTTATCATCGCATTCTTTCTACTTCTTTTTGGTTATCACAATATTGAAATCAAGCATGAAGAGGGAGAAGCCGCGCAGCGTAGTATTTCAGAGTTGTTATCCAGCCCCGGTATCTTGCTAGCTATAGGAAGTGCAGCTGTTGGCTTTGCGGTAATGAGTTTTATTATGACAGCGACACCGATCAGTATGCATGAATTAAGTCACTACAGCTTAGAAGAAACTAAGTGGGTTATTCAAAGTCATATTATGGCCATGTTCATCCCGTCGTTATTTTCAGGCTGGCTGGTTCGAAAGCTAGGCTTCACTATGATGATGTGGGCAGGACTAGGTATTTATGGTGTTTGCTTATTCATCGCTTATTGGGATCAAACTCTGATTCATTATTGGGGAGCTTTGGTTTTATTGGGCTTAGGCTGGAATCTATTGTTTGTCGCGGGAACGGCATTATTACCCCAAATGTATCATGCTAACGAAACACACCGTGTACAGGGGCTTAATGACTTAATCGTATTCAGTGCGCAAGCGATTGCTTCTTTAGGTTCGGGGATATTATTAATTCTATTAGGCTGGCAGGGGATTATGTGGGTCGCCCTGCCGATGATTGCAATTCAGGTTATGCTGCTCTTGAACTGGCGTCTAGTTAATCGGCTCCCGACAGAGGCATAAGAGTTCGCAATCAGAATGATTATTCCATGTTCTTTATGAGTGCTCTTCTGGCGTATATTGGAAAGCACTGATATTTGAGGTATCAGTATAACCGCCTCGGATAAGGCTGATCGCGGTGATAAGGCCGCCTAACATTACGCTGCAAGCAAATATCGAATAAAGCAAAATCATAGTACTTCCTAAGCTGTTTGAGACATAAACAAAGCTTAGATGATGTTTCTGAAATTGCTTTTATCTATTGAGATGATTCGTGATTAATAAATCTCAATATTGATAGTGCCTAGTACTTTAGTCGTAATAGTTTGAAGCCATTTCCCTGAACGACGGTCTCTACGCTATGGCAGCTTTTCTCAGCCCACTGTTCATAGGCAAGCTGACGGTTAGCAACGATCCAGACTTCACCTCTAGGTAATAAATGCTGTTTAGCAGTTCGAATGAGCTGCTGAGCAAAGTTGTAATCAGTTTCTTTACCTTGATGAAAAGGAGGGTTGCAGACAATCGTATTGAATTTTTTTGTATTACTCAGGCCATCACTGACAAATACTGGGCAATCTAGATTTAATTTGTTGCGGTTAAGTTCAGCAGACGCTAGGGCCATACCATCGATATCAACCAGCTCTACATAGAGCTCGGGTTGACGCAGCTTACACGTTAAACCAATAACACCGCTGCCACAGGCAAGATCTAATACGCGACCACGTTTATTCAGCTTGATATTATCCAACAATAGCTTTGTGCCCGCATCCAATTTTCCGGCATTGAAAACACCTGGATAGGTCGAGAATTCTAAAGCATCGTCTTCTAGATTTTCGTATTTGAAGGTGCTGATTTCTTTTTCCCAGCTGAAGTCATCAGTAGGAGTTAGCTGGAAAGACCATAAAGAGCATTTACGCGCGACATCGACTTTAACAATATCGTCGCCAAAATCTTTAACCGCATTATTTAAGCTTCTACCACCTGCGTCATTGGCCGCGAGTAAATAGACGGTAGTTGGCTGTTTAATTTGGCTGGCTAGCCAGCGTAATAAACTATGGGCAAACGCTTTTGATTTGGGCCAATAGATTAACGCCGCAGAAAAAGTATGTTGAGTCGGTACGCCGTATTCAGAGCGCAAGCCTTGTTTTTTGCAGGCTTGATGAATACGCGCATCAAAATTGATCAGCTGACAGTTGTGAGGCTTAACCAGTTTGAATAAGCCTTGATCCATTGGAGAATTGATCATTATCAGTTGGTCGGAAATTACTTCTGGGTTACGCAGTAATAATTGGTTGATAGGTAATGAAGTCATAAATACGTAAAGCCAGATAGATAAAACAGAATTGAATACAACAGAAGTGTATAGGGTGAAATCATGCAGACCCTCAAGGCTAAGAAAACTCACATAGGCACTTGAGGTCAGGATGAAAGCTTACTTAAGGGGATTAACCTTTATAAGCAGCGGCTGATTTCAGAATTGCTGCACGAGCAGAATCTGCATTTTCCCAGCCTTCAACTTTAACCCACTTACCTTTTTCAAGATCTTTATAGTGCTCGAAGAAGTGAACGATTTGATCCTTCAATAGCTGAGGAACGTCGTTAATATCGTGGATGTCGTTATAGAGTTGAGTTAATTTTTCGTGAGGAACGGCGAGTAATTTTTCATCGCCACCGGCTTCGTCTGACATTTTTAAAACGCCAACAGGGCGTGCACGAATAACAGAACCAGGCATCACTGGGTATGGCGTGATGACGAGAACGTCTAATGCGTCGCCATCGTCTGCTAGGGTATTATTGATGTACCCGTAGTTAGCCGGATAGAACATAGGTGTTGCCATAAAACGGTCAACCAGCAAAGCATCCATATCTTTATCAATTTCGTACTTGATCGGTGATGCATTAGCAGGGATTTCAATGGCTACATAGATGTCATTTGGTAAATCTTTACCCGCAGGAATGGTGTTATAACCCATGATATATCCTATATGTTGGCATTTAATGGTTAATAATTAAGATTATAAACTGATCTGTAGTCGCTGTCAGTCATAGAGCACGACTTTACTTACCCATGGGATCGTCATAGAGCGGTTTACCTAAGGCGCTATTCCGCCTAGACTTAATGTTAAATAGTTAGAATATTATAAATAGGAAGCTTGAAGCGATGAAGAAAGTATTATTATCTCTCATTATTAGCTGTGTTTCTCAGGCAGCCTTCAGTCAAGATGCTGATCTGAAGGATATCAATGAGCAAGATTTTAGTGATGACTTTGGTTGGGAAGAAGATTCCATGCTAGGGGAAGAGATTCCGATGGTACTTACCGCTTCTCGCTTAAAGCAACCTAAGGCGGAAGTCCCAGCCAGTGTCACTGTAATTTCTTCAGAACAAATAAAGCTCTGGGGCGTGAGAACCCTGCCTGAATTGATGAAGTTCGTGCCCGGCATGTTTGTTGGACATGGTGATGATGAAAATAATACGTCAGTTGCTTATCATGCTGCTAACCCCAGCATGATGCGACGTCTGCAAGTATTGGTAGATGGACGTTCTGTATACAAATCCGCAATTGCAAATGTGGTATGGGATGATATACCGCTAGCAATTGAGGATATTGAACGAATAGAAGTCACTCGAGGGCCTAATGCGGTCAGCTATGGTGCAAATTCCTATTCAGGAATTATTAATATTCTTACTCACCACCCTGAAGATAGTTTAGGGACAAAGGTATCTATGCAGAGGGGAAGTAATGGAGTGAGGGATATCTACGTAAGTAGTGGTTTTAATATTGATAACACCAGTGTACGTTTGAGTATGGCAAGTAAATCTGATGAAGGTTTTGATGGGAAAAAAGCAGAAAGTGGTGATGATGATTTAAGAGATGGTCGTCGCCATGATTTTATTACTGCTTCTTTGAGTCATCAAATTAGTCTAGAAAGTACTTTCGATTTTCAGCTAGGTTATAAAGAGGGTGATACCGAGGTACGCAAATCTAGTGAGCTATATCAAACGGCTCCTGATAAAAAAAATGAGAATGCTTATGTGTTGGGGCGGTGGCAGCATGAGTTTGATGAAAATCATCAGATTAGTGTGAAGGGGTATTGGCAAAAGGATGAAACTCAACAACAATTCACCGCATGCGTCCCTACGCTTTCTCTAGATCCAAAATTACGAGAAATTTATCGTTTAAATCCTGAATGGGCAGATGTTATAGGTCTATACATGCCGGGAGGATATGGGAATAATAATGATATTACCAATGTCGTCAATGGCATTCTAGCGGATGCAGTTACTTCGGAAGTATTGAGTAGACGTGTTTCCGAACTATTGGATCAATCTGTCGTCATAACTGATATTGAAGTTGGCTTAGCCAAACAATTATTAGATAGTATTCCTGACTTAGAAGAAAATATTAGTGAAACTGTTTGCGGACAGTCAAATAATAATATTGCTGAGCAACGTATAGATCTAGAGTGGCAAGATACTATGCGCTGGTCTAGGGATCTTCGAACAGTAGCTGGTTTGAGCTACCGTCAAGATAGCGCTGATTCAGTTACTTTTTTCAAGGGACGTGTTAATAATGAAACTTGGCGTGCTTTTATTAATGCAGAATATCATCTGCATTCTTCGTTGATCATTAATGCGGGGGCTATGTATGAATATGAGACAAAAAATCAAGCGGCATTATCACCACGATTAGCTTTTAATTTTTTGCTAGCTCCTCAGCAAAGTGCTCGATTTGTCATTTCACAAGCGTTACGTTCTCCTGATCTGTTGGAGTCACACCCAGATTACAGCTATAGCATTAGCTATCCTACTAACCTAAATGGAAGTGATAATAATTACCTTAGCGTTAGTAAAGGTGATTTTTATATGGAGCAAGGAAGGGATGATGAAAAGTATTTGAAGCAAGAAGAAATTACCAGTTATGAATTTGGTTATTATCAGACATTTAAAAGTCGTCTGGAACTTGATTTTAAAATATTCTATGAGGAACTTACAGATTTAATTTCTGAGCCTATTACTTTAAATTCACGTAGTATTTCTAATGATAATGAGATGTATATTGATGGGGCGGAACTACAAATAAACGGTCATTATAATGCTAATCACAGTTATTGGCTCACCTACTCTTATGTGAATACAGATGTGAATTACACTGGTGATACTTCAGGCGAGGATGGGGATGATATTGAAACTTCAGAGCAATTATTGAGTTCACAAAATTCTGTATCTGCTAGTTGGATGTACAGTTCACAGAATTGGAATTTAAGTCTAAGCTATTTTAACCAAGATACACGACACCAAAGAAGCTCTAGTAAGCCTTATGAAAGATTTCAGATTAATATTATAAAACCTTTTGTTTTTCTTGGGCTTAATGCTGAAATTAAATATTACATGCAGCACAATCGACAGCCTAAAGTACCTTTGAATTATCCTAATCAAATTCACTCTTCGCCTAATATTTTTTATGGCCAGCTCGCTATAGAATTTTAAGGGTTATTGAACGCATGGATGCAAGGTTTTTAACAATGCTTCACTTTAGGTTTCTAGTACTGATACTCCTGTCTTGGCCACTACTTGCGGCACAAGATAGTATTGTACTAGTTGCCGAAAAAAGCACGCCTGCTATTAATAAACTGTTGAGTCAGTTGGCTGAAAATGCACCGGAATTCACTTACTCAATCAGTACCCGAAAGAAGCCAGTCTCAGTTGATCCTAGTGCTTATGTTATTGTTGTTGGTGCTAAAAAATCGACGCATTTTGATTTTTCAAAATATCCCAATCGTATTGCTGTGATGGTGACCGCCGAGCAATCTAAAAGCTCTGATATGAAAACGTCTATTTTTGTAGAACCTCCTCTAGCAAGGCAATTAAAACTCGCGAATCTTCTAATTCCGGGTAATAAAAAATTGGGCTTACTTGTAAGTGATGCTCAAGAAATGAACCAGGTGCTTAGCTCTTTGAGCAAAGAAGAAAAGAACTTATTAAAGGTCGTTAATATCGAAGATCATAAGAATATAAATCAGGCGTTATTTCATGTATTGAAAGGCACTCGCTTGCTATTAGGCACTTACAATAATGATATTTACAATGCTAAAAATATAAAAAATATTCTTATTACTTCCTATCGCCAGCAAAAAGTACTCGTTGGGCCTTCCCGAGCTTATTTAAAAGCGGGCAGTTTTGCTACAACGTTCAGTGATTTATCTCATATTGCACAAAGAATTATTGATGTTGTTCAATCTCATAAGAAGAAGGGGGAGTGGCTCCAAGCTGATTATAATCCGTACTATCGCATTTTGTATAATTCACAAGTTGCTCGTTCGTTAAACATACGGGTATTGAATGATGAAGTTCTCAGACAGCAGATGGGGGATAAATAATGTTAAAGATTTCCCATTGGAGTATTCGAAATCGAGCACAGCTACTTGGTTTATTACCCGCTTTTATTATGTTTGTTTTACTGATTAGCTTATTTATTTGGCAAAGAATAAACGATGCGAAAGTAGAGGTGTCTACTGTTGGAACAATATTGTCCAGTCAGCTCGCAGCGTCTATCGAGTACCCTGTTATCTCAGGAAACTTTGATTTATTAGAGCCTTTGGTTGAAAACGCCATTGCGGCTCCTTCTGTTGTTAGAGTAAGTATTACTGCCCCTGAAGGGAAGGTGATTTATCAGCGACAAGTCAGTGAATATGCAGAGCTGAATGCAGAAGATATTGCTTTATATCGAAGCTCGGTGAGTCAAGAGCAAGAAGCGTTCTCTGAATTCTCAGATTTTGATGATATTGGCCATCACGCAATGGTTCGTACTGATATCGCTTATGTGAGTATCGAATTAAGTCATATATTGGGACGAGATCGAGCATTGTTAATTGTTGCAAAGTCGATGGCGTGGGCCGGTTTTATTTTATTGATGTGCTTGTTATTGGCACGAAGAATGGCGAAATCTATTTCAGGCCCAATAGAAGGTGTTTCAGTAGAGTTGTCAAAAATTGCACAGGGACAGTTAAATAATCAAATTAAAGTGACGGATGGCTCAGAAATAGGTAACTTGCAGAAAGGCGTTAATGCCATGGCGGTTGCTCTGCAACAATCTGAACAATCTCAAAAACAAGCAATACAAGAACTGGATGTTGCACGATTAAAAGCGGAAGAAGCTAATAAAGCAAAAAGTGAATTTTTAGCCATAGTCAGTCATGAATTAAGAACACCCATTAATGGGGCTATGGGAGCAATGCAATTGATTGCGTATCAAGGTAATAAAGAAATTGCAGAGTATGTAGCTATTGCTGATCGTTCTTTGAATAATCTATTAGAGCTTGTAGAGGATATGATCACCTTAGGAGCATTAGAGAAGCACGAGCAAGTCATAAATTTAGACTCAGTATCAATTCCAAAATTGTTACAGCATACTTTGCTTGAGTTAGAAGGAAAATCGAATAAAAATAATAATGAACTTATAATTTATATGGACCGTCTGGTTAATGATAATATCGTTGAATTGGATGGTATTAAATTCCGTCAACTGGTTAGGCACTTATTAGGAAATGCCGTAAAGTTTACCCAAGGAGGACGTATTTATTGTTCGATTTATCTTGAAAATACTCAGGAAGGCTTAATATTAAAGCTGAATATTAGTGATAATGGTATTGGCTTTCCTGAACAGCATAAAACTGCAATGTTTGAAGCTTTTCGTCAGCAGGATACGTCTTTTAGCCGTGAATTTGATGGTTTAGGAATAGGTTTAACGATTTGTAATGACATTATAAATTTAATGAAGGGGCATTTGACTATTGCAGACAATAACCCAGTAGGTACTTTGGTTAATTGCTCTTTACCCGTCAGCTTACATATTAGTGAAGAAAAGGATGATATCGATGTCTTACCCAGTTCCGAGGTTAGCGAAGTCAAAAAAATATTGATCGTTGAAGACAATAAAGTAAACCGAATGATCGCGGAAAAAATATTGAGCAAAATGAACCTTGACGCGATCAGTGTTAATTCGGGTCAAGAGTGTATTGATGCGATTAAGGCAACAGATTTTGATTTGATCTTTATGGATTGTCATATGCCAGATATGGATGGTTTTCAAACAACTCAAGCGTTGAGACGATATGAAGAGGGTAATTCACTAAAGCCTGTGCCTATTGTCGCCTTAACGGCAAATACTTCCGCTGAGATTCGACAAGAGTGTTTAACATCTGGAATGTCTGATTATGTAGCAAAACCGATTAAAGTAGATGTTTTGCAAGAAGTTATTAATCGCTGGTTGTAAGTAAGCAATTATTAGAGCTTGTCCTAAAATAGTTAATCATTAAACAGTGACTAAGTAGCGGACAGTAATGTCTTAGAAGCCATGGACTGTTCCGTGAAATTGAGTGAGAATAAGCCAAAATTGAGCGTTTGCTATTGCGAATAGAATAGCAATACGGACTCAAAATAATGAAGTATTTAGATATAGGAAAGTACCATGCGTGAAAAGCTGGGTGATTCAGTTGAGATAATGAAAGAGCGATTAGAGGATATGAATATGGGGAGTGGTCTGCGTAATACGATATTCGCTATTATTGTTGTCTATTTATTGATCGCCGGAATACTCGGCTTTCTTTGGTCCTCTGAGCCTGAAGTTTTTGATGTTCAGCAAAATGCTAATGCAATTGCTCAAGAACTCGGCATAGAGCCAGTGGTTGGCCTTACAACATCTGTGACGCTAATGCATGTTGCTGAAACCCTGTTGGAAAAATCAGGCGGCTATTTAAGTAATGACGTATTTCTACCAGGTATTTGGTTAGACAATGTTCCTAACTGGGAATATGGCGTTTTAGTACAAGTGCGAGATCTTTCTAGAGCATTACGAAAAGACTTTAGTCGTTCGCAGAGTCAATCGACACAGGATAAAGATTTAGAAATTGCAGAGCCACAATTCCATTTCGATAATGATTCTTGGGCAGTGCCTTCTTCTGAAAGTGAATACCGTCGCGGTATTAAAGCGATGGCAAATTACAGTAAACGCTTGGCTAATCCTGCAGACGATAAATCACAATTTTATGCCCGTGCTGATAATTTAAGCCAATGGTTATTAGATGTTGAAACGCGCTTGGGCAGCTTATCGCAGCGACTCAGTGCGTCTGTAGGCAAGCGTCGCTTAAATACAGATTTAGCAGGGGATACAGCTTCACGTCAATCCACTGCGAATGCGGATGATCAAGAGGTAAAGACTCCTTGGTTAGAAATTGATGATGTGTTTTATGAAGCGCGTGGTGCTTCTTGGGCGTTACTGCATATCCTTAAGGCTATCGAAATTGATTTTAGAGTGATTTTAGAAAAGAAGAATGCGTTAGTAAGCCTGCGCCAAATTATTCGTGAGTTAGAAGGCACGCAAGAATCGATGGATTCTCCGATGATTCTAAACGGTGATGGCTTTGGTTTGTTTGCTAATCATTCATTGGTGATGGCGTCATACGTATCACGCGCTAACTCTGGTATTAGTGATCTTCGGGCGCTTCTTTCTAGAGGATAAAATTTCATTATTAGACAGGCTAATAACGTTAGCCTGTGAAAAACTGTACAAAGGTAGCGATTAATCATGACTACTAACCCTCCTAAGCGCTACCAATATCCCTCCTCTGCAAATGCGGTCAGTATGAAACGCATGGCGCTGGTATTTATCAAAGGTAATCCAGAGCCTACTGAAAGCGAGCTGAATGCTTATGGCCAACAGTTATGGCAAGGGGATGAGTTTGCCGATGATGTTGCTGATTGGTATCGACAAACAGGTATGGCAAAAGCACGCCAGCAGCTAGAACACATACTAGAAAATCCAGCGGAAGTTGAACAAGCTCCTGGAGAGTTACAGTGGTTTTTGTCGAGTCAGTTAAAGCAACCTGAATGGTTAGATGAATCTCAGTTGGAATTAGGAGCGGCTACGTGTCGACGCATTGGCATGTTTGGCAATTTAGTAATGCGAGATATGGCATTAATGGGCGGTTATCAAAGCAGTGCGATTAACAAACCGCTAATTTTTACCGGCGCATTGGAAAATGGAGCCGATAGGCGATTAGCTGAGACTCGAAAGTTTTGGATTGATGTGACTCGTCCGAATGCGCTGCGCCCTGAAAATCTAGGTTTTAAAACATCGACCCATGTTCGAATTATGCACTCGTTAATCAGGCGGGGCATTATGAAGAAAGAAGGCTGGTCTAATGAAGAGTGGGGCTTACCGATTAATCAAGCCGACATGGTGATCACTAATCTTTCTTTTTCAATCGTATTTTTATTGGGCTTACGCTCAATGGGTTTTCATTTTAGTAAGAAGGAAGCTGAGGCGGTTTTGCATTTTTGGCGGTATGTCGGACACTTATTAGGTATTAATGCGGACCTGTTGCCAGTGACTGAGCAGCAAGGGCGACGCTTGTTGTATATGGCAACGCTGACACAGCCGGGTTGTGATGATGACTCTCGAGTACTGGCTAAAGCATTGAGAGATCAGCCTTTGCAGCAAAACAAGTGGCGCTGGGTCGGGCATTTAAAAATTCAATTACACTCGGGTTTCAGTCGTTTCTTTTTGGATAAGCAAGCGGCGGATGATTTAGAACTACCGAATAACCCTTGGCGTTTATGGCCAATGTTTCTCATTCCAATTATTTTTAGTGTGGATCGATTTCGATTGATCGTACCAGGAGCCACAAAACTTGCAGAGAAGTTTGGTGGCTGGTGGCAGAGTTCAGGGGTCGATAAGCATCTGGCGGGGAAGCAGGCTGAATTTAAAGTTGAACGTTAAATACTAATCGTTGATATAAGTATTAAGTTGAACGTTCAATTAATAAAAATCAGAAGTGAAAAAAAACCACCCCGCCTCTAATTCCTTCTTTTATCGCAAGCAATAAAACAGTGTATTAAGTCAGGGTGGCAAAATGGGAGTTGCAACTAGATAAATCTATTTGAGCTCCCCACCGTCAAAACATGATGATCCAATACCGAGGTATTGAATACGTGAAGATAATGCCAGCTTGGCTTAAAAAGTTCAATGCTTGTCTCTATATGTCACCTTGTAAAGTTTTTGTAATCTGACTATTTATTATACAAATAATCAAGTTTTCGCTGCTTGAGCCAAAAAACTGTTAAAATCATCACTCTATTTTTCTTAGTGAATATTTATTATGCGTCTCAGCATTGAGCAAATCATTCGACAATCTAGTCAGCAGCTTGCGAGTAATAGTGATACTGCAAAGTTAGATGTGGAATTATTATTGGCGTGCAGTCTTGGTAAAAATCGTACTTATTTATTTACCTGGTGCGATAAGCTCGTGACGCAAGAAGAAGAAGCGATATTCAACGATTTATTTGCACGTCGCTTAAAAGGAGAACCCATTGCTTACATTCTTGGGCAGCATGAATTTTGGGATTTGAATTTAAAGACAGCACACCATACGTTAATTCCACGTGCGGATACCGAGACGTTAATTGAGTGGGTATTAGAACTGTCTGATTCATTACCTGATCAAGCGAAGGTTATGGATTTAGGAACAGGGACCGGTGCTATTGCTCTGTCTTTAGCCAATGAGTTTCGCCAATGGGATGTTCAAGGTATCGATTTAATACCACAGGCAGTTGAGCTGGCATTGAAAAATGCACAGCTGAATAAGCTAGAGCATGTGCACTTTTTTCAAAGTAGTTGGTTTGAGAATGTGGAAGGCCAATTTGATCTAATTGTGAGTAACCCACCTTATATTGATCCAGATGATGAGCATCTAGATCAAGGTGATGTACGCTTTGAGCCTAAGTCAGCTTTGATCGCAGAGAATAAAGGTTTAGCGGATCTAGAATTGATTGCAGACCAAGCTAGGAACTATCTTGTAGAGGGCGGCCGGTTATTAATGGAGCATGGTTATGACCAGCAAGAAGCCGTGCAACAGTTGTTGAAGCAGCTGGGTTATCAGCAAGTCTCAACCCGAATTGATTTAGGCGGGAATCCTCGAATTACCGGCGGACAATTTTTCACCAATAATAGTATTAATAGACAATGATTTTATGAGCGCCAATATTATGAATGATAGTGATTTGTTACGTTATAGCCGTCATATTTTTTTGCCTGAAATGGATATTGAAGGTCAGCAAAAATTATTGGATAGTCGAGTTTTAATTATTGGATTAGGTGGCTTAGGCAGCCCTGTTTTACAATATTTAGCGGCCAGTGGTATTGGACACTTATCGCTAGTGGATCACGATGTTATAGAACTCTCTAATGTGCAGCGCCAAGTTTGTCATGGCACGGAAGATGTGGGTAAAACTAAAGTTCAATCGGCCATTGAAGAAGTGATGCGAATAAACCCGACGATTTTTGTCGAAGGCTTTGAGCAAAAAGCCGATGCGGATTTACTTAAGGGACTGCTGCCTAACATCGACCTCATCGTAGATTGCAGTGATAACTTTGATATTCGTTATTTAATTAATGATGCGTGCATTGAGCAAAATGTGCCTTGGGTTTCTGGAGCGGCTGTTGCTTTACAGGGGCAGGTCATTTGTTTTGATCCGCGCTTAGAAGATCAGCCTTGTTATCGATGCTTGTACCCTCAGGCGGGCGATGAACAAATGAACTGTTCGACCAGTGGGATTTTAGCGCCAGTGGTTGGAATAATAGGTACTTTGCAAGCCTTAGAAGTAATTAAAATAATCACCGGCATTGGTAAACCGATATTAGCTCGATTACAAACGTTTGATGCCTTAGAGGGCCAGTGGCGTAGCTGGGGCTTGAATAAAGATGAGGGGTGCACATCGTGCAAAACCAAATAAAGGTTCGATATAAAGATTTGATATAAAGGTTCGATTAGCCGCGTGAAGAATTTAATACGCGGCTTTTTAAATCTTTAAGCGCTAGCAATAAACTCTTGCCAAGAAATAAGAGCTTCTTGGAAATCTTCTAAGCCACATTCCGCGTGCGACTCATCATCATAGATGTTGGTATTCTCAGGCAGTTCTTCATCGACTTCTAAGCCTAAAGAAAGCGCAACAACTTCGACGTCTTCTTGGTTCATTCGAAGGCGGTATTCGGTGCCTTCAATGAGGCGCTGTTGAATTCTGCGGCGCACTAGTTGATCGACAATATCAACGAGCTCTTCAATACGTTGCTGGTTTGATCCCAACTCATCGTTAAACCAGGTGCCAATAGCTTCATGGCCCATAGAAAACTCGGCAATGGGTTTGTCATATTCATTAAAGGTAAAATCGTAATCCACAGAATTCTCAGTTGTGGTTGGAAAGAGCACGTATTCTACCTGAAAAGCGTTTATATAGATCTATAAACAAAAAAGCCGCTGAATCTTAACAAGACTCAGCAGCTTTTGATGGATATTCAGGTACCTGACTTATGCGGGGACTATTCTTCGCCGAACAAGGAGCAATCAATTAAGTCGCACAGACAATGAATAACTAATAAGTGAACTTCTTGAATACGTGCAGTGACTTCTGATGGCACACGAATCTCAATGTCGTTATCGGTTAATAAAGCAGCCATATTACCACCGTCTTTACCCGTTAGCGCAACAACCTGCATATCACGATCATGAGCGGCTTTAATCGCTTCAATAACGTTCTTAGAGCCACCACTGGTAGAAATGGCTAATAAAATATCGCCTTCATTGCCGAGCGCGCGAATCTGCTTAGAGAAAATCTCGTTATAGCTGTAATCGTTGGCAATCGACGTAACTGTAGAGCTGTCGGTGGTCAATGCTATAGCCGGAAGGGAAGGACGTTCGCGTTCGAAGCGATTAAGCATCTCTGATGAGAAATGCTGTGCATCACCGGCTGAGCCACCATTACCACAACTTAAAATTTTGCCACCACTAACAAGGCTGGCAACCATCATGCCTGCAGCATGCTCGATATAAGGGGGTAACAGTTCCGCTGCTTGGGCTTTTGTCTCAATGCTGGCATTGAAATGCTGCAATAAACGATCTTGCACGGATGACGCTCCAAAGAGTGTGATTCTTAATAAGCTGTCATCATACGAAAATCTAATGCCAGCGGGAAGAGCTTTGAGAAGGTTTCTCACTAAAAAGCATTTTTAATCCACATTATTTCATCTTGACCCTCAATGCCGACCACATCAAAGCGGCAAGGAGGCGGGGTATTGCCAAAATGCTTTAGTAGATAATACTCTGCGGCGCGTCTGAGTTTCTTTTGTTTACCAGCGGTTATGCTGGCAAGTGCACCACCGAACTCCTGAGTTTCGCGATAACGAACCTCAACAAAGACTAAGTAGTCTTGATCTTTCATGATCAGATCTATCTCACCGCGCTTACAGAGAAAGTTACGCTCGATAACGGTAAAGTGCATAGCTGTTAAATAATCTTCTGCTAAGCGTTCTTTATCATCACCTTTAATGCGCTTTTCAGTTCTTTTATCTTCTCGTTTAAACCACATGGCAATCCTTTGCTTAATGGGTAGGGTTATTCGTTGCTCTGATCTAGATTTATGGAAACAGGGCGGCCGCGTTTGAAAATTGCGAAAGGCATTTTACGATGAATTTTGCCTTCGCCATCAATGGATAAGTCACCAGTCACGCCAAATATTTTGCTATGAGGTAATGCTGAAAGTTGTTTGAGTCTTGGGTATAAACGGAACGCGTCTACGCCCATTGCGTATAGACGGGCATAGCTTCCTTTGGCGCGCTTCTGGTTGCTTTCAACTTCTGTCTTTAGTTCAGAGTTTTCTAATAACCAAGGTAGGTCAGTGAATTGGATGCCGTTTAGATCCGTGTCTTTTTTGCGGTTTGATTTGCCAGCAAAAATCTGTGACGTTGAAAATACCGGTAAATCTCCGGCGAAATTGAAATCAAACATCGGACGAATTTGGCGACCTTGCTTAGGCAGTGCCAATAAAAATACCCAATCAGCGTCCTGTCGGCGACGCGGTTCAAATTCAACGGATTCACGCATTAAACGACGAACCGCTTTATAGCGTTTCTGGCTATCATCAACATTCAACAGCGCTTTGATTTCGGGGTTGTAATCTTTCTTTTGCTTGTAAAACCTCTGCTCTGCAATGTCGCCGCCTAAATCTAACCAGTGCTGTTCAAAAGAGGCGTAAATACGCTTGCCCCAGGCATTATCTGGCGATAACGCTAATACTCGGCGATACCCTAGCTGAAAAGCGCGCTCAGCAATCAAGCGGGCTTCATCTTCAGCGGCTAAACCAAACTGATAAAAATCATCGGGCTGTTCGCCCACCGCAATTTGGTCTGAATAGTTAAGCGCTAAAGTAGGCAGGGGCAGACTTTCAAGCTTAGCCAGCTGGTTTACCTGTTTTTTATCCAGCGGGCCAATTACCCACTCGGCTTCAAGGGCCAGTGCATCTCCATAGGCGAGCTCAATATTACCCGCGGCCTCAGTATCTATAATGCTGATGGTCGGGACCTCGTAACCACGCTGCAGGGTTTGATAATAAGCGGCCATAAAGCCTTCGCGTACGGCTTTGCCACTATTGGCTAGACTTCCTGTAAGCGGCAATAGCAAAGCAATGTGCTTAGGCTGTTGCTGGGCCATTTCTTCGAGCAGCGATAAGCCACCCGGTAATGTAATTGCAGCAGGATGAGCGGGATGAGCGAGGCGCCATTGATTCACCGCAGTAATGTGTTCAGTCAAGGTATAGACCGGATCTTTAGCAATAGCGGCCAATTGTAGCCAATCGGCAAACTGTGTATTCGGTGCTGTTTCGGCCCACTTTAATAAGTTTTCTAACGAAATGTTGGTGAGGTTTTGCCAGATTTTCTGATGATTATTAGATCTTGTTTCACCTTGTAGGATTGGCGAAAGAAAATCACGCTCGCGAGCAGCAGTAGGGTGATGTCCACTTAATTCATGGAACTGAGCTTTTAATAATCCATAACGAATCTGATCTTCAGTTGTACTTTGATCAAGCTGTTCACGATTAATGCGATTTAAGATTTGTTGTGATTGGTCAACGTGCTTGCGCCCAATGGCATATTCAAGGGCGAGTAAATTATATTGCAGGGTTTCTATTGGCGTCAGTGTCGAAAAGTTTAGTTGTTGCAATAATGGGTCAGCATTGCGAAAATCCCTAGCTGAGATGGCTTCTTGTGCTTCCTCGATCAAGATTGCAGCAGATACTGTAGGGCGCTTGCCATCTTCTATTATTACTTCACGACTTGGTTTTTGAGCACAGCCTAAAAGGCTCAATAACATCGCCGTGACCAACCAATTTTTAGAGTTCATCCTCAATATGCATCCACAGTCTGAGCAACAGACGGGCACTCTTTACGTAGTGGCCACGCCAATAGGAAATTTAAACGACATCACTGAGCGGGCAAAATTGACCCTGCAAGATGTCGATATGATTGCCTGTGAGGATACCAGACACACGGGCAAATTACTGCATCATCTTGGTATTCAGAATAGACTTGTTGCGGTGCATGACCATAACGAACGCGACAAAATTGATTGGATTGCCAGCTGCTTAGAAAAAGGCCAATCTATTGCTTTGGTTTCAGATGCGGGCACCCCGCTTATTTCTGATCCTGGTTACCCGCTGGTCTCTGGATTGCGTGAACGTGGCATGAATGTGCAGCCAGTACCCGGAGTAAGTGCAATTATTACCGCTTTGAGTGGCGCGGGCTTACCAACAGATCGTTTCACCTTTGAAGGATTTTTAGCGCATAAAAGTGGCGCCAAGCGTGAGCGTTTAGAGACTCTGACCCAAGAAACCCGCACCATGGTTTTTTACGAATCCAAGCACCGTATTCTTGATACGTTGAAAGTGATGGCAGAGGTTTTTGGTGCTGATCGAAAAGCGAGTGTTGCACGAGAGCTAACGAAAACCTTCGAAAGCTACTATTCAGGTAACCTTGCTGAGATTCATGAAGAGATTAGCGCTGACCATCAGCAGCAGAAAGGTGAGTTTGTGGTTATGATCACGGGTAACCCTGAGCCAGAACCTGCCAGTGCTGTTGATAGTGAAAAACTGTTTAAGTTGTTGTTAAAAGAGCTGCCGCCGAAGAAAGCGGCATCGGTTATTTCTGATTTGACCGGTGAGAATAAAAAAGAGCTTTATCAAAAAGCACTTGGGATTCAGGGCAAGCTCTAAAGACCCGCGTAAGCTCTAAAGACCAAAAGAAGATCAAGAGCAGTTTACCACCGAGGCATAATGTCTCGGTGGTAAATAGCCTTACGATTTTTTCTTTTTCATTCCTTGCTCTTCAATTTCTATCGGCGTTAAGCCTTCTTTCTTCTTTTTTAGATAATTCAAATAAGCAGGCACATGCGTTTTCCCTAGATACTTATCTAAATAAGGCAAGAACCCCGCATAATTTCCTTTGAATTTAGCATGATGGAAATCATGATAAACAGGGCCTTCATAAACCGGGAATAAATGTGCTGGATTCCATGGGATGTCATAACCAATATGACCATCGGCGCCTTCAAACTGACGAATGATGACCCAAATCCAAATGACATAAATATGTGCGCCAATCAAAATAGGTCCAAGCAAGGTCAGGCTTGCGGTTAAGACATATTCAACCCAATGCATGTAGTTACCATTAATACCGCAGGTATTACGAATACGATGGTGCACACTGTGAATATTTTTTAATAACCACTTGTTTTCATGCATGTAGCGATGCATCCAGTAGTATAAAAAATCATCGAACAGCACAAAAAATAGTAGTTGGGCAATAATGATATACCACACTGGTAATTCAGTATTATGTACGCCGGTGAGCTTTAATAATGGCCAGGTGAGGATTAGTACGGCAATCAAAATGAGATTATTAATTACGATGCGAGCTAATGAAGGCCAGAAGAACTTTTCGAACTCGAAAGGCTTTTGCTGAATTTTATACTTGCGCAACGAGACCGGATCGAACCACGCAATCACCGTCCATGGAATTGCGACGGTCAGAAACGATGTCATGCTAATGGCGAGTGTTGCCATAGGGAATTGCCAAAACCAAGGGTCGTTATAAAACCCTTGCCAATATGAGAGTAAATCCATATTTCACCTGTTATTGTTATATTGTGAAATTAAAATTAATTATTAATGCAAAAAATATTGGAGTCTGCATTATTAAGTATTTAGGGAACGAGTGTGCGAGGCAGGGAGCCGAACCCAAGCCTACATGGAAGTATTTACGGCGTCTCGTGGAGTAAATACTTAGTCATGCAGACGATTTAAGAAAAACAGTTGCGACTTATTTCTTTGTAATAAGAGTCCCAAAATGCAAATCACCATAAGTTACCGTTGGTTTGTATCCCGGGAATCCCCAGTAGCCCGTCAACTCAGAAGAGTTAGCCATATTAGGGAACTCAGTATAATTAGGATGATTACCCGCAATTGTTTTTTCGACGACCATAGAAATGTACTGATCTAAACCACCCTCTAACGTATTACCATTCATAATCACTTCCATGCCCGTTTGCTTGGCGTACTTTTTCAAGCCGGGAATACGTGAATGTTCAGGGGCATAGCAGTCTGGGCCAACGCCATTTTCGCTAGTTACTTTTAAACCTTCAGGCGTATGAGCAACAAAAGAATGATTGCCATCGGTATGACCCGGAGTGCGGATAAGTGCTAAACCATCGCCGATCATTACATCGCCGTCGAGCTGAATGATACGATCTTCAGGAACGCCTTCTAAGCCATTTGGGCAATACCAATCAAACTGAGGAGCCATTAAATTTTTAGCCGATTCCCACTCGTCTCTCATAACCAATAATTTTGCATTAGGTAATAAACCCGGCTGTTTATCATCACCTAACCACTGGCGAATATCTTGAGTATGGAGATGGTCATAGCTGATGTAATCAATATCTTCCGGCTTTAGGTTTAGCTGTTTTAAGCAACCTTCAACACTATTGATTTCTGGCGCGATAAACTTCTTTAATAAGCCTTTTGCAGGGCCCGCTTTATCAGTAATTTTTTTGAAATAAGGCGTTTCTGCATTCGCGTCGGTATCAGACGGCGAAAGTAGAACTGTTTTTAAGCCTTCTTCAGTTTCAACTTGCACGACAAACAAACGGTTTAAAATATGAATAAACGGCATCGGGATAACATTGCAGTTCAAAAATGCATATTTACTCGGATAAGGAACACGAATCAGTTCCATGCTGCGATAAAACTTAACTTGAGGTTTCGCCAGCATATCTTCGCGAAATGTGACAGCGGCTTTGCGCATTTCATCTAGGCGGTAATGTGCGGTATGGCAGCTTCTGGCTTGATTAAAATGAGTAATGGGTTTGATGATGCTGTCTTCAATGGACTCTTTAGTGCGAGTTTCTGCTGCACTTGTTGTTGAGCTATTCATGGTTTGTACCTGCTGAGTGCTTTTATTATTGTTTTAATGTCGTCGTTCTAATGTCTGTCGTCTTAAATCGTCGTTCGAAATTCAGACGCTTAGCATTAGTTTTTATATTTGAGTAAATAATAGCCTGCATAAAATCCAATTAATTGCTTTAATGCGACACTAAATTTATTAATAGCGACAATTTGAAGGTTTTGATGACAATAGAAATGACAGAACCTCTTGTGAGTAGTCGATCAGGGTTTGTGATTGCGGCCTACATTCAACCGGTTTTGAAAGCCTTTCTGCAGCAGGGAGGGCGACTTTCATCGCTGGCCGATGCGATGGCGGTTAATGATTTGTGGATGTTGAACCCTCCAGAGAAAATTGCCATCGAGCAGTACTTTAGCCTGCTATTGAAAAGCAGCCAGCTATTGCAGGATGGTCATTTAGGAATACGAGTTGGTCAATATGTGGGCCTTGCTAACTTTGACGTATTGGGCCAAGCCTTAGCGAATACACAATCTAGGGCCTCAACTCTTGCTCAGGCGTTGCAGCAAGTCATGGTTTTAGAGCGATTAGTGCATCGGTTGGGAGACTCGCGCATACAGATAGAAGGGCAGAATGTTCGCTTAATTTGGCGAGCCCAGCACCAGCAAGACAGCGCAGCTCGGCTGGTGGCGGAAAGTGTTTTATCGGGGATTGTTCATTTAGGGCAGCAACTGACGGGCCGATTAATTCCGCTGCGTGAAGTGTGTTTCGTACACGAGAAACCGAATGATTATGACGATAGGGTCTATCAGCAAGGCTTTCGAACGGATTGCCAATTTAACCAAAAGAGCAATAGTATCGTTATTGCGGCTGAAGTTTTAGCCTGGCCGCTTGTGCAAGCTGATGCGTGGTCTTCGCAATCTATATCGACAGAGACTATTGTTGATCAGGTTAAGCGATTGCTAGAAGAGAATATGATGAGTAACCCTAAGATTGCTCAGGTATCCGCGATGCTTGGTATGGGGGAACGTAGTTTGCAGCGTAAGCTGAAAGGTTATGAGACTAGTTTTCAGCAAGTCTTAGCCAGTGTGAGATTGCAGCAGGCTTATGGCTATTTGCAATATTCAAACTTGAGCATCTTGCATATTAGCCAGTTATTGGGCTTTAAAGAGCAAAGTTCTTTTAATCATTTTTTCCTTGAAGCATCAAGCTCTTCACCAAGGCACTACAAAGCTAAAATGAAGAGATAGAAGCTGGGATGTCTTCTTTTTTAACTGCTGTTCTGGTATTATCCGCGCCGGAGATGCCTAGGCAATCGTCGCTTTTAGTACTTGTACTAGAGGGGGAGGAAAGTCCGGGCTCCACAGGGCAGGGTGCCAGATAACGTCTGGGCGGTGTAAACCGACGACAAGTGCAGCAGAGAGAAGACCGCCGATGGC
>Ga0105348_1000660_pt1 | contig 25381 bp, 21 predicted proteins | sample EN8Hudsemesocosm_2_FD_83504 | JGI IMG/M metagenome (GOLD analysis project Ga0105348, IMG submission 83504) | Methane-oxidizing microbial communities from mesocosms in the Hudson Canyon - EN8C Hudson Canyon | ecosystem: Environmental > Aquatic > Marine > Cold seeps | place: Hudson Canyon... | reverse complement strand
GCCTTTGAATTCTTCGTAGATAACTTCATCCATTTTCGAACCAGTATCAACCAATGCTGTAGCTATAATGGTCAGGCTACCGCCTTCTTCAATATTTCGAGCTGCACCGAAGAAACGTTTTGGTCGTTCCATAGCATGGGCATCGATACCACCGGTTAGAACTTTACCGGAAGAAGGGATAATTGTATTGTAAGCACGTGCCAGACGTGTGATGGAGTCCAGAATAATGACCACATCTTTCTTATGCTCAACCAAACGCTTGGCTTTTTCTATGACCATTTCGGCAACTTGAACATGACGTGAAGGCGGTTCATCAAAAGTACTTGCGACGACTTCACCACGCACAGAGCGCTGCATTTCGGTTACTTCTTCAGGTCGCTCATCAATAAGCAATACCATCAAATGACATTCTGGATTATTTCTGGCAATGGACTGTGCAATATTTTGCATCATCAAGGTCTTACCAGACTTAGGTGATGAAACCACTAAGCCACGTTGACCTTTACCAATCGGGGCAACTAAATCCAAAATTCGTGCAGATAAATCTTCTGTACTACCGTTACCAACTTCCAGATTCAAACGGTCATTTGGAAACAACGGCGTTAAGTTTTCAAATAAAATTTTGTTCTTTGAGTTATCTGGCCTATCAAAGTTAATTTCACTTACTTTTAATAAAGCAAAATAGCGTTCACCGTCTTTAGGGGGGCGAATCTTGCCTGCGATAGTATCGCCAGTTCGCAAGTTGAACCGTCGTATTTGGCTGGGTGAAACATAGATATCATCGGGGCCAGCTAAGTAGGAACCTTCAGCTGATCTCAAGAAGCCGAAGCCATCTTGCAAGATTTCTAATACACCATCACCGTAAATATCTTCACCACCTTTAGCGTGGCGCTTTAGGATTGAAAAGATAACGGCTTGTTTTCGTGAGCGGGCGAGATTTTCAAGGCCCATTCCAGAAGCTATTTCAAGTAATTCGGGGACGCTTTTTTTCTTAAGTTCGGTAAGGTTCATAGTTCAGTATTTTTTTGGATTCAGAGCGATGTCTGTTTAAGGAAGAATTATCATTTGATTTAATTCGATAGGATATACCTGAATTAACTAGATTTAACGGAACCTAATTATGGCAGGCAGGGTAAAGATAGACCACTTTATATCCAATTGCCAGAAAATTGCTAAAATTTATTACAGAATTTTAAAAAATAATTACAATGCCGTCTTTATAACAACGGTAACTGCTTATAATAATGACAACTATTTATAATAAAGGTAGTACAACTGTAAAAGTGCTGCCGACATCTAATTCGCTTTCAAGGGTAATTCGCCCTCGATGCAGAGCTGCCATTTCAACACAAATTGCCAGGCCATAACCATCCCCTTCAACCGAGCCTTGTTCGTGTGTTTTTTGTCGTTGATACAACTGGAAAATACTTTCTTGCTCGCTTTCTGGTATGCCGCAACCGGAATCTTTTACGCTAAGGGCAACGGCTTTGCCAAGTTGTGGGTCATCAATTTGCTGCGCACTCAGTGTTACACTCCCAGAGTCTGTGTATTTCATTGCGTTGGATAGTAGGTTAATAGCGATTTGTTTTATTTGCTGCTTATCTGCGCACATCATTAAAGGGGTATGTTGAATATCAACAACTAAAGTTAAACCTTTTTCACTGGCTACAGTTTCCATGCTGGCGGCGACTTGTATCATGTCGTCATTAAGTTGATACTCCGTGAATTCGGCATTGATCAGACCGGATTCAACACGGTTTACTTCAAGTGTGGTACTAATTTGTTCAGCTAATTGCATGCCACCATTAATAATCTGGTCAAAGAGAGATAACTGCATCTCGCTACAATGATCTCGTAGTTTACGCTTTAAAATATTGGCATACCCGACCACAAGATTGAGTGGAGACCTAAGTTCATGCACCATCTTGGCAAGGTATTCTTTACGTGTTTTGAGTTTTTCCAGCTCCAGTTCTTGTTTAAATACGTCTTGCTGTATTTCTAATTCTTTCTTGTTGGAAATATCGATACCACACAATAGAACCGAAGCGCCGCTAGTATTTTTGACAGGATGGCAGGACCAGAGAAAATATTTTTTAGGATGTTCGTTGTCTTCAGGTTTTTTAGTTATTGTTTCGATATTATTCAAGACGCTATTTATATCGAGGCAGCTTTCAATTAAGTCCGATAAATTATCAGGTAAAACACAAGGTGAGCCATTATCATCAAAGCCAAAATCAAGCATGAGATCTGTCATGGCAGGGTTGCTAAATAGGATTAACCCCTGTGAGTCAACTTCGAGTAGCGGCGCAGGGTTAATATCTGTAAATTTAGCCAGTTTTTGTAATTCCCCTAAATTAAAGCCTAAATTTTCACAGGTTTGAAACATAATGAAGCCACCTAATTTAGAGGCTTCAGGTTGAAAGAGTTGTTGGTGATATCTTATCGCAATGTTGCTCTGGTTTTTATGGACCCAATGAACCTCAGAAGCAGGGGAAATCGCGTGTTCAAATTGTTTTAATGGACAGGTATTTTCATCGTGTTCCGTATATATGCTTAAACTGCAAAGTGCTTTATGAATAGATAAACCGAGCAGCTCACTTTCTGACCAGCCAAGTAATTGAATGGTACGGTTATTCACGTGCGTGATGAAACCTTGATCATCAAATTCTATAATGCCTTCAGGCCAGTGATGACTCAGGGCGTCCAATAGTTTACTTGAAGAGGCCATGCTTTAACTTAGCTCCATTAGGTGTGCAGGATCAACGCCTGCATTATGTAGATCTAAGACTTTTATGACTTCTAATGGTGAATCTGATTTTTGATTAGCAAGGTCAAGCACTCTGGGCTCTGCATGAGCCATTTCACAGACATCATAATAAATTCTAACTTTGGGCTGTTTGGGGTGATCATGGTTTATATCAAAAACCAAACCTTTCTCTTTATTATTTAGTTGAACAATACTACCAACCGGGTAAATACTTAATACACTGACCAAGGCTGTCACAATGCTTTCATCCAATTCATTGTTAGTGGTCATTTTATATAAATAGCATAATGCGCCATGAGGTGTCATTGCTGGTTTATCCATCAAACCGTGAACGAGTTCAACGTATAAATCGATCACTCTAAATAATTTACTGAGTGCGTGGATTTTGTCTTTGGTCAATTTTTTTGGGTAGCCTGAGCCGTTACAAGATTCGTGATGTTCTTCAATAATACGTAATGATAAGGCGGGTAAATCACAATTTTTTTTCAGCAGTTTGCAACCTATCGAGATATGCTGTTCAGTTAGCTTTTGCTCACTATCGCTATATCTATTTTTCTTACCTAATAAATGAAGTGGTAGCTTTAGCCAACCTGTGTCGTGGAATAAGGCTGCTAAACCTAAAGCTTGTTGTGCTTCGGTATCAAGCTCCATCTTTATCGACAGGTTTAATGCCAAGCTAAAAGTTGCGAAAGCATGGTTAGCCAAGGTTGCAGCTTTGCGCTGCATATTGACCAGGGTGGTCATGGCTTGATCGTTACGCCCGAGGCTTTGAAGCGTGTCTTCAATTAAGGGAGAAATTTGCTCAAGTTCAATGGTTTTGTCGCTTTTTAAGGCTTGGTTCATGTTATCGGACAAGGTTGTAATGTTGTCCATAAGTGCTTTAGCGACATTGAGTTCCTGTTCAAGCGGGACGGCTTTTATTGCTTCCGGTTCTTTGTTATCTTCAGTGTTTTTTTTGACGATGGAGTTTTTAACTTTCTTTTCTTTAGCAACATCATCACCTTTCGTGGTATCGATGGTGACCTTTTTCACCCCGGCTTTAAGCAACTTTTTTAAGTCTTTCTCGGACTTGATCGTTAAGTGGTGGCGTACGAAAGGACTATCCATCCAAGGAATATCTAGCTTCGTGATATGCATCCCGATGTTTAAGGAGGCAATAGGAATCTGTTTTAATGCCATATTGATAATAAGTTGTTTGGTCTTGGATGAAGGGATTTGTCCCGATAAGTATAGTGGCTATTTTTTAACTTGCTGAAAAAGGAACATAAAAAAACCTTATTCTTGTGTAAAGAAATGAAGCTAGAACTAATTGCCTGTCGCCCACATATTTAATCTTTACTCATTGCTGCTAGTACTTCCCCTCAAATTCAGATACCGGCACACTACGTGGAATAAAATGAAATGTAGAGCATGCTGCTTCTTAAGTCAGTAAGGTTCCCATCCACAATGACGAGACTGGTAACTATCGTTAACAACTACTCCCAGACAATAACATCCACAGAATCCAAGGCATCGTTATTGAGTTTCAGCTTATAAACATCTGCTTTGCCTACATTCAAGGTAATACTGCTTCCCGCAGGAAATTGTATGGCTTTTTCAATTGTTGAGTGCTTGAGCACATTTTTCATCATCAGTGCAGCTTGTCTGCCGGTGGTGGGTAAGTCAGCGGTGATGCTCAAGGTCGCTCCCATTGCTACAAAAAATGCATTATAGGTAAAAATAGGTATTTGATGTTTATTGGCCTCTGTGAACAGTGATTTTGCCTTTTGGGTTGAGGCGAGTACGGTGGGGTCTGAAATCAGCCATAAAGCATCTACTTGTGATAACAGTGCCTGACTTGTATCCAACAGTTGCGCTTCTGAACGCACTTCTTTGGTGATAAGTTCGATGTTTAGCTTTCTAGCTGACTGTTGCGAACTTTGTACTAGCATTTGGTTGCTGTGGCTATAAAGAACACCTACTCTTTTGACCTTTGGAAAAAAGTATTTGAACCAGGCAAACTGTGCTTCTGAGGCTACTTCGCTGGCAATGCCATAATAATTTTCCTGGGCATCAAAGCGGCGCCAGTTGAGTACAGAGCTGAAAATGATCGGTATGTCAGGGTCAATGTAATCAATGGAGCCGAGTGCTTTTGCGCCAATGGTGTACACGGCATCATAATGTTGCGCATTTAATAAGTCTTGTAAGGTGTCGATAGGATTTGGGTTCTGCTCCAAGTCAATTGAATCAATAGTATTTGCTGTTAATGAGCGTTTTAAAGATGTGGTAAATGAAGCTTCAGCGATTCGATAACGCTCAATACTTCGGTTTGTATTGACTAGTAAAATACGTGTTTTTTGGGGGATTCCGCTTGTTGTAGTGCTGTTTGAAATAGTACTATTTAACTTGGAAGTAGTGCTTAAATTTGCCGTACTTGCGCATGATACTACTACCGCTGAAAGTAGTAAGCATAAAAGGGGCGTGCAGATAGCTTGCTGTAAGCCGATGATCTGTTCCCTTAATCCTTGTATTGGCCCAACTATCATTGTAATGGCCTCCTTTTTTGCATTTTTGTCTGCATAATGGATTCATTGACGAGTTGCCAGCTATCTAGCCCTAGCATGTTTAGCCCTCGCCGTCCTTGTTTGTTGTTTTCCATTTGTATTATTTCGGACAGCAATGCACGTACCTTAGGGCTTGTGCTTTGCTTAAAGGCAACGGCTAAGCGCTTCAAAGCCTGGCTTTCGCCGAGGATATGTAAGGCTTGCCGTTGGTTTTTGTAAATGGTAGATAACTTGACTAAGCTCGACTTTGTGGTGAGGGCTGCATCAGCTAAATCAAAGCCAACGGCCATGAGTGCATCAATATCTTTGGGCACGGTCAGTAGATTTAAGTTTGAAAATAGATTTTTGGATAGTTTTTTTACAGATGATGTGAGAGCGATGTTATTTAAAATCGCGAGTGAATACTCCCTGTTTCCAGAGGTTGCGAGACTCATGGCGTTTAAATCAAACTGAGGATCTTTGCCAACAAGAATTTTATGAAAGCTATCGCTCCCACCTTTAATACCGCGTAAGGCGAGATTAAATAAGCTATTTGTTTGAGTGTTTTTTACTTGCAGGTAATGCCAGTTAGACATCATAAAAATGGCATTAGCTTCGTTTTTTATTAACGCTTCAAAGGTTGCTTTATCGTCTACTGGTTGAAACTGATAGTCGCCCAAGGCTTCAAGGTACAGGTCAAAGGTATTTTTAAGGAGTGCATTGCGGGTGATATTAATTTCAGGGTTATAGAAATAAATGGTGAGCGGCTCATTGCCGTACGCATGACCAACCCCGCCCAGAGTTGAGAGTATAAATAATGCCCGTATGAGCCATGCTCTAGTGGCAGGCAATTTTAGTCTTCATATCAGCCCTTTTTATTCTACTTATTAGTGCAATGTAGTCTATCTTGTATATTAGTCTAGGTAATAAAGTACGGCAATTTTAATGAGCAAACCTTATATTTTGTGTGTCGATGATGACAAAACAATACTTATCAGTCTAAAAGCGCAGCTCAAGTATGGCTTGGGGGATGCGTTTAATTATGAGATGGCTGAAAGTGCAGAAGAAGCCTGGGAAGTCATTGATGACTTAATGGCAGAAGGAGAGCGCATATCAGTTATTATTTCTGACTGGATTATGCCTAATGTTAAAGGCGATGAGTTTTTAATTGATGTTCATGAGAAGTACCCTGATATCGTTAAATTAATGTTAACGGGGCATGCTGATGAAACGGCGATTGCGCGGGCGAAAGTGTCTGCAAACTTAAGTGCTTGTTTAGTAAAACCATGGAGTGTTGATGAGTTAGTTGCTGTGATTAAAATAGCTTTGGAGTCTCCATGAGTAAACCCGTTATTCTATGCGTTGATGATGAACGTATGATTCTGACAAGTCTGAAAAGTCAGTTACAAAATAGCCTGGAGAGCTGTTATCAAATTGAACTGGCAGAGAGTGGCGAAGAGGCGCTCCAGCTAATTGAAGAGCTTTGCGACAACCAAACTGAAGTTCCCTTAGTGATTGCTGACCAAATTATGGGCGGTATGTACGGTGATGAATTATTAGTCAAAATAAAAAAACGTTTACCTAAAACGCTGAGCATCATGTTAACTGGACAGGCCACTGCCGAATCAGTCGGTGAAGCGGTGAATAAGGCGGGCTTGTTTCGGTATATTTCAAAACCCTGGGATGAAGATGATTTTATCCTTACAGTAAAAACCGCTTTACAAAGCTACCGACATCAAAAAAAACTGTCCCGTCAGGATGCCTACCAAAATGCCTTAAATAAAATACTTCAACTCGTGCTTAAACCCCGACCCTTTAATGACCAGCTTGGTGATGTGTTGGAGATTATTTTAAATGCGCCTTGTTTTAGTGAATTGAAAAAAGGCTCAATATTTATCGAGTCTTTAGGGCATGTTGGCTCTGGACAAGCTGAACTGGTAATGATCGCTGAGCAAAATCAAGGTTACGATGCTGAGAACTCACCGCTTAATAGTCCATTGAAAGAGTTTAAAAAAATGGATCCGCGTATCCAGCTAATTTGCGGAACAACATCAAACGGCTATTACCAGGTGCCAATTGTTTTATTTGAAAGTGCGACATTTGAAAATACATCGCATGCAAGCCCCCTACGTGAAAGCATTATAGGGGGGGTACTTTACATATATGTTGACCCTTCGCATTGCGAGCCACCGCAGACCGAAGCATTTATTTCCTCTGTTTGTCATATCATTGCAGGCATGATTCGCTTATCGCAATATAACTTAGCGATTGAACATCATAGCTTCAAGCTTGAGGAGCAAGTAGAAAAACGTACCGAAGAGTTAAATCAAGCCTTAAAAATAGAAGCACAACATAACAATATTTTGCTAAAAACGAATCAAGAACTAGAATATTATGCAACGACAGACGAATTGACTGGGCTACTAAATCGTCGTTGCTTTTTCCAACGTGCAGATCAGGAGGTATACCGCTCACAGCGTTATGAAAGAAAGATGGTGCTTGCCATGCTTGATTTAGACTTTTTCAAAGCCGTTAATGATCAATATGGCCACCAGGCAGGTGATACTGTGCTAAATGAAATTGCCAAAGTGATCTTGGATAATGTGCGTGAACACGATGTAATTGGGCGCATCGGTGGCGAAGAATTTGCTATTGTTATGCCAGAAACAGACCTTCAGGGTGGAAAAGAGCTTTGTGAACGAATTCGTCTGGCGATTGCCAGTACCTTGGTTCAGGTAGGCCCCCATAGTATTTCGGTGAGCACTAGTATTGGTATTACTTCTTTGAGAGCAAAAGAAACCAGTATTTGTGCTGCCATGACGCGTGCTGACAAGGCACTTTATGGATCAAAAGATAAAGGCAGAAACTTGATATCCTTAGATTATGAGACCTAAGTAATGACCTTAGGCATACGTGGTAAGCTATTGCTGGTAATTGTGAGTATTTTACTGGTGGTGCTTTCAGCACATACCTATTTACAGCTGAGCCTACAAAGTGTTGCATTTGAAGGTGAGTTGCAAAAAAGAACAACCTTACTCAAAGAAAATCTGACTCAGCTGGCATTATTGCAAGCCGAAACCTTAGGCCGTTTGGCCGCTGAGGATATTGCTTCCTATAATTTCTTCGCTCTCACTAATAAAATTCAACACGCGATAGAAGATACCCGTGAGTTAGAATATGTTCTAGTTTTAGATAATAAGAATAAAATCTATATTCATAGTGCCCAGCCAGAGTTACAGCAGAGTATTTATACGACTCCACAACATGCGCAAAGATCAATAAACAAAACATTCAAACATAAAAATTATACTGTTTCCCTAATTGGCGATAAGCTAGACGAGGGGGGGATTAATGGCTTAATGGAGTACAAATTTCCGATTGATATTGGGGTAACAAATTGGGGGCATATACTGCTAGGTTATTCACTGAAGCAGCTAAATGAACAAATTACCCTGTCGCAACATGAGAATGAAGAAAACCAAAAAAACCTAGCCATAAAAACCTCCTACATTGCCTTAGCAGTACTCGTGATTGCTTGGGTAGTGATTTCGCAAATTTCACAAAGCCTTATCTCACCAATTATTACTTTGAGCCACTTTGCAAAAGATCTGGCAGCAGGTGACTTTTCTCGCATTCATAAATTAAGCACAACCAGCAATGACGAACTTGGAAAATTAACCCGGAACTTTGCTTATATGGCTTCGAGACTTGAAGACAGTTATCAGCAACAGGCGCAGTACAGTCAGACATTAGAGAAGCAAGTTAGTCAACGGACACATGCCTTGAACCATAAGAATGAGGAGCTAATGGATGCACTGAATAGCTTAGAAGAAAGTCAGCAGCAATTGATCCACTCCGAAAAAATGGCTGCACTAGGTCAGCTAATTGCCGGGATTGCGCATGAAATCAATACTCCATTAGGTGCGATTCAGGCTACAGCGGGTAATACTGTAAAATACCTGTCTTTATTTAGTGATGCTTTGCCTGCATTTTTGTCATCTAGCAATTCCGAAGAACAGGCCTTCTTTTGTCACCTGTTAAACCACGCAAAACATGGAAGGGTCATGAGTACTCGTGAAGAGCGAAAAATAAAACGCCATGTTATTAAACTATTGGAAGAGCATAATTTGAACAAAAATGATGAGCTGGCAGAAATGTTAGTAGACATGGAGTTGGATCATCAGCTCAATGACATCCTTCCTTCGCTTTCCTTTGCAACAGGTTTTGAAATAGTGGTGCTCGCACATAACCTAACGGGCATTGCGCGTAATAGTGCAACCATTCGTACCGCCATTGGCAGAGCCTCAAAAGTTGTTTTTGCATTAAAGAATTTCACCCACCTTGATAGTGGTGACCAAGCGATCCCTACCAATATTAACCATGGTATCCGAACGGTGTTGGTGCTTTATCAAGGATTATTAAAGCAAGGCTGTGAAGTGATTGAGCGTTTAGGAGAGTTGCCAGAGATTAGTGCCTACCCAGATGAGCTTAACCAAGTATGGACGAACCTTATCCATAATGGCTTACATGCGATGCAAAATAAAGGCACTTTAACCATCGAGACAGAGAAAAAAGAGAGAAATATTGTTGTCACTATTAGTGATAATGGTCGAGGTATTCCTTATGAAATACAGCCGAAAATATACGATTCATTCTTTACTACCAAACCCGCTGGAGAAGGCAGCGGACTAGGCCTTGGAATTTGTAAACGCATTATCGATAAGCACCATGGAAGCATAGAATTTACCACAGAACCGGGCAATACTTCATTTGTGGTGAGCTTGCCTATATAAACAAATACTCAATTATCTTCGAATTTCACAATATATTACTTGGATAATTTGAAAATTTTCGAAATATGAACTATTTTTACATTTTCTGAAATGTAGCGGGAACTAAGGCTTAGATGGCTCAACAGCAGCAAGCAATTTTGAACGTAGTGAATGCAACTCAAGAAATCACGGAAGACTCATTCTTAGCTGAAAACCCAGCAGAACGAAGAAAGTTTTCACGCAGGGCTGCACGTTGGTCTTCGGTGATTACGACGCGTGATAAAAGGATGATTCAATGTCGTTCGTTGGATGTTTCCGAGCGAGGTGTCTCCCTATCCAGTCCCGTCGATTTCAAAGCAAAAACGCTATTTGTACTTGAAATGAGGGCGGTTTATAAAGGTAAGAAAACGCAGATTCGTTTTCTATCTGAGGTCAGGCACACCTCAATCGCTAAAGATGGCTTTACCTTGGGTATTTATTTTAAAGATGCTACCGACACAGCATTTGAGTTTCTGAAACAGTACGCGAATAAAATTATCTAAACTATTTTTAACTGGCCAGAATTTTCTTCATAAATTCAGGTAGCGCTAGCGCCCCCTGGTGAATACCTAGATTGTAATATTCCGTTTCAAATTTACGACTTTCAATTGCATCTGCTCTAAAAGATGAAATGTCTCCCCCTTTGAGAGCCATGGTGGCACTCCACCAGCCAGTAGGATAAACGGGTTGGGGGAAAGGCATTGTGTGTGTGTTTGAAAAACCAACCGCTTTCATATCTTGATGTACTTTTTTAATGATACTTTGGCTGTGCAAAAGCGGAGATTCACTTTGCTGAACGACAATCCCTTGGGCTGACAAAGCATTGAAGCAGTCTTGATAAAAGTCAGTCGCAAAAAGACCTTCTGCAGGGCCTACTGGGTCTGTTGAATCAATAATAATCACATCAACGGAACCTGGTTTGGTATTTTTCATCCATTTAATACCATCATCAAACAATAGGTTTGCTCGCGGGTCATTATTTGCACTACATAGTTCAGGGAAATATTGTTCTGAAAGTCGTGTTACGCGCTCATCAATATCGACCTGTGTGACCTTTTCAACTGAGGGATGCTTTAAAACTTCCTTTAGAGTGCCGCAATCACCACCGCCAATGATGACCACACTTTTCGGGTTTGGATGGGTGAACATCGCGGGGTGAGACATCATTTCGTGATATAAGAAATTGTCACGCGTGGTGAGCATCACGCAACCATCAATCACCATGAGGTGACCAAATGTTTCAGTTTCAAAAATCTCAAGAAATTGGTAGTCGCTCCGTTCTTCATGACACTTGTGTTTGATCTGCAATGAAAAGCCAGTGCCTTCATTCTGAAAGACTTCGGTGAACCATTTTTTGGGGTCAAGTGTCATGAGGCACTCCTAATAATGTGGGGTCTTGTGCATAATTTGAAAATCGCGCATATTCTAAGCGTATGGACAGGAAGATTCACCAAAAATCATTCAAAAAACTACACGCTTTGTGAATAGCTGGGGTAGCATAGGTCTCATTACACAAGCCAATAAAAATGACATTTTCGAGAAAATAATGAGCCAAATATTCCTGGATGACGACCTTCCTTATAACCTCAAGACCTGGGGAGATGGTTATGTGACGACGACGGTACAAGGTGATTTGGCTATTTGCCCTGATCAGGACCCTTCTCGACCTATCATTCTAAAGAACCTATTGGATGAAATTCGCAAACTGGGTTTAAGAACCCCTGTGTTGGTACGTTTCAAGTCGATTTTGCATCACCGTGTTAACAGTCTATGTGAAGCATTTAATAATCAATCTGAGCTATTTGATTATCAGGGGGCTTATCAGATTGTTTATCCGATCAAAGTGAATCAGCAGCGTCGTGTAGTGGAAGAAATTATTCATGCTGAGCCCGCCAGAACAAAGGGTCAAATTGGCTTAGAGGCCGGTAGTAAACCTGAACTATTAGCCGTATTGGCTATGGATTTAGCTCCTGGATCGGTGATTGTCTGCAACGGTTACAAAGATCGGCACTATATTCGGATGGCTTTGTTGGGCCAGAAGCTTGGGTATAAGGTTTTTATTGTCGCGGAAAAATTAAGTGAGCTGAAAATAATTCTGGAAGAAGCTGAAAAGCTTGGGGTTCAAGCCTCGATTGGCTTGCGTGCAAAGCTTTCCACAATTGGAAAAGGTAACTGGCAGAATACTGGCGGAGAGAAGTCTAAATTCGGCTTATCTTCACAGCAAATAATTCAAGCGGTCTGTCTGCTAAAGTCTCAAAACCAATTGGCATCACTTGAGTTACTGCATTTTCATTTGGGTTCTCAAATCGCTAATATTCGAGATATTCATAAAGGCTTTCAGGAGTGCGCTAAAATATATAGTCAACTATACGCTTTAGGTGCATCTGTTAAGACGGTAGATATTGGTGGAGGTTTAGGGGTTGACTATGATGGCACACGTTCTCGTAGTGCCTGCTCAATGAATTATAGCGTAAGTGATTACGCTCGAAATGTAATTCAAGCTTTTCAGGAAGAGTGTGCTCGTTATCATTTACCCCATCCTGACTTAATCAGTGAGTCTGGGCGTGCGATTACAGCGCACCACGCCATATTAATGAGTGATGTCGTTGAAAGAGAGACACCTAAAGAGTTTGTTGAGGTTTTCCCAACTGAAGCCATTAACAAAGAAAGTCCAAGTTCACTTTTGCATTTATGGAGTGATTACCAAGCTTTGAGCCGTCATCAGTCAACACGCTCATTAATCGAAATTTATCATGATGCAGCACATTCTATTGAAGAAGTGCATAATTTGTTTGTACATGGTGCCTTCTCTTTGCAGCAAAAAGCACAAGCTGAACATCTATACCTGTGTACTTGTCAGAAATTACGTGAACAGCTCAAGCCGATTAATCCAGATCATCAGGAAATCATTGATGGACTGGACTTAAAACTCGCTGAGAAATTATTCGTTAACTTTTCGCTTTTCCAATCTCTCCCTGATGTTTGGGGGATTGACCAAATCTTCCCTATTTTGCCGCTGGAAGACTTAAATAAACCCTTATCACGCCATGCTATCGTGCAAGATATTACCTGTGACTCGGATGGACGAATTGATCAATATGTTGCTCAGCACGGTGTTGAGCGGACTCTGTCGTTGCCTAAGCATAAAGCAGGCGAAACGGAAGTGCTGTGCTTTTTTATGTTAGGTGCTTATCAAGAAATACTGGGGGATAAACATAACCTATTTGGAGATACAGACTCCGTCGATGTGAGTATCGATAGTGAGGGGAAGGTAGTGTTAGAGCATGAAATACGCGGAGATACTATCGCCAATGTATTGCAGGATGTTAATTTTTCGCCTGAATACTTGATGCTTAATTACCAGACCTTGCTAGATAAACAAGGCCTGACGATCGAAGAAAGAGAGACGTTTCTGATAGACTTTGAAGAGGGTTTGGAAAGTTATACCTATTTAGGTTGAAGGTTCAAGAAATTCAGCATCATATTGGCAGATACTTCTGGCACTTCAATCATGGCCATGTGCCCAATGTTTTCGAGTACCTGCTTTTGAGCATTGGGAATCAGGGCTGCATATTTATCGATATTGGCAACATTGATCGCCCTGTCGTGATCACCCCAAATAATCAGCACGGGGGCTTTAATGTTTTTAAGCTCCGTGTCTAAACCTTTCTGTAGATCGCTATGTAAATCTTTAAATATTTTTTGATTGATTTGTACGCGACTAGCGGCCTTTTCTGCTTCTACATGCGTAATTGCTGCTGGAATAAAAGGCGCTTGTTCCATCACAAAATCCAGTAAGTCTTCAAAACCATCGGTATTAAGTGCAATTAAGGGGTTGGTGCCTTCTCTCAGCAATTCATCCATTCTGGAAGGAATATCATGTACACCGGCAGGACTAATTAAGGTAGCCGACAGTACTTGTTCAGGGTAAGTGGCAGAATATAAAGATGAAATCGCGCCGCCCATTGAATTACCAACTAAATGGAATTCTTTCAGTCCTAAGCTAAGCGCAACCTGATGTACGTACGCCACCTGATTTTCAACGGTGTAAGATTGAGACAAATCACGTTTATTTTCACCATGGCCCAGTAAATCAAGGGCGATCAAGTGATATTGTTTGAATAAAGGTATCGAGAAACGTAACCAGTTTTCCTTGGTCGCCCCAAAACCATGCAGCATAATAATATGCTCCTGACCAGCGTTTACAGGGCCTTCTAGATAGGCAAAATTTTGTTGCATGTTTTCTTGGCGATAGCTGCCAGTTTTAGACTCTAATTGCGCTTTTGAGGCTTCAAAATTGATGGCCCAGTTATAAAATTCATAACGGTAATGGTCACTTATAAAGTGGAATGAAACAGCAGCAAATATTATGAGGCTGAAACTGATAAGCAGCTTTTTCATAGAATTCTCTTTGAGTTTAGAATCGATATGCGAGGAACTTCAAACAAACTTTACGATAGAAGCTGAAGGAAATACAAGGTTCCTGAATGAAAAACTGAATTTCATTCAGGAAATTTATTCTATTCGAGGGGAACTTGTTACTTTGTGGAAGCACAACCTGCAAGGAGTTTTAAAGCATCCATATCCAAAATACAAAGATCAGTACGTTTAATTTCAAGCAAACCATCATTCTGAAAGCGCTTGAATAAACGGCTCACTGTTTCGGCCGCCATATTTAAATGGTTGGCAATATCGCGTCTAGGCATCATTAGATTGATGCGTGTATCTGAATAACCGCGTTGTTTATAACGATTAGATAGCGCCAGAATGAAGCCCGCCAGTTTTTGGTCGGCAGAATGCTCAACAGCCAGGGCTTGTGAAGTATGTACTTCCTTACTCATCAAGCTAAACAATTGGCGTTGTAATGAGGGGAGTTTTGTTGCCAGGCTTTCTAATTCGTTGTAATTAATTCCGCAAACAGAAGAGGTGCCTAAAGAGATTGCGCTGGAAATATATTTTTGAGGGTAAATGGCGTCTAAACCAAATAACTCGCCTGGAAGGTGAAAACCTACAATATGTTCATTGCCACTTGCATCAATAACCACGGTTTTAAATATGCCTGATTTGACTGCAAAAATACGGTCAAATTTTTGCTCGGCCATGTAAACAGATTCATTATCTTTGTAGGGGTGAGAGGTATCAATAATGCTTTCAAGCTCAGCCATGTCTTTCGAATCAAGGCCAACAGGCAGGCACAGTTTACCTAAAGCACACTGACTGCACTTTAGAAATGAGGGGGAAACGGCCTGATTCTGGGTCGTCATTAATAAAACACCTTAGTAAATCAACGAGATCTATTGCCCATAGATCTGTAGTTAATAAGATCCTAGGATCAAAGTGTCTTACTATACCTTGGCTGGTCGGTATTCTGTAGTGTTGTTTGATTAAAATAGGCATCAAATTTCATCGCGATATTTCTAAGGAAAATTCTACCTTTCGGTGTCACCGAGAAACCTTCGTCAGAAATAGCGATTAGTTCGTCTTTTTCCAAATCACTTAAACAGCCTAACTCTTCGCTAAAATAACGATGGAAGAAGATGTCATGTTCGGCACCAAAGTCGCTATAGCTAACCATGCCATCACACATGATTTGTTGGATTAGGTCAGCACGAATGCGGTCATCCGGTGTTAAATTAACGCCTTTTTTAATGGGCAAAACGCCCTTTTCGACTAAATCTTTATACTTGGAAACTTCGGTGACATTCTGACTGTAACCATCATTGATTCGGCTAATCGCACTAACACCAACACCAATAACATCGCATTCAGCATGGGTGGAGTAACCTTGAAAGTTGCGTTGTAAACCGCCATTTTCTAGTGCAATCGCCAAGCTGTCTGTGGGTAGTGCAAAGTGATCCATGCCAATATAGATATAACCCGCTTCGGTTAAACGACGAATGCTATCAGTAAAAATAGCCAGTTTTTCTTCTGTTGAAGGAATATCATTACTATGAATTAAACGCTGAGCGGCAATCCTTTGTGGCATGTGTGCATAATTGTACAAAGCGATGCGGTCAGGGAGTATACGAATAACTTCATCAAGTGTACGAGAAAAACTTTCCTGTGACTGCTTGGGTAACCCATAAATAATATCGATGGAGATAGAATCGACTTGGTTGTCCCGAGCCGATTGAATCACATTCTCAACTTGTTCTTTGCTCTGAATACGATTAATGGCTTTTTGGACATTAGGATCAAAGTCCTGAACACCAATACTAACGCGGTTGAAGCCCATTTTAACCAGTTCTGTCATCTCGTCACGAGTAACTGTTCTAGGGTCTATTTCTATGCCTATTTCAAGTGAGTCAGGTAAGCCTAAATGGAAAGATTGAGCAATAACTTCCATCACTTCACGTAATTGGGCTGTGCTCAGAAAGGTAGGTGTACCGCCGCCAAAATGTATTTGCTGTAATAGTCGATCATCTGCATAGTATTTAGCGTGTTGTTCAATCTCACGATAAAGATAATCTAAGTAATTGATACCTGCCTGCTGCTTATGAGTGATAATTTTATTACAGCCACAGTAGTAACAAAGAGATTTACAAAAAGGAATATGTACATAAATTGAAAGCGGCTTGGGTACAGGGAGTTCGTTGCTTGATTGAGCATGATGACGATAGTCCGCCTCCCCAAAGGCATCATTAAATTGAAGCGCGGTCGGATATGAGGTGTAACGAGGCCCGTAAACATCATATTTATTTAATAACGGCGCCAAATCTTTGGTTGCCACCTGCGTTTTCATCCTAATGCTCCTAGTATCAATTGAAAGGAGTGTATGTCGGATAGTCATCAGTGGCCTTGACGCACGTCAAGGGCTACTCATAAGGGGCTATTTATTCTGGTTTATGTGCGCGTGTACATATGGTACATAGCCTTCGTTTCAATGTGTGTTATTTAAGTACTGGAATCGTTTCAGGGCTTAGAAGTACTTGTAAATCATGTAGTTGCTGGTGCGCCTCATGAAGTATTTCCTGGCTTTCCTCTGGGGTGAGGCCATGGTCACCTAGCTTCTTGAAGGAAGGTATTTGACCAAAGGGTGGATATTTCGGGTGTTTCTTTTTACCAATAAAGGAGTGAATATTTGCAACAATCGTAATATCAACATAAGTGGCTGATTCCCCTTCAGATTGGTAAGACCAGTTGTTACTGTTCTTGGCCACCTCTATGAGTTCAGCAGGGAAGTTCCAGTGAGTAAGTACTTGCGCACCAATACGGCTTTTGAGTGAGAGTATGATGTCGTCAATTTTATGCTCGATATTCATAAACTTCGGAAACTCTTCAATATAATTAAGGATGGGAATCACGCCAATATCCTGCATTAAACCTGCGAGCATGGCTTGTTCAGGATTCATGCCGGGTGTTTTAGATGCAAGTATATAAGCAATTGATGCGACTTCGCTGGAGTGCGACCACAGCTCCCCCATTTTCTGTTGTAGATACTTATTTTTACTTTTAAACACTTCTTTTAAGGCAAAAATGGTGATTAATTGCCGTGTTGTATCGAAACCTAATCTAACAATTGCATCGGTATTACTGGTGATTTCGTTTGCTGTTCGGTAAAGCGGACAATTGCATGTTTTAAGTAATTTCGCCGTCATGGCAGGGTCACTATTTAGTACACTGGCAATATCTTTGACGGTGACATTTGGGTCGTCTAATAAGTGCTTGATACGTAAAGCAACATCTGGAAATGAGGGGATTTTTAAAGTATTGCTTTTGAGATCTGCTTCAAAATCGTGCTCTATACCCTCTATTTCATTGCCGGAATGTAAGTCTCTGACGCTAAAGTTGGTGGATTTATCGCGCGGTAGATCTTTGAGTAAAGTGTTGACAGTTGTTTGCTGGATGATAACAAAGACGCAAGGGGTTTTTGTTCGAACAGTATATTTGCGTGGTTGCAGATGTGCGACTGCTGTGCGAGCACTCTCAGAACCTGCGATGATTTCTTTAAAACGACCATCGAATGATTCTAATTCAATGTGGCCTTTTAAGAGAAAATATTCGAGCTGGTCATGGCTGTTGAGTTCGACCACAACTTCATTGGTACCATACTTTTTTAATTGTGAGTTGGCGGCAGCTAAGACTAACTGTTGTTCAGAAAAACGGTCAAAAGGGCATAAATTTTGAATTTGTTGTATGCTTGCTTTGTTTTGTTTCGTTTTTTCAGGTTTTTTAGGCTGGTTCGTTTTAGTCTCGTTCATGGCGGCAGAAAATCCTTTCTATTTATTGTTTTTTCTTTCAATTTGAATCGTATTAAGGTCTTTTAGTGGTGCTACTTATTAGAATAGTCCTAATTCTGCAATAGTGTTAAGTTGCCCAGTTTTTTTGTTACTCAGAAAACCTGGCTTGATGAAACCTCAACTGAGCGGTGTGCCCTCCATCTGGAAAGTGATGGTAAACCACGCGGCTGACATTGGCGTAAGGGACATCAAAGTTCCACAGATTTTCTTTTGACATACCTAGCACACGACTGAGAATCGCACGAATTACCCCTCCATGGCACACTAGCAACGAATGCTCACCTTGGTTCTGAAGCACTAAACTATCCCAGGCAGTATTTATTCTCTGTGTAAAATCTGACAGTCGCTCTGAGCCTTTAGGGGCATGGTTGTCAGGGTCTTGCCAATACTTACGTAAGGCTTCGGGGTCGCGCTGCATTAAGTCTTTAATACGCACACCTTCCCATTCACCAAAGCAAATTTCACGAAACTCTTTTTTAACTTCAAGTTCCAGATTTAGCTTAGTACTTAGTTCTTGGGTAAAAGCGTGACAACGTGATAAAGGAGAGCTCAACAGTTTGTTCCAGGGGGCGTGGCAGCCAATGCTATCACGCATTTGCTGCCAGCCTAGCTCTGATAGGGGGTCATCTTGCGAGCCTCGAAGCATTTGCCCTCCCACGGGCTCACCATGACGAATGAGATCAATAATTGTTTCTGTAGACATCGATAAAGCCCTTAAGCTAGGTTTCGTTTATACTGTGCGCTGATTTTGTATTAGAACACACCTATTTCAATTTTTTGGAGAATATATGTTAGAAGTAAATGAATATTTTGATGGCAAGGTTAAGTCTATTGCATTTCAATCTTCAACTCTTCCAGCCACTGTCGGTGTTATGGTAGCTGGTGATTACACCTTCGGTACTAGCCAAAAAGAATATATGACTGTTGTTAGCGGCGAACTTATCGTTAAATTGCCAGAATCAGAAGAGTTTGTTTCTTTTACAGATGGGGAGACTTTTATTATAGAAGCAAATAAGTCTTTTGACCTGAAAGTACCACAAGATACAGCCTATTTGTGTAAGTACGAATGATATTTTCTTAGGTATCGCGCTGGAAAATCTTTCTAGCGCACCTTTGGTATTTCAGCTGATTATTATTTAAATAAGCAAGCGATAAACGCTACGCCAGTTTTAGTTTATTTACCCGCTAGCCGACTCTTCTTGTAAATTTCTCTTTCATCTTATTAATTCTTATTTTCTGGCCTATCGTCAAAATACAAAATTTGAGTTGTATAGCATCCACTAATTTTTTTGTGGTGAGCTGCGTTCTTTAAAATAAACAGGCGTTTCATCTATATTTAGCAATTCTCTACGGATCAAATCTAGCGCCAACGCCGAGACAATTTTCTGGAAAAAGTTGCGATTCCCAGGGAAATAAAATGCACGGGCTTGAATGGACTTTTGGCTGCCCCATGCTAAATATACCGTGCCGACCGGCTTTTCAGGTGAACCACCATTTGGGCCAGCAATGCCCGATACCGATACACCAACATCGGCACCACTGGCTTTAAGTGCGCCAGATAACATCTGCCTTACCACGGTTTCACTGACGGCACCGTGTTCAAGTAAATCTGTTTCACAAACGTCTAAGAGACTATTTTTGATGGCATTGGAGTAAGTCACAAAACCGGCTTCAAATACCTCAGAAGCACCACTGACCTCGGTTAAAAGGGAAGCAATCTTTCCGCCGGTGCAGGATTCAGCGAAAGTAACGGTCTTATTTTGTAGCGCAAGTAAATCAACCACGACTTTAGCCAAGGATCGCTCATCAGCAGTGACAATATGCCCTCCTACTAAAGTGGCAACTTTAGCTTGCCATTCGTCTAGCAAAGCATGATCTTTCTGGTGGTCCACTTTGAGTTTTAACTCTAACAAGGGCATCGAAGCACGAAAGCCAAGTTCTAGCGCTACAGGCCAATTTGGGAAGGTTTGGGTAATTCGCTCTTGAAGATTAGATTCACCAAAGCCAAATACTCTGAAACGTACGCGTTTAGGCTGATGAGTACCAGGAAGAAATGCGCTGATTTCAGGGAGTATTTCCTGAGCCATCATGGTTTTCAGCTCATGCGGTACACCGGGTGTGCAGAAGATCAAACAATGGTTGAATTTGACTTTGAAACCGACGGCGGAACCGTTCGCATTGGCGACGATATCAATGCCTTTGGGTAAAATTGCTTGCTTTCGGTTAGCATCGCTCATGTCATAATTACGTGCGGCGCACCATGTTAGTAAGTGCTTAATTGCTTCAGGATGTTCTTCAAGAGGGGTGTTTAATGCTTTAGCTAGTGCCTCCGCCGTTAAATCATCACTTGTTGGTCCTAGGCCGCCATTGACGATTAGAACATCTGAAGCGAGACTTAAACGCGTGATTTCATCGACTAGTTGGTTTAGGTCGTCTGAGACGGTGGCTTTGTAATGAACTTGTATTCCGACATCGAGACACATCTTAGCGATCATGGCTGAGTTGCTATCCAGTGTGTCGCCGGTCATTAGTTCATTGCCGGTTAATAAGAGTTTCAGTTTCATACTTTCCTTTTATGACACTAAATGTCAGTTGTGTCTGCGGTAAAAAATCACATAATCTCTAAGTGTCTAAAAGACCTAACTTTAAACAGGTGTTTCCCCATGCAGTACCGATGCAAACAGTTGGGTATCAATATTCCCGCCTGTTAATATCAAACCAACCTTTTTACCTTTAAGTTGCGATTTTTCCTGTATAGCGGCGGCCAGTGACGCCGCACCTGAACCTTCAGTGACATTGTGCGTACAAGAAAAGTAAAGACGCATAGCGTGGGCAATTTCATTATCGCTAACGGCAACAATACGGCTCGCGCCTTGAGCATAAATATGAAAGGCTTCTTCAACAGGGCTTCTAACTGCCATGCCATCGGCGAAGGTATTCGCACTCTGTGTTTCAATGATGTGCCCAGCCTCAAAAGATTGTTTAGCAGCATCGGCTTGGGTGGATACCACGCCTACAATCTCTGTTTTTAGTCCTAAAGCATCGCGTACACTGATGAGGCCACAAATACCTGAGCCGCAGCCAATAGGAACGTAGACGACATCTAAATCTGGCGCAGCCGTGAATAATTCCAAGGCGTAGGAGGCAACGCCTAATACTAACTGAGGGTGAAAAGGCGGCACCATAAATAGTTTTTCGGCTTTTGACCGGCGAAGGGCTTCGCATTTGGCTTCATCGAAGTCCTGCCCAAATTCAATAAGTTCAGCACCAAAGGTACGCATGGCAATATTCTTTTCACTGGAATTTCCGAAAGGCACGATAATTTTGGCCTTTAAGTTGGCATTATTTGCAGCTCTGGCCTGGCTTTGGCCGTGGTTACCGCGCGTTGCGGTGATGATGCCTTTCACATTTGGGTGAGCATGAGTCAGCCAGTTTAAAAAGGTAATGCCACCACGTATTTTGAATGCCCCGGTTGCGGTATGATTTTCGTGCTTCACCCAAACTGTGCTGTCTAGAAGTTCACAAAGCTGTGGCCATACATATTGCGGGGTCGACGGCATTTGCTGGTGAACAGTTTGAGCGGATTGTTTGAGCTTATCGAGTGAAAATTCAGTCATGTTAATATCCTTATTAGTTTGCTTTATTTTCGTCGCTGGAGGCCAAATTTTTTAATCGGGCTTAATACTCAAATGAGAAATATCGGGTAATGCAACCGGCACTTCTTCTTTTTTGTCTACCAAGTCACTGCCTGTCGGCGCAAGTGTGACATCGTCTAATTCATGATGCTCCGGGAAAATCTCTTCATGCTCCTCAGATAAACGTATACCGGTTGGGTCTAAGCCAAAGTTGGTGGAGGATAGAATATCGTCAACCTTCTCACCAGCTACGGGTAAGGCATTTGGATTGGCCATTTGTACTTTTTTAGGCGCTGCCTTTTCAGGTTCTGGTATGGGCTCTGGTGTAGGTTTCGGCGTGGGGGTAGGAATAGCTGCTGCTGACTGAGCCACTGATGGCGTGGGAGCCGGTGCAGCGGGCTTGTCTGTACCCGCAGAAAAATTAACTTCAACACCGGGTTGCCCCATTTTTTCAATCTGGCAAAGTGCGCCACGTTTTTTCATGGCAATAACATATTTTAAAGCCGTTTCTTCATCCAGCTTGTTGCGAATCACGACCCGTTTACCGGTAAACATACGTGCCACTTGTTCGCCACTGGCTTTAAATAGCAAAGCTATATTGGCCTGTACTTTTTCTAGCGCTACGCTATCGACAATCTTGCCATAGAAAGCCAATTCATATTCACCTTGGGCCATGCTTCGTTTCTCCTATTCTTAGCTTTGTTTTTTTGGTATTGATATATTTTCTAGTTATGATTATGGGGTTAGGGAAATTGCGCCTAAACCAACTGACTTAAATTGAATATAGACCTTTTGACCAGTTTTGATACCCAAAGTTACCAAGGATTTGCGGGTAATCCGCGCAAGAACCTTTTGCTGATCAATGACGACTACTAATAATACGCGGCTTTCCTGGCTTTGTTCAACTTCAGTCACGCATCCTTCCAAATGATTCAACACACTGCTTTCAACCGGCTCTACAATGCTGATAATGACATCTTTAGCAAAAACACGCAGTGCTACCGTTTGCCCCACCGTTGCATCTACTTGCTGAACCCAGACTACCTGCTGGCCAAGCGATAATTTACTTAAGGAAAACGCATGTTCATGGGCCAGCACTTTGGCTTTTAATAATGCGGTGGATTGCTCTTCATGCGATAAGCCCAGATCCAAACGAGTAAGCAGTTCAGATACCTCGCCTTGAGCAATGACTTTACCCTGTTGAATGAATATGGCATGTGAGGCTAAAGATTCAATTTCAAAACGTGAGTGACTCACAAATAAACAGGGAATCTTGTGCGTTTGCGTAAAGCGGGCGACATAACGTAATAAATCGAGTTTTCCTTGCTCTCCCAGTGATGAAAAAGGCTCATCTAATAATAATAAGCGTGGGCGACAAACTAATGACCTTGCCAGTGCAACACGTTGTTTTTGGCCTCCAGAGAGCTGTTCTGGATAACGCTTAAGCCAAGTATTAATGCCGACTTGCTGGCAAACCTCTTCTACTAAGACTTTGGTTTTGGTATTTAATTTGCGCCATTTTCCACCTAAACCATAGAGTACATTTTGTTCAACTGTTAGGGCTTTAAATAAACGACTTTCCTGAAATACATAAGCAATTTTCCTTTTTTCTGCACGCACGAAGTGTTTATCATCTTGCCAATGTGTATTTTGAAAACAGATACGACCAATATCAGTTTTTTGTAAGCCAGAAACCAGGCGTAAAAAAGTGGTTTTTCCCTCACCGGAATGGCCATAGACCGCGGTAATACCTGTGTGCGCCAATGAAAGCTCAAAATGATAAGCAAAGGCTTTATCGCTGTGAGTTTGTTGAAAACGGCCAGAGAATTCTAAGTCGAGCATCTTTTAAGCCTCTTCTGTAGCAATGGACGAAGGGGACTTGTGTTTGGAAAATAAGCTACCTCGATTTAAACTATACACAATCAAAAGCATGGCCATAGAGAAAAAGACTAAAGTAGCCGCTAAACGATGGGCTGCATCATAATCTAAAGACTCAACATAATCGTATAATACTAGTGATAAGACTTGGGTCTCACCGGGAATATTACCGCCAATCATTAACACCACACCAAACTCACCCACGGTATGGGCGAAGCCAAGTACCGAGGCGAGTAAAAAGCTGTTTCGGGTACTGGGAATAACGATGCTGGTGAAGCGCCGCCAGCCTGATGCCCCTAAAATCTCGGCACATTCCATCGACGCTTTGTCTATTTTTTCAAATGCTAACTGCAAAGGCTGTACAACAAAAGGCAGGCTATAAATTATGGACGCGATCACTAATCCTGTGAAGCTAAATGCCAGTTGATACCCCGTAAACGCGTGCCAACTCTGCCCGATAAAGCTATTTGGTGCTAGCATAATAAGGAGGTAAAAACCCAAAACGGTAGGCGGCAAAACAAGGGGCAAGGCAACCAGCGATTCAAGTAAAGCGCGCCAAGGGCTGTTCCAGCGAGACAATAACCAGGCCAAAGGCGTTGATATCACAAGTAACAATAGGGTCGTAACTAAAGCTAACTTAAAGGTTAAGGTAAGTGCCAGAATGTCTGTTGGAGAAAGAAACAAGATTATTTTGCCTTAAAGTATGTCATCCAGTTGATTTGAATCCTATCAATTCGATGGGGGCTTTGCATCAAGCAATTAAAAGACGTGAAAATATTAGAGGCTGATAAGTCTTTAAAATGGACACAAAAGCAGACGCTTACCTCACTTAGCATGTCATTCCCGAGGTCACTTAATAGGGGATCCATTTTCTTCAATGTCGCAAGGGTTGCATCTCACTTGAAAAACATGGATACCGGTTCAAGAGACTACCGGTATGACAATGCAAGGTTATCTTGTTTCCATGCGAAACGAGCGTCTAAAAAGTCCCAATTCAAGCCTCTGAGGTTAAATTGCTTTACCCCTTCAATTGCGCCGACATTTCTACTGAACGCTCTGTGGCAGCATTAATTGCCTGGTCAAAAATATCGACTAAACCTAAAGACTCAAAGGTTTGAATAGCTCGTTCAGTAGTGCCGCCTGGAGACATAACATTGCGTTTCAATTGCGCCGGTTCAATATCGCTGTTTAACACCATTTCAGCTGCACCTGCTACTGTCTGTGCGGCTAATTTACGCGCTGTTTCTGCTGATAGACCTTGTTTAACAGCCGCCGCTTCCATAGCTTCAATCACTAAAAATACATAAGCTGGGCCACTACCGGATAAGGCTGTAACTGCATGCATTTGCGTTTCGTCTTTTACCCACTCAACCACGCCAATGGCTGAAAATAATGCGCTAGTGGTAGCTTTTTGTGCTTCAGATACCTGCTGATTGGCGATTAAACCACTGGCACCTTTTAGTACTTGCGACGGTGTATTGGGCATGCAACGAATAATGGGTAAGTCTCCACCTAACCATGCATCAAT
>Ga0105348_1000657_pt1 | contig 25464 bp, 9 predicted proteins | sample EN8Hudsemesocosm_2_FD_83504 | JGI IMG/M metagenome (GOLD analysis project Ga0105348, IMG submission 83504) | Methane-oxidizing microbial communities from mesocosms in the Hudson Canyon - EN8C Hudson Canyon | ecosystem: Environmental > Aquatic > Marine > Cold seeps | place: Hudson Canyon... | reverse complement strand
ATGGCCTACTCGATGGTGAAGAAGTCAATTTGTATCTTACCAACCCTTTAGCTGGCGACAGTGACGGGGATGGTATGGATGACAAATACGAAGTTGATAACAATCTTAATCCAAATGCCGATGATAGCGCGGCAGATCCGGACAATGATGGCAGCACCAATCTAGAAGAATACCAGGCAGGCACGAATCCGAATATTCCCCCCACGCCACCTAACACTGACATCATCCTCGGGATTGGTGATACCGGAACCAGTTCCACCGGTTCATGGAGTCGCTACTCAGGCGCTGAACAATATGGCGATGAATCTTTATACGCTTCTGCAGGCGGCAGCATTGAGTCTTACCGCTTCGCACCGACCATAGAGCTTGCAGGCAATTATGAGGTATTCGCCTGGAATTCTTGTTATTCCAACCGTGCGACCAACGTTCCGCATACGATTAGTCATGCAAACGGCATCGACATAGTTGAAGTCGACCAAGACTGTGATACTGGCTCACACGGCGAGTGGTTTTCGCTAGGTATGTATGACTTTAATCTTGGCGATGCCGGCTACCTGGAAATTGGCGATAATGGCCTGACACCGCCTAGCTCCACTTACATGGGTGCTAATGCTGCTCGTTTCATACTGACCGATAGCAATGCTGCTCCGGTCTTGGTTTCGAGTGTCAGTGAACTGACAATCACGGATGGCCAACAGGCGTATCTCACCGCAACGGCAAATGATGCTGAGGATGGCGACCTAACAGGCTTTATCAGCTGGAGCGATGATGCCAGTAGCAACACAGCCCTTGGAGGAAGTTTTACATTTGCACCCTCACTCGGAATTCATAACGTAACTTTAAGCGTGTCGGATACTGAAGGCCGTCAATCTTCAAGCAACATTACGATTACCGTTGTTGGCTCGATTGGCGATCTGGATAACGATGTCGATGGCTTAACCAATGATGAAGAAGACGCCGCGGGGACCGATCGTGACAATGCCGACAGCGACAGTGATGGCCTACTCGATGGTGAAGAAGTCAATTTGTATCTTACCAACCCTTTAGCTGGCGACAGTGACGGGGATGGTATGGATGACAAATACGAAGTTGATAACAACCTTAACCCAAATGCCGATGATAGCATTGAAGATCCAGACAATGATGGCAGCACCAATCTAGAAGAATACCAGGCGGGCACGAATCCGAATATTCCCCCCACGCCACCTAACACCGATATCATCCTCGACATTGGGGATACAGGCACCAGCTTCACAGGCTCATGGAATCGCTATGCTGGCCCTGAACGCTACGGTGATGACTCTTTATACGCGACTGTAGGCGGCAGCATTGAGTCTTACCGCTTCGCACCGGCCATAGAGCTTGCAGGCAATTATGAAGTATTGGTCTGGAATTCTTGTTATTCCAACCGTGCGACCAATGTCCCGCATACGATTAATCATGCCGATGGTATCGACACCGTCGAGGTAGATCAGGACTGTGATACCGGCACCCACGGCGAATGGTATTCGCTAGGTATTTATGCCTTTAATCTTGGCGATACCGGTTATCTGGAAATCAGTGATGATGGTCTGACACCCCCTAGCACAACTTACATTGGTGCCGATGCAGCAAGATTCACTAGAATGCCTTAATACTATTCCTTAAACTGAAAAATCAGGTAAGCAAGATAAACGCGTTTACCTGATTCTCTTTTCTCTTTTCTCTTTTCTCAAACTTAAACTCATAGACCTCTGCCCTGGATAATAACGAATCTATACTATATCCAGATACGCCCAGGTCAGCACATAAGTCTGTGCTGTAAAATACCGAACGGTGAATACTTGCCCCTTAAACCAGCAGGTTTTTAAGTCTCTCAGTAATCGTATTTCGAGCGTGTAGTTGTGCTCATTTACGTTTACTATTTCAACGTCTTTATGTTCAAAAAAATCCAAACAACTAGGATAGAGCGCTTTGTAAAGACTCTCTTTTGCAGAGAAAAAAACATCAAAGGGTTTGTGGATTGTTAAATTTCGACAAAGCTCCGTTTCATCAGCATTTAGAATCAAGTCTGATATATCGTTCCGTTCGCCGCTTGAAATTTCAGACTGAATATCAATACCCAGTCCGGCACACTTGTCCGTTGAGGAGACTACTGAGATCGCTTTGTCCTGCGAATGACTAATACTGCCAACAATACCATCGGGCCATAAAGGAGATCTATCGGCATTGATCTTCGGTGTTAAATAACGGCCTTGTTTCTGGTAGATAGCCTGTGCGGCGCACCAACGGCCCGCATAGAACTCATTTCTGCGCTTCTCAACCGCTCTATCACTGAGAAGAGGTAGCTCAACCCGCAAGCTGAGTAATTTTTCTTTATGATTTTGAGGAAAAATCGTCGCAGCCCACGCGACGCCTTTTGGTAGATCATTCAGTGCAGAGCTCAGTTCCTGATTAAAAAGTTCCTTGTGAAGAAGGTCACTCTGATATTGGTCTGACATTTAAAAATTTAAGCCTATGCAGATAGGTTTACCTGACAAGTTTATTTACTCAAAAGCCTGAGAAAATAAACTTGTCCGGCAAATGTAGTTGGGGGTCGTGTTGAACGGTACTTATAAATACGCATTTTGATGAGTACTAATGAAAATTGATAACTAGGTCTTTGAAAGCTACAGTGAGGTCGACGACCCCCTGACCTCCGCTATAAGAATATACGATCACTCCCAGCTGCAAGATTTCAGGAAGATCAGCTCTTTGATATTCTTGTACCAATTGCCAGTCGGCATCTTCTAGCGATCTGGCAAACAGCGAAAATTGCGCCCCGATGCGTTTTATCTTTAGCTCGACATCGCCAGTCGTCCAGTCTGTTCCCTGCACTGAGCTCCAGCCATTATGGGTCGATTTAGTTTCCACCTGAATGCCATTTGGCCCGCGATTGCCAATAACATTAAAAACGTAGTTTTCACTCGTTAACATATGAGCGCTGGTGGGATCCCGAAGCATAATGCCACCAAACTGATAGGCGCTATCTGGAAAAACCTCTGAGTTACTTGCCTTCCTGGCCTTTAGCTTAATACTGACTTCTACATCCCCCTTAACCGGACGAAATAACATTGGGCCTCGGGTATTCTGCCACCAGACAGACTCCTGATTAGTCTTTATCGCAAGACTATCCCCCTCAAGTTTCCAGTCAACCAAATCAGGCTGGTACCACTGCCAATCAGTATTCTCAGTGATTTTCTTAAAGCCCTCAGCGTAATTAGTACTGAGGGCCTGGCTTAATTCCGGTTGCGGGATCATAGGTCTAAGTAATTTTGTCAATAACTTATACCCACGCCCATCCTTGCCTTGAAACATCAGTAAGCCTGCAATCAAAATGACTATCAGGCCAATACTGCCTATTAGAAGTTTCATTTTTTCTTTCCCAACCAGCGTTTTAAGAAACCCTCCTTGGGCTGAACTGACTCACTTTCTGGCTGACTGACCACTTCAGCAGGAGCTGCTGGCGGCGTTTGATCTTCAGAGCTCGTCTCAGAGGCTTGTGGCAACATAGCCGCTATTTGCTCCAGTGTATTTAATACCATATCTGTAGGTTTCAACCTGACACCAAACATTTCATCCATTTTATAGATGACCTGCATCGCGAGCATTGAATGACCGCCAGCATCAAAGAAGTAACTATCCAGACTGATCTGATCAATACCAATTGCTGTCTGCCAAAGTTCCGCCAAGGCTTTTTCGACGGGCGTGTTTGGCTCAAGTACTTCATGATCATTAGCCAGTGCATGATAAGGGTCGGGTAATGCCTTTCGGTCTATTTTGCCATTGGGCGTCAATGGCATCGCATCCAGCTCTACCAATAATTGAGGAATCATATAATCAGGAAGAAAATCTCTTAAATAACGACGTACATCGGTCATGGTTAAGTGTTGATGCCCTTCAAAACGTACGTAAGCCACAATCCGCTTATCTTCCGCTGTGTATTCCTTAACGGCAACTGCACACTCGGCAACTGTTTCATGTTTCATGATGACTGATTCGATCTCACCTAGCTCAATTCGATAACCTCGAACTTTCACCTGATTATCAATTCGCTGTACGTACTCCAGCTCGCCAGACGCCATCAAGCGGACTGAGTCACCTGTGCGATATAACAACTCATTATTAAACGAAGGCAATCTCACAAATACTTTTTCTGTTAATTCCGCGCGATTCAGATAACCGTGTGTCACCCCCTGACCGCCGATATAGAGCTCACCGGCTACACCGATAGGTTGTTGCTGCCCCTGCTCGCTCAAGACGTAGCATTGGGTATTGGCAATCGGCGTTCCAACAATATTCGGACGCTCTGGGTTGACTTGGCGACACGTCGACCAAACCGTTGTTTCGGTTGGTCCATACATGTTCCAAACTTCAGTACACATGTCTGATAAAGTACTCGCTAGATCAACAGGGAAAGGCTCGCCGCCGCATAAGACTCGTATATCCCCCCCCTTCCAATCAGCAGCCAATAAACTACGCCAAGTACTCGGTGTCGCCTGCATCACACTGATTTCATGCGTTTGAATGAGATCTTTAAGGTCATCACCGTCCATCACAGCATCATCACTTGCAATAACAGTTCGCCCGCCGACCATAAGAGGTAGATATAACTCCAGAACAGCAATATCGAAAGACAAGGTAGTAATGGCCAATAAACGATCTTGTGCTTCGAACCCCGGTTTATTTGCCATTGACAAGAGGAAGTTCACTACCGAACGATGCGGAACCTGTACGCCTTTCGGCAGGCCAGTAGAACCGGATGTAAAGATGACATACGCAATATTTTCCGGGTCAACTTCAGGTAACGAATGGCCAGACACCTGATCTGAAATTTTGTCCCAGTGCCCATCAATTGATAATAGTTCATATTCAAAATAGTCAATATCATCTTTAGTCGACTCACAAGAGATTATCAAACGAATATCTGCTTGCTCCGCCATGTAGGCTAAACGCTCTTTAGGATAACCAGGGTCCATAGGAATATAACTGGCGCCGGTTTTCAATATCCCTAACAAGGTAACCAACATATCACAGCGTCTTTCCATGCTGACGCCAACACTTTGTCCTACAGTTACACCTTGCTCTATCAAGTAGCTGGCGAGAAGGTCTGAGCGCTGATCTAGTTCAGCATAAGTCAGCTGTCCATCCTGGCCGGCAACGGCTATGTCATCAGCCCGGCTTTTGGCCGTTTCTGAAATCAAACTATGTAAGTTAGCACCTTGTGGCAATGCCAAATCCGTTTGGTTCATATCTTGATAGATATTTTGCTCGTTATTAGTCAAAATAGACAAACCCCTGAAATCTGATTTCGAGTTATCTGTCAGCACATTTAAAAGCGATGCGAAGTGCTCACTTAGGCGTGCAATAGTTGACTCAATAAAGACATCAGTGTTGTACCATATCAGTCCAGACAAACGACCATCTTTCTGCCATAGCCAAACATGAATGTCGTACATTGCCCCACCCGAGTGTACAGGTATTAGCTCTGAGTTTAGACCATCAAACTCAATTCCGGCAGGTGGCTCCTGAAAAATAAATCCAACCTGGAATAAAGGGTTATAACTCAAGTCTCGTACAGGATGCACTGCATCCACAATCTTGTTTAGCGGCACGTCCTGATTATCATACGCCTCGAACATAACACTTTTAACTTCTGCGATGACTGATTCAAAGCTCCGGCAGTCCGCCAAGTTGGTCGCCAAAGGCAAGGTATTAATAAAGCAACCCACCACATCATGAAGTTCTTCTTGGTTAGCGCGATTGGCAAAAGGCGTGCCGACAATAACATCATCTTGTTTACTATAACGATTCAGAAGAATACAGAAATTGGAAAGCAAGGTAATGTACATGGATACCGATTGCTCACTACTGAATTTCGCTGTTTTCTCGGATAGCTGAGCATCATACTCAAATAAATATTGAGCACCAGCGCCTGAAGCAATAGCAGGCCTTGGCTTATCAAGAGGCAAATCAAGTACCCCTGAGAAGTTCTCTAACCGTTTCTTCCAGATTTCAATTTTAGCCTTTTGTTCTTGCTCATTTGGCTGCTGCTTTAACCAGTGAACATAGTCCGCATAATGCAAATGCGGCTTTTCAAATTGAGGTGTTTCACCTTTAGAAAATTTATTATAGCCCTGCTCAAGCTCTCTCATTAATTGCAGCAAAGAGGTGTGATCTACTGAAATATGATGCAAATTAAGCAAAACGACATGGTCATCTTCAGCGACTGTGAATACGTGACAATAGATTGACGAGCCATTGCGTAAATCAAAAGGCTCTTGAGCTGCTTTATTTAGGCTGTCTTCTAGCTGAGTAGCAGCTATTTGACTTTCTCTAAAGTCGACAATGCCACTGCTGGATATAGCTTGAATCATTTCGCCATGATATTCGCCATAAGTCGTACGCAGTATTTCATGCCGCTCAACCAGCAATGCAAAGGCACTTTTGAGCGCAGATATATTCAAGCCGCCTTTATAGCGCATGGCCAAGGGAATATTGTAAGCAGAATTATCTTCAGCTACCTCATGAATGAACCACAACGCAGACTGCGTTGGAGAAAGTGAATATTCAAACTTAACTTCTTTTTCTGCCGTGGCAGCCTGAAATGCTTCATCCCGGGAAAAAGGCTCAATGTTATGATCATGTACCACTTCGTTAGCCTTATCACCCACTGCTTGCCCTGACGCAAACTCGGCCCATTCTCTGATCGTGGGGCTATCGAATAGTTTGGATAATGGTAATGACGCACCTAGCTCCTTCTTTGCTTTCGTTGCAAGCTGAGTAAGTAATAATGAATGCCCTCCCAATTCAAAGAAATTATCCTGCACACCGATACTTTCTATACCTAGAGCTGCGGACCAAAGCGCTGCCATTTTCTCTTCAAATGGTGATGCAGGCGCCTCATAGTCAGCATCAAGCGTTGGACGTTCGACGCCTTCCAAATGTTGCCCAGCCACGATATCCGCTTGCCTCACTTTAGCAACGACGGTTTCAAAACACTCAGGAGAAATAATCACCTGAGGACAAGCACTGACGTTTAAAATTCGATTCAGTGCCTCTTTCCCTTCTACGGGTGTTATCCCTAAGGTCAGATCAACTTCTAGCTCCGCTGAGATGGCATGATCAATATCATCCAGAGCATTGCCACTCATGCGTTTGACAACAAAGTTCTGAATATCCAATAAACAACGTCCAGTTTCATTATAAATACGAACATTAAATTTAGAACGATCTGCCTCATCACCTAACCATTTAATATGGCTAAATATTTTCGCTTCAAACCCATCTAAAACGGTTACTTTTCCATACGTAATGGGTACAAAGAAATCACGTTCAGGGTCGTAGTTGCCCACTAAAATATGCCCGGCCCCCGTGGCCATATCCAACATACCGGGGTGTAATGGAGCAGAAGCCAAATCCTGCACAAAGGATTCCGGAAGCTCCAGCTCAACCAACACCTCTCCTTCACCCACATGGATTTGATTAATACACGCCCAGCGTTTACCAAAATCCATATGAGGGTGGCTGGCATCTCCTTTCTTGTTGATACATTCTTTCTGACAATTTTGGCGAATCGCTTCAATATCTACAGTATCGAAGTTCTTAGGGGATACGATCTGAGCAGTGCCTTCAACATGCTCACTTAACCAGTCTTGTTCATCAGCTCGCTCTAAACTATCAGCACTTGAAATGACCAAGTTAGCTACCGAACCCTTGCGTTCAAAGCTGATATCCATGACCTTTTGTTCCGAGTCATGAACAAGCAAGGGTGAACTAAAGAAAATATCATTAAGCTCAACACATTTACCTGTTAACTCTTTGGCGTTATCCGCCAACACTGCTTTGGCAGCTTGGTAAGCGGCATCGATATAACTCGTTCCCGGGACAAGCGCTAAACCGGTTTTGGTTCGATGTTCATCTACCCACCATATTTCGCTATCGACATAGACTCGATAATGATTTTCTTCTTTATGAGACGTAAACTGAGGTATTTTTCCACCCATTAATCGCTCACCAGACGCTAATTCAGCCGCCATACCAACATGCTGCCATGCCGACCAATTGACACTGATAGCTGGCACACCATTATTTCTGGATTGATGTGCGAAGGCGTCTAAATACGCATTCGCTGCGGCATAATCAAACTGCCCTGACATGCCGGTTAACGAACTGACAGATGAATAAAACACTAAGAAGTCAAGCTCATCGCCGGACAAAGCTGAAGCTAGCGCTTGTGCGCCGGCGATTTTGGGGGCTAAAACCGACTCACATTGCTCTAAGGTTTTTAATGATAGCAATTGGTCATCTATTGAACCTGCAGTATGCAGCGCGCCTTTAATCGGCCCCAGCTCAGATCGTACACGCGTAATAACATTCGTTAACTGCTCTAAATTTGTTACATCTGCTACGTACACTTCTAATTGTTCTGCGCTCTGAGCGATCTTCAGCAAACGTTTTATTCTACGCCCTAAACGGGTATTTCTTTGACTCTGTTCAAGCCAGTCTTTCTTTTCGGGCATGTCGCGGTGACTAATCAAGGCGAGTTTAATACCTGAGTTCGCAGCCAACTGCTCAGCAACGGTTAAACCTAAACCACCTAAACCACCAGTAATCAGATAGACCCCTTCTGTGGGTTGAAAGTTAGTCGCCTCAGGAAGTTGGCTAGGTACAAACTGTTCTATATAACGATAACCTGAGCGATAACAACTTGCTTCAAAAGAGACGGGAGGCGACATAATTTCAGATACCAAGGCCTTACCAACAGATGTCTTTTGCCACTTATCAAGCCCAGTATCATCAATATCGATTAAACGAATTGTCGCACCTAATAATTCTTTAGATAATACCCGCGCCGCACCGGAAATCGTGGCTAACAACGGTCGAGGAATCGCGTCTCCCGGGTTAACGGCAAGAGATCCGTCAACTAGGATAGTTAATCGAAGCCCACTAATATCGTGTTCAATCAGGGCTTGTGAGAAACGGAAAAATTGCTCAAACGCCGGTTCATCCGGCTGAGATAATGGCAATGCATAGACTATCGCAAGCCCCTCATCTGAAGCGCTTTGGGCAATCGAGCTGAACACGTTGTTTAGCTGTTTAGCATCAGACATATTTAGCTGAAAAGCATCGTCGCCAATACTCGCAGAGTTTGTAGCAGGCCGTACCGACGTCATGGATAAATTAGGCTGCTTCGTCAAATATGCCTCAATCTCTGAAACAACTGACACAGCATTGCTACCAAAAATGACTGTAGGCAGGTACTCTCCAGGTGAAGCGATAAAGCTTGGCTGCCACGAGGGCTGGTAAAACCATTTATCTAACGCTTGCTTTCCCTCTGGAAGTGCTTCTGTCAATTTGCCAGGTGCAACCCAGTGTTTCTGTTTTTCAAAGGGATAGGTAGGTATGGAAACTCTTTGGAAACCGCTCTCATAAAAGCTTTCCCAATCAACCTGAGCACCACCACACCAAAGTTTACCTAAAGATAACAACATAAATTCAACATCATGAAGCGATTCCTTAGGATGCTTCATTGAATTTACCACTGTGTTTTCACGACTGGTAGATTCATGCTGCCGCGCAAATGAGGACAAAGTATTTCCCGGCCCCACTTCTAATAGTATCGGGGAGACCTCGTCAGATAATAACAGGGACATGCCTTCTGAAAACCTGACCGTTCCCCTTAAATGCCTCACCCAGTATTTTGGATCAACAGCTTCTTCATCAGTCAACCACTGACCCGTCAGGTTAGAAACGACTTTTTCTTTAGGCGGATTATAGTTAATGGTACTTAAGAAAGTACCAAATTCTTCTAATATAGGATCAAGCATCGCAGAGTGAGCGGCAACTGAAATACGTACTCTTCTGCACTGAACTTCAAGCGTTTCAAGCTTTGCCTGTACCGATTCAATCAACTCAATTGGGCCAGATAAAACACATAAATCCTGACTATTAATCGCCGCTAAAGATAAACCTTGCTCAAGATAAGGCTTAACTTCTTCCTGATCCAGCATCACACTTAACATGGCTCCAGCTGGTAAGGAGTCGAACAAAGCGCCTCGCTTTATGACGATAGACAAAGCATCTTTAAAGCTAAATACGCCTGCCAGACATGCCGCGGTATACTCTCCCACACTATGCCCAATAAATGACTCAGCTTTCACACCCCAAGATTGCCACAGCAATGCCTGAGCATATTGCGTAACAAATAAAGCCGGTAGCGTTCTTGAAGGTCTAACAATATCTACACGAGCTTGCTCTTCGCCTGCTTCGTTTGGGAAAAGAATACCTTTAAGATCAAAATCAAGCATGCCCTGTGCAATTTGAATACATTCATCTAGTGTACTTTTATAGAAGGGCTCATTCTCATAAAGGTCCTGCCCCATATTTATATACTGGGCCCCGCCTCCTGCAAACATAAAGGCAACTGGCGCGGCCTCATCAGGGGCTTTATGGTCTGCCCGGACAGCACTTTTAACCGCACTTAATTCGCTCGACATACCTTGAGTCGAGGCTGCAACCACAACACGACGATGCCTGAAGGCTTTCCGGCCAATCGCAGAGGTATAAGCAATATTGTCAAGACCTTCGTCTGTATCGTTGAGGAACTGAGCATGCGAAGCAGAATAACGATCTACCGCTTCTTTTGAACGGCCTGACATCAGCATAAGTTGGTAGGGTCGCTGTGCACCCTTACCTTCTGCATCCTTACCTTCTACATCCGTTTCATACTCTTCCAAAATAACATGCGCATTCGTACCGCCGACACCTAAGGAACTAACACCCGCACGTCGTGCCCCCTCACTGGTCCAATTTCTTAAGCGATCATTGACATAAAAAGGGCTATTCTCAAAGTCGATAGCGGGGTTGGGTGCATTAAAGTGAAGCGTCGCTGGAATTTGTTTGTTTTTAAGGCTCATCACCACTTTGATAAAGCCTGTCACTCCAGCAGCGGTATCCAAATGACCTATATTCGATTTAACTGAACCCAAAGCACAATATTGTTTTTTGGGATTATCAACACCATAAGCCTGAGTGAGTGCGGTGACCTCAATAGGATCACCCATGGCTGTTCCGGTGCCATGACATTCGATAAAACTAACACTTGCAGGATCAATATCCCCAATTTCGATCGTTTCACGAATAGCGGCCGCCTGACCATCAACACTTGGCGCGAGATAACTGACTTTGTTTGCACCATCATTATTGATTGCTGAAGATTTAATAACAGCATGAATGTGATCGCCATCGGCGACGGCATCTTCTAAGCGCTTAAGTAAAACACAGCCGACACCACTCCCAAAAACAGTACCACCTGAAGCTGCTTCAAAAGGACGACAATGTCCATCCTGAGATAAAATTTCATTTTCTTTATAAAGATAACCCTGATGGTGAGGCATGTTAATGGTCACACCACCTGCAAGTGACATATCACACTCACCGCTTAATAAGCTTTGTACCGCTAAGTGAATGCCGACTAAGGAGGTTGAACAAGCCGTTTGAACGTTGACACTTGGCCCGAGCAAATTAAAGATATATGAGGCCCGTGTTGCTAAGAAGTCTTTATCATTACCTGTATGTCGTAGGAGGAAAAACCCGACTTGCTTGAGCATCTCAGGATTGGTCATCAAATTTAAAGGCAAATAAGCGTTATGACCAGATCCTGCATAAATCCCAACAGAACCTTCAATTTCATTAGGTACATACCCGGCATCTTCAAATGCCTCCCACGCACACTCTAAAAAATGCCGATGCTGAGGATCTAATATTCGGGCATCTTGAGGACTAAAACCGAAAAAACCAGCATCAAAACATTCCATATTTTCAAGAAGCATGCCGCCTTTAACATAGTTTGGATTAGCAATATCAGCCTCACTAACATCAGCTTCTCGTAACTCATCATCAGATAAGGTTGTGAAAGACTCATGTCCATTTTTCAAGTTCTGCCAAAAACCTTCAGGGTTAGTTGAACCCGGAAGCCTACATGCCATACCTATCACTGCTATATCATTGCTATCCATACTAGTACCCGTTAAATCTTCGGACATGAAATCTCTATTCCTTATCTTTGCTAATGCTGTAATAAATCTTTTATTTGCTAATATTGAAGGTCTATTTTATCTACGTCGTCTTCTACCTTGAGCGGCTTTTCTTGCTGCTACGCGAGAATTTGTCACTTCAGACCCGCCGGTATTGTCATCATCTGAAGACACAAATTTAGCGATAGTTTCAATAGTCGTAAATCTGAATAAATCGGTCATCTGAACCGGTTTTGTGATTTTCTCACTCTCTCGCAACGCTTTTAAAACCTGAATAACCAACAAAGAGTGGCCACCAATATCAAAGAAATTATCCTTACGACCCACTTCTTCAACGCCTAGCGTTTTTTTCCAAATATCAGCTATTAGTTTTTCCCAATCATCTTCGGGTAAGGCGAATTCTTCACTATTTTGATGACGCTGTTGAATCGGTTCAGGTAATGCATTTCGATCAAGTTTTCCATTTGGCGTTAATGGCATGGAAGCTAATTCAACATAAAACGCCGGAACCATGAATTCTGGTAACTGCTCTGATAAGTGCGCCTTCAATTGTTCAACATCCACATGCTTTTCAAAATTGGGTCTCACGTAAGCGACTAAACGCTTATCGCCAGCATTGTCGTCTCTTAGTATGACCGCGCACTCTCTAATTGAGTCATGAGTTTGCAACAAAGACTCTATCTCACCCAGCTCTATTCGATAGCCACGCACTTTAACCTGATGGTCTATCCGGCCAAGATAAATCAACCGGCCATCTTCAGAATATTTTGCTAAATCTCCAGTTCGGTATACACGACCTGTCGCGTTATTTTTAAATTGATCTGGAATAAATCGTTCAGCAGTCAATTCAGGGCGATCATGGTATCCTCGTACAACGCCATCACCACCAATAAGTAACTCGCCAGCGACACCTACAGGCAACTGTTTAAGGTTCTGGTCTACAATGTAGATCTGGGTATTTGAAATGGCTTTACCAATAGACATCTCATTATCGTTATTCACGTCAAATGTAGACGACCATATTGTGGTTTCAGTGGGTCCATACATATTTGTTAAGCGACCACCTATGGCGCCTCTCAACTCATTTGCTAATACTGAGGGTAAAGCTTCTCCACCTACCATCATATGTTTTATATGGGCTAACTTCGCTTTTGATTCAGGCTCAGCCAACAAAATAGTCGCCATAGAAGGCGTACACTGAAAGTGTGTGACGCCGTGTTTTTCGATCAAGTCCGGTAAAGAGTAATTTGCTTGCGAGTCACTTTGAGCCAAGGCATTTTCAGTCGTTGAAGTATTGATCCTAAGCTTGTTCAAATACGGTAAATGCTTGATCACTATATCTGTATCGATACCAAAATCGATCAAACAACCAATCTCATCCACGCCGATTTCTTTACATTTTTTGGCTATTTCAATTGCACTTTCCGCTGTGCCGAACAAACCACTGGTTCTAAAATATCGCTGAAAAGCAAACTCCAATAAATCGTCCATATCCTCATCAGAGATGGTATCAAAAAACTCATCTAAGGACTTACCGGCATCTTCGGACATTTTCTTAAATGTAGGAAAATTCCAGGCTGCACTTTTAACCAAAAACATGGCACTTTTTAGATAGTTTTTCATTGGGTCACGAACAATATCCTCAACCTCTTCCATATTCTCACCAATAAAGGTGTGTAACATTAAGGTAATCGTTCCTTCTCCAGCATGGCCAGCTTCTTTCCAGCCTTCTCGGTATGCATCAATTTTCTCTTGTACTTCTTCAAAGGTCTGACCAAGTAGGTGAGTAAGTACATTAGCGCCAATTTTAGCCGCACTCTTAAAGCTATCAGGATTACCTGCAGTGGTAATCCAAACCGGCAATTCTTTTTGAATCGGCAAAGGTAAAGTTCTAACCGCAACATCCCCTTTAGGGCCAGGAAAATTGACTTTTTCACCACGCCATAAGCGCCTCACCGTTTCTAGAGAATCAAACATAACTTGTTTGGATTCTGCAAAATTCTCAGGCTTGATCACGAAATCCGGTGGTGCCCAACCTGCGGCTGCCGCTATACCAACGCGACCATTTGAAAGATTATCAAGCACAGACCACTCTTCAACGACACGAATAGGGCTATGCAGAGGAATAACACAACTACCTGCACGTAGGTCAACATTCTCAGTAATGGTAGACAATGCAGCCAGCGTTACAGAAGGGTTTGGAAATAAACCGCCAAACGATCCAAAATGCCGTTCAGGATTCCAGATTGCTTTAAAGCCATTTTTGTCGGCATACTTCGCCCCTTCCAATAACAGCTTGTATTTATTAGCTTGGGTCAGGCTTTCTTCATCCGCCACGTTCCAATAGAAAAGACTGTAGTCAAGATTAAGATTCACAGCTTTATTTTCATTTTCAGAAAACTCCGCTGGCGCTTGTTTATCTCGATAAATAACAACTTTAAAACCGCGTGATAATGTCCAGAAAATTTCTAATACCGAGATATCAAAAGATATACTCGTCACGGCTAACCAGGTACCTTTTTCAGTACCTATAACAGCATCCATTCCCACGAAAAAGTTCACGACATTCTGGTGTTCAACCATCACACCTTTTGGCTTTCCGGTCGAACCAGAAGTATAAATAACATAGGCAAGGCTAGCACTTTCAATTCGCTGCTCTAGATTCTCTTCAGGATAGGCTTTTATCACGGCTTCAAGTTCATTGTGCACGATCACTTGTGCATTCAAATCACCCAGTTTGGTCGCATGTCGGCTTTCAGTGACTAATACACTTAGTTTTGAATCTTCAACCATGTAACGTAAACGATCAGCAGGATAAACCGGATCAAGCGGTACATACGCACAACCCAATTTATGAATAGCAAGCAAAGTAACGACCATGTCAATGGAGCGATCCATCATGACACCAACCAAACCGCCCTCTTTTGCGCCACGTTCCAACAAGAATCTCGCGACTTGGTTTGCGCGCGAGTTGAGGGTTTGATAGCTTATTTCGTCGTCATCATAAGCTAATGCAATGGCTTTAGCTTGAGCTTGGGCTTGACGCTCAATTAACTGATGTAAACAAAGTTTCCTATCATAACTTTGCGCCGTTGAATTCCATCCGTTAATAGACGAAATATCCTGTTCAGATAGAATCTGAATATCTTTAATTGCTTGTTGAGAATTTTTTGAAGCTTCAGTCGCAATCACCAACAATTGTTCAGTTAACTGTTTAATGCCTATTTCATCAATGACAGAGTCCCGATAACACAGCTCTATTTTCTGACCAGTTTTTTCAAGCAGTACGACTAATTCACTTGTTTCACAAGCCGTTTTTAGTTGTGCATTAGGATCCAAATCATCAATAGAATCAACAATCGCTAACTTAACAGAAAATTGATCTAAACTAGTATGGCCTTTCAAAGCGGGTTCTCGAAGCCAAATATCACTTAGTAAAGCACCCGCTTTACTAAACGCTGCCACACTCTCCTGCACAGAAGATAGTAACAATGAAAAACCTTTCTTTTCATCCACATTCACATCTAAAGGAAGATAGGTCGTAAAGCAGTTTCTTAGTGCTTCATCTTCATTTGATAAAACAGAAAAAGTAAAGTTGGTTTTACTATTCAGTCTGGATAATAAAGCAGTCAATATTGAAATATTATATTCTAGCGGTGCGCTATGAAATAGATCAGTACTCAAAACACTTGCAGGCAGTGCCACTGGGGTACGTTGCAGCTCAGTAGTACCACTAGAACTTACCTTTTTAGCGTAAGGTATATCGACAGACTCAGCATTCAAAAGCCCTTTCACCCAGAAAGGTTCATAGCGACAGACTTCTTTTACTCGAGTTGACAGGCTCTGCCGCGAAACGTCTGACCAATTAGGCAGTTGGTCACCATTGCTAACATTGAGCTTTTTAAGCAGACTAACGATACAAGGATGATGCTCCCCTTCCTGCGAAAATAATTCACTTAATTCTATAACGCCTTGACCGCAAGATACCTGTATAGCGTCAGCACCATGCTCAATAATTTGACCTGCTGGGAGCGCCGTCATTGAACTGATAACTTTGGTTTTTCGAACAACTACTATGTTATCCCCTAGGATAAGTTTGACTGTCACTAAAGGGTTAGCGTAATTACCATAATCTAAGCCTCGTACCAAACGGTCAATTTCCGAAGCAGACTTTGTCCAGTTAATCATTCCAGCCGCATCTGGTCGTTTCACCAAACCAAAATAGCTTCTGTTTTGTTGATTTTGAGTTTGGGCTTGGTTTGAGCCATCAATTAGCTCATCAATTAATTTATCAAACGACTCTAAAGCGGTTTGATAACATTTTGCATTTATAGATAAAGCGGTTTCTCCCGGAACGATAGGAAATAACTGCTGAGCCAAGAGTTGACCAGCATCTACATCAGCTGTCATTTCATGCCAAGTAATGCCATGTTCTGTCTCGTCATTCAAAATAGCCCATACAGGCACATTTAAACCCGCATACCTTGGTAACGGACCATCATGAAAGTTAATGGCTCGACGACCTATTTTTAATAGCCACTCGGGTAATAACTGCAAATTTGTGATACTAAAGACATAATCAACTGATTCTTCGGGGTATTTCCCTTCAAGTTCTTGGTAATTCTCAAGGTGCGGAATATTCTTTTGAACACACCAATCCTTAATGACACTATTTTCACTGACAAGACATTTGATAACCCAGCCTTTTGCAATAAGCTGCTCACCACATTGAATTACCAGCGACTGCTCGCCAAGAAGAATTACACTTTGAGCCAATCCATTCATTTTTTAAATCCCCAAATTTCTTTAATATTTTTTGATCTATTCCGATTCGGCCAAAAATCAATCACTAATTACTGTTTAAGCATAGAGTGATATTCAAAGTATACATATTTACTTATCAATTAATGGCCGATTTATGAGTACTATTTCGTATTTACCATTAGCACTCATAGCAATTCACTTTGCTTTCAAAACATCAAGACATTCGTTATTCAGAATAAGAATGTTATGATCACGACTTTTATGGCGTAACTTTAATTGAAAATTACGCGTAAGTCACAATTTTAAAGACGGAAACGCTTAATGGATCCATTTTTTTTTGGTGCGTCGACGCAGGCCCTGTATGGCGTTTACCATCACCCCAACAAAAAAACTGCAAGAAATGAAGCCATATTAATTTGCCCCACCTATGGCCAGGAGTATATGCGAGCACACCGCGCAAACAAGCAGCTCGCAACCACCCTAGCTAAACAAGGGTTTCACGTACTCAGGTTTGATTATCGAGGAACTGGTGACTCATCAGGTGAAGTAGAAAACACGACTATAAATAACTGGCTGGAAGATATTGTCACGGCAGTTGAAGAACTCAGAGATACAGCCGGCACCAACACCGTTCATATAATAGGCTTACGACTGGGGGCTTTATTGGCCAGCTCCGCCGCTACAAACAAAAAGCTTAACATCAAAAAATTAGTACTTTGGGATCCAATTATTTCTGGTGAATCTTATGACCAAGAGCTTCAAGCAGAAATAAATAGAAATAACGAAACTGAAAACAAGCCAATTGACAAAAATAGCACCCTACACTTCCATGGATTCCCTTTATCAAAAGAAATGCGCGCAGACCTATCCGCAATAAATTTATGTGAGTTCAAGCCCCACGCAAAAAAGATCATGCATATCGTATCCAGAGAATCCGAGAATGCCGATAAACTTAAAGCGGCATGGTCTGATGCACCCGCTTATCAGTATGCTTTCGTTGAGGCGCCAGGAGACTGGAACTTTGTCGATGATGTTGGTGGCATCATGCTACCTCAACCAATTTTACACGCGATCACTAACTGGATGATAGGGTAGCCGGAGAGCAACATGAGAGAAATAGCAGTAAAAATAGGCCAACCAACACCATTATCTGGAATTATCACTCAACCTAAAAGCTTTGACGCATCAAAGCCCGCAGTAGTAATTCTCAACTCAGGCCTTTTGCACCATATCGGCACCTGCCGCTTATCCGTCAAGCTTGCTCGGCAGCTAGCAGATGAAGGGTATTTAAGCATTCGTTTTGACTTTGCTGGTGTAGGAGATAGTGCACCAAGAAGAGGAACAAGCTCCTATCGAGAAAGCACAATAGAGGAGCTAAAGGAGGTACTAGACCACCTTCAAAAAACCAAGGGTATAACTAGATTTATTTGTTATGGGCTTTGCTCTGGCGCGCATGCATCTTATGAATTCTCGCTTATCGATCAACGCGTGATTGCAATTGCTCAAATCGACCCATACTGCTACCGAACCCGGAAGTGGTACCTTAAACATTATGGTCCAAAACTTTTAAAACTTGAAGTTTGGCTTAGGTTTTTCACTCGGCTATTCAAAACAGAACAGAAACCTAAAGCTTTTAGTGACGCAATCGAGGCTGACAACTTTATCATGCCTAGTTACCCACTAGAGTTCCCAGATCAGACTGAAGTGGCCAAGGGCCTGAAAACACTCGTTGACAGAGGTATCAATATTTATTGCATCTTCACCGGAGGACAAGATGAAGTGTTTAATTATAAATCGCAATTCAGAGATAGCTTCTCTGACGTCGATTTTAAACAGCTGTTAACTGATGAATACTACCCTGAGATGAACCATATAATTACAAATCCAGACAGCCAAAAAACAGTTAGAGACAATATTTGCTCGTGGGTCAATCAAATAACAAATAACAAATAACAAATAACAAATAACAGCCTAACTGATAGACGTGTCAGTTATTTACGCTATCTTTTAGGCTTTTACTGTTTACACCTACACCCTATCTATACCGTAAACGCTCACGCATAAAGTACAAAAATATCGAAGTTTATAGTGGGTTTAATTTCTCTTGTTGGAAAACTTGTAGGTGTTGTTCACACCAGCATTCGATGGTATTTATTAATTGCTCCCGATGAGCTTGGACTGAATAGACATGGTCAATGTGTGGCCACCAATATTCGTCGCAAAAATGTTCAAAGTTTGGGATGTTGGTGACGCTTACAAATTGACCCTTTTTATTGTAGTAGGGTAAGGCAAAACTGGTAAAAAATGAAAGAACTCGACCATTGTTCTCGGCCATTTTTTTGCACACTATATTTAGCTCTTCTTCTGTCGGCAAGTCTCTTAGCTCGTTAACATTGATGTCATCTTTGTTTTTAGAAAATAAAGCTCTTACTCTATTAGATAGGGTTGAGGAAATATTTAGCCACTTTTGGGGGGAAGTAACTTTTTGATGCCAATGACGGTACATGTAACCTGTGTCTTGCGGTATTTTCGGGTCTAATAATATCAGGCCGCGCACACCATTACTCTGAGCTGCAATTTTTATGGCATTGTCAGCACCAGAACACAAGCCCATAAGAATGAATGTACGTTTACCAAAGCGAGAATATAAGCTCTTTTCAAGGGCTGCCCAGTCCTTATTTACGGATTCTCGATTGCTAAGACCCTCGCGAGTTGGGGTGTCACCTTTACCTGACAGATCAATACGAACAGCTATATAGCCTTTTTTTGCACAGGCTCTGGCGGCCAGTACGTTCATTCTGAAGGGCTCAGATTTACTTAACAGACCGGCATTAAAAATGACTAGGATGGGGCATGACTTCGGCAAGACTGTCGGAAATGTTGCGATAGCGAGAGCTTGGTCGTGTTCTCCAAATTTGAGTGCTTCTTCTTTTATTTTTGGCATAGGGCGTCAATTATTTGAATTAAAACAGGCTTGGGCATGAGTAGCTCTCCATAATACCTACCGAAGTCATCCCATGAGCATGGAAAGCTGACGTTAGTAATTTTAGCGACTGACTCTGTCATGAAATTATTTGTCGTTGATATTAACCTTAGATGATCATTACTACAGTTTTCCGTGTTAAACGAAAGACTCTGCATAGAGTGTTTTAATTCTTGTCCAAGAATGAAATTTGAATAGTCCATGTTCTTTGCTTCAGTTTTGCAAACATAACCCTCCTTCTCATTCGCAAGTCTCTTCAGTTTATCATTGTGACTGAGGATACTAAGGTAATTTTCCCCAGATTCAATAGGGTCCCAAAGGATCAATTGACTTATTCCGGGGTGAGAGCAGTGGCTGGCCAGGGTGGCGCCAAATCTAATGCCGAGCAATGTGACATCTGGTAGCCCTGTTAAGGCGACCAGTTCGTCGATGGCTAAATGAATATTTTTTATCCAGACGTCAGTATTTGACTCATGTAATTCACCCCATGAGTCGCCGGTACCAAAGTAGTCAAATCTAAGAACATGTAAACCTTTAGAAGAAAGTGCTTTAGCCATCTCTGCACAAGCGCGGTAGGTTCTTCTATAGTCGTCAAATAGAGGCGGGCAAATTACCACAGCCTTAGCGATATCTCCCTGAGACGGGGGATGATAAATGCCGAATAATTGTTCTTTCTGGCCGAAGTGAAATGGCTCTAACATTATGAATATGGACCTTTTTACAGTTTTTTGATGCTTGTAAAGCGTTAACTTCTAGAGAAAAGCTTTCGCCAAATCGATTTTTCTTGAGTCGATGCAATTTGGTCTAGTTTAAGTTCTGATTGCCGAGAGTTAAGTAAATCACCAGCAGTTAAGTCTCTAAGTAATGTACTAAATGTCTTGCGGATTAATTCCACGCTTTCAGCATTGAGGTATTCAGTATCGAAGTCATAGACGACGAGTAATCTATTCGAATCTATTCGAACCCAGAACTCCAATGGAAATTCAGTTTGAGTGCGCTCGATGTCGGTCTGTTTTAAGGCAAGGTTTGCAAAGCTTTGGGGGCGGTTTCTTATGTCTTGAAACCCAAAGCTAGTCGCTAGCTCATTGTCACTGAAATTACAGACTTCATCGCCGATGATGTCATCGAGAGTAATGTCTTGATGCTCCAAGAAGGTTTGCAGTTGCTCAACTATGCTTTTTATTTGTGCCGAATTGTTAGTCTCGTTTAGCTCGAGGGCTAATGGCAATGTAGAAACAAAACTGCCGATCAAGCCAATTACTTCTGGGTGATATCTTCCTGAAACGGGCACGCCAATTACAATATTATTTTGAGCGTAAACTTTTTGTAAGGCTAGAGAATAGAGTGCAAACAGAAGTTCATGCGTTCGGTAGCTCTTTTCTTCTGTTACTTGTTCGAATTTCTTAAGAATACTTACATCATATTCGTCGCTGATTCGAGCGCATTGACCTTGATGGTTTGAGGTATGAGAAAATAATTGTGCCTTAGGTCTATCCAGAGTCGACCTAAAGTACTCTATAGAATCCTTTCTAGGCTTTCTAGCGGATGCCCAGGTAGAAAAGTCTCTATATTCCAGAGCTAAATAATTTAGCTCTGGAGCTTGTGTATTGCATTTTGCGCGATATGTAGATTCAATTTCTGTCAGTAAAATATCAAATGACCAACCATCAAAAATAGTTTGGTGGGGCAAGACAAAAAATAAAAATAGAGAGTCTTTTATTTTATATAATCTAGACTTAAACATCATCGAATTGATAGGGTCTATTGGACTGCGTGTGAGTAAAGCTATATCCGAATTAGCTTTACTAAGTGCGTCATCTACATCGCTAAGGTCAATGAATGAATAATATTGTTCAATGTTTGGCCGAGCCAAACAAGGTTTCTTGTTAGCGTCTACAGTTAATCTTAATGCAGCCTGGCGCTCGACAACATAGTGTAAGCTTTCAGAAAATTTATTAAGCTCTATTTCTCCCTCTAATTGCCAAGCTGCTGGCAAGTTAAAGCAAGTGCTTTGTGGGTTATTTAATTGGTAGTCTATGATTCTGTTTTGGACTGGGCTGATCACTCTTGGGCTTCTAGCTCCGAGAGAAACAGGGCTGTCTGATGTAGAAACATTGTCTTCTTTCTTGGCAATTTTTACTGCCAGCGTCGATAACTTTTCACCGATAAAGTCTCTTGGAGTCAGTCGTACACCGGTATGTGTTTCTATTTTTCGTATCGCTTCCATCGCCAACAAAGAATGCCCCCCCATTTCAAAAAAATTATCGCCACGGGTAATTTCCGATTCTGGAAGTAAGAGCTCAGTCCACAGTTTTCCAAGTAGTTTCTCTTCATTCGTCTGTAGCCCCTCATTGTTCGTCATGGTGTTCGCTTGGCGCTCTGGGCGTGGTAAGTTTTTTCGATCGACCTTTCCATTTGGTGTTAAGTTAATCTCATCTACGGTGATGAAGTTATGAGGAACCATATAGGAAGGTAAAATACGGCGAAGGTGTTTTCTAATTTGAAATCCTTGGATGCTCTCTCCCTGTTTGGGTACGCAGCAAGCAACGATTCTAAGATCCTTAGGATCTTCATCCCATAAATACACTGCGACTTGTTCAACTCCTGGTGCGGTGCTGAGTGCCGATTCTATGTCTCCCAACTCGACTCTATAACCGCGAAGCTTTACTTGATCGTCCATTCGACCTAAGTGGATGATATCACCTTCACTGGTGATTTTTGCTCTGTCACCGGTTCTATATAGATGACCCAGCTTTGGATGCAAAATGAAGTTTTTTTGAGTCAGCGCCGCTCTATTGCGGTAGCCCAATGTAACACCATCGCCCCCTATACACAGCTCTCCAGGCATGGAGCTTGGAAGAAGCTGCTGCTTGGCATCCAAGATATATATTTTAGTATTTGCAATGGGGGAGCCTATAGAAATTTCTTTATCGTTTAGCATGATTTTTTTGCATGTAGACCAAACGGTTGTTTCGGTCGGCCCAAACATATTCCATAGTTCGGAAACTCTAGGTATCAGCGCCTCAGCCAAATCGGCTAATAATGGTTCGCCACCGCAAAGCACTTTAAGCTTTCGGTTAGACTCCCAGCCATCTGCGAGCATCAGTCTCCATGTTGATGGGGTAGCCTGCATAATACTTATGTCGTGTTGATTAATTAATGCTTTTAAACTCAGGCTATCATTAACCTGTTCACGACTGGCCAGTACCACACTCGCTCCGGTCACTAAGGGCAAGAATAACTCAAGGACAGATATGTCGAAAGACAGTGTTGTGACAGCCAGTAATTTATCACTTGCATGACAGCCTGGCGCTTTTGACATGCTTTCGAGAAAGTTAATGACCGACCTGCAAGGGACTTGGACGCCCTTGGGTTGACCGGTTGATCCCGAAGTATAGATCATATATGCCAATCTATTAGGTTTAATCTCTAGGGGTGGAGCCAATAAATAGTCGTCAGAAATATTCTCATCGAGAGTCGCTAGTGGAATATGTTTAATGTCAGCATTTAGGATGGCGCTGGGCGCGTCATCATCTTCGATTACTGCTGTAGCATCGGAATCGGAGAGCATAAATTGTAAGCGTTCTTCGGGAAACTCTGGGTCGAGGGGTAAGTAGCAGGCGCCAAGTTTCTGGACTGCTAATGTTGCAACGATTGTTTTGACTGTTCGGCCGCAGCAAATTGCTATCACGTCACCTTCCGCCACGCCGTTGCTGAGCAATATATGAACCAATTTATCAACGAGTTGCTTGAGCGCTTGGTAAGTCACGCTTTCTTGCCCTGAAATCACTGCTACGTGTGCGGGATTGCGTGCAACGCTGGCTTCGAAAGCACTGCTTAAATCTGGATGCCGGGTGTCACTGTGAGTGTTATTTAGTTGATCTAATACCTCGGGTATTTTTTGGGTCAATGCCATTTCGACAATAAGTGCTTGAGGGTTTATTAAAGCCTCTTGAAGAATATTCTCTAAGGCGTGAAGCCAAGATAGAATTGATGCTTCATCAAATAATGCTGTTGAATAGGTCGCTTCAACCAGGAGGTTTTCAGGTGAGGGCACGCAATTAATAAACATCTCGAAATTTTCCCCAGAACGAGGAATAGAGCGAACCCTTGCGCTTGAGCCACCGAAGTTTAGTTCAGGCGTTTGTTGATCTATATTGAAAATAGTAGAAATTAATGGGACGCGAGTGCGGTCTACATCAAGACCTTCAATCAATTTGCCAAAGCTGAAATCGGCGTGCTCATTTGCATCCAATACGGCTGTTTTGACAGCAGAAACGAGATCTTCGAAACTTGTTGTTTCTTCAATAGAGACTCGAATTGGTAGCAGCTGAACCATATGTCCAATTTGTTCGGGGCGATTAAACACTGCTTGCCCTGCGACTGGCAAGCCAATAACGATGTCCTGGTTGCCCGTCAGGCGGTGAAGCAATGCGATATACCCTGCCATAACATAGTTAACCATGCTTGAACGCAATTTGGCGGCAGCCTTTGGCAAACTTGCCACAAGCGCTGCATCAAAGTGGTAATCCAGTCGTGCAGCGCTGAATGTTCTAAAGGGTTTGCGGGCGTGATCTAAGGGCAAATCTAGCGAGGGAGGGAGAGTTTTGAATTTCGAAAACCAGTAATCAATATCGAGATTAGCGACTTGAGATGAGTCATTTTCTTCCGCAAAGTCAAAGAAAGAACTCGCTGTATTAAGCGCAGTTACCTTGCCATCGGCATTATATATAGCGACTAACTCTTCGAGCAGAATTCCAAATGACCACCCATCTACAACAATATGATGTGTTGCGATAACTATTTCATAGCGCTGCTCATCCAGTTGCATTGCCCAGACAAACAGCAATGGACCTTCTTCTAGGTTCATCGGTGAAAGGCTGATATTTTTCCATAAGTTGGCAAGCCGGGTTTCTTGTTGCTCGACGCCCAGATTTCGTAGGTCGGAGTAATCGACTTTCAAGGAAATCGATTCTTGCAAGCAGATCTCGTCACCTCTACGTGAAAAAGTGGCGCGCAATATATCATGTCGATTTATGATGGCTTGAAAAGAAAGTTCCAGCAGTTCAAGATCAAGAGCGCCAGTGACGGTTATAGAAACGGCTTCATTAAATGCAGTGTTAGCCTCATTACCCATTTGGGTCGAAGCTATGACCTCTTTTTGTGGAATCGTCGTAGGGCTTACTCTAAGCAGCTCTCCGCCTGAGAACGGGTCAAAATCTACAGTGATATCTTGAAAGTCTGTCATGCTTTACCTACTTCTATATATTTCCCTTTACGGTTTGAGTCTTCAATGAAATATGCAGGCTCACCTTGTGCATTCTTGCCTAAGCGAGCGCCTTTTGGAATTTCTTTGTTGCCAGTTAAAAATCTTTTCGCTGCAACCATATTGCCTTCAAGTAATCCATGTGAAATTAATTCAGATAAGGCCTTTTTGAAGGCATGTAGAATCTTTTTAACATCCTCTTCACAATGCTCTGTTGTGAGGAAGTTTGCGCGATTATGCTGAATATGGATGCCTTCCATCCTCATTAGCATAAATAGTAAGTGCCCCCAATGCGCGTGCGTAGGTACCGTTAAATAAAATAGCGAGGAGAATTCCTCAAAAGTTACCTGACACTGCATTTCTTTGATGAAGGCCTTAGCTTGAGAAGCCATGTT
>Ga0105348_1000655_pt1 | contig 25555 bp, 18 predicted proteins | sample EN8Hudsemesocosm_2_FD_83504 | JGI IMG/M metagenome (GOLD analysis project Ga0105348, IMG submission 83504) | Methane-oxidizing microbial communities from mesocosms in the Hudson Canyon - EN8C Hudson Canyon | ecosystem: Environmental > Aquatic > Marine > Cold seeps | place: Hudson Canyon... | reverse complement strand
TTCCGTATCGAGATAGAACAATGAATCAGAAATCTCTTTTAACGCATCTCTCACTGATTCGTACCGACTACTCCCCTTACCTGCTGTTGACAGCTGATTCAGATAATTATCTCCCTCTTGCTGCCATTCATTTAGTAGTGTCGACATTTGGGTGCCCAAATCTGTTGCGAGCACATTAGCATAATGACAACGGGCTAGTTTTCGCTCTGCTTCAGAACGACTGTTCCAGCTAATACCATCGGCATTATTTGTAGAACTATCAGTTGAGCAAGCGTGCTCAAGCGTGTCACTGAATAAAAGGTACTCCACGCCATCTAGACCGATGCGCCGAGGAGACTGCTGGGCTATATCAAAAGCACCAGTATCGTTCTCATAAGAAACCACGCCACCATCGATAAAACATGCACTGACAGAAGGCCAGCTATAGATATGATTACGAATACTATCAACACCGCCATCAGCAACAGGGCCAAATTGAAAGGCTTCAGCTTGCTGCCATTGGCTCATAGTGACCTGCCATTGAGACTGCGCATTGCTGAGCGAGGCACTACTATTCGCGGAATTATTTTCTAGATCAGCACAATAAGTGTTGAGTGAGGAGATCAATGAGTTCGCTTCTGTTTGTACGGATTGATAAACAGGAATAACGACGTTCACACCAATATCTTGCAATATTGTACGCTGGGCATCTGTACCAGCTGAAGAATTTGAGCCACCGGCATCTGAATTAATTTCACTTGAGCCCCCCCCGCCACTACATGCAGTCAGTAAAATTGAGCCAAATAAAACACTAGCCTTCAGAGTTGAAGAAAACGAAAAATCCATGGGTAAAAACCTGTCTGAGTTGTTTGTTCCAAAAGCCACCTCAAAGGTCTGATTTTGGATTAAAAATAAAGTAGTAAAATAAAGGTGTAGAAACACGAAAAGGGTAACGCCAAATGGCGCTACCCTTTTCTCTATACGAGAAAATTCATTGTCAATTTTCTAGACCCTAACATGGCTAGGATTACCAACCATTTGTGCCGTTTTCATCACCAATATTGGCATCAGCGAAACTATAGATCTGCTGCATGATGCCACGCGCATCAAGCAAAGCCGTTTTATAGTCACCGATTGCCGCAGGCGATGCCGTCGATAGCACCGGCTGATCGCCAAATAAGGCATGTACCGCATTAAAGTTTTCAATACTCATTAGGGCATTAGGGTTAAACTGTAGGCCCAAGGCAAAACCTTTCATCTCGGACCAATGCTTAGCGTGATCTGTGAAGCTATAGTCCTCAGTATCAAAGCTGGCCATATCTTGAAGCACGTCATTAATATAATGAACGATGGTAGCTGCGTAGGTTTTTTCCCAGTTATTAACGATAATATCTCGCTGCTCTACTAATGCAGCTTCATAGCCTTCAGGTTGCTGGCTAATCAATGCGCGACCTGTCAAAAAGGCATCAAAGGTCGTTTTGGTGAAGTCAGTTGGTGCAGAATCTGCACTACCCACATCACGTTTTGCGGCATTAACAGAAGCAGCGAAATTAATTTCGGAATTCAGGTCAATTAAGCCGTCACCGTTCGTATCATGAAAGCCTTGGTTATATTCAGCACGGCCTTCTTTGGCACGAATTTCAAGGTCGGTGTAAGCGTTGTAATTACGTGCGGCTCCGAAGTAACCAAAGCCTTCATCCCAACTATGCTCAAGAGAAGAGTAGGCGCTTGCAGTACCATCTTTAACTTTCTGCTCAGCACTCGATAAGATGCCTTTGCCCTCACCTAGATCATCACTTAGATAGTCCCCCGTGCCCTGTGAATACGTCACCCCCATCAGCAAAAACTTCTGAACCAGCTGCTGCAGATCTACACCGTTTTCGGTCACGTGTGGCGCCAGTACACTGACGTTATCAACCGGGTTAGTTCTGTCCAGTGGGTTCACGACGTTGTCAGCTAACAAACCAAACAAGTACTGTACAAACTCATCAGCCGTAGGGTCTGCATCGAGGCCGGTCGCCCAGCCTTTTAGATCGCCGTGACGAAGTGCATTATCTTCACCCGCCAGTTTGCCTTTTATATCTTTACCTGTAGAGATATCGCCATAAGTAGGGCTAGGCGTAAGTGTGGTATCTGTCTTACTAAAGCTATAAGCCGTGGCATCAATATCACTATTTTCATTGCTATAAATAGCGTTGAGCATATCAAGTGCAGCCTGACGGTCATCAAGATTGGTTAATTCAGTGCTAGAGATCAATGCCTTGATGTCTTCGATTAATACCTGACGTGCAATTTGGCCTGAATAAGAAACACTACTAACATCGGTAAAATCTTCAAACTGGCTAGTAAATGAATACGTATCAGGTACCATAACATCTAAAGCTGAAGACCGAGGAGCGTCAGTGTTATTATCACTGCCACAACCCGCTAAGGCTATTGACAGCGTAAGCGTCGATAATACGAGTTTCTTATTCATAGGGCATTTATCCTGTATTTTTAATCTTAATGATAATAGTTTGCATTTGTATTGAGGCGCATTATAGATATTTCTAAATGCAAGTCAATATCATTTGCATTTAAAACCAATAAATTTATGGGTACTCGTTAGAGGCACAGTAGATAGCTGTTTGAGGTAATTAGGTAGGCGGATATTTGATTGATACTGCTTTTAGTTTGGGTAATCGTAAGACTGAATTGAACTCGTTATTTCTGGGGAAATAATCGTAATCACAATTTAATTGATAAGCGGCTAGATAATCTCGTATAGCCATAACATAGCAATAAGAAGCTTCGTGCTGTTTTTTTGGTCAGGCCGTTTCAATCATGCTGCGATCATTCATGGAATCAATCACATTTTCGACATGCATATCATCAATATACATATGTGTTTCATGGCCAACGCCTGAACAACAGGTTTTTATAAACTTTATCTGCCCCTTTGGGTAAAAAGTTACACTGCCCGACAACAGGATGCGAGTCTCTCCATTCGGGTTCGCTTCGTCGACCAATAAACAATACTCTTCCTTTTGGTCTTTATAGTGCAGTAGTAGAGAAACGTTATGATCAATAGGTTTGCTAAAACTCATCCATACCGCGCAATTCAAAGTTATAGCAGAAGGCGGATTTGAAGAAGCTGAGCTTGAAGCAGCAAGCCCCTTTGATTTATCGGGTCCTTTTCTTAAACGTGAAATAAATGACTGGCGAGACTTTTCATCTTTAGCCTTTAGTTTGGGGCCGGGCATAAAGTCTGAACGAGGAATCTCCCTTAGAAAAACCGGTTTTAATAATTGAACAGGTATTTTAATACCCAAGGGTTTAAGTTTACTGGTTTTAGTTTCCATAACGACACCATTACATCAGGTACCAGTATATTAGGTTATAGAAGATTAGCTAAGCTGCATAATATTATCTTGCTATAAAAACGCAGACATTAATCTCTCTTCTGTATATATTCAGGCATTGATTTCTCTTATGTATGTATGCAACTTATTCTAAATAATCACAGCCGAGACGTGTAATTTGACAGAGCGTCTTCAGACCTTGATCATAGACAAATATAAATATTATTCAGATACTCTCGGATCGCCAATGAAACAGCCAAACACACAGCAAATAAAACATAAAATCTGGATGCTCTACGGCTGCACCGGTTATTCAGGTAAATTAATCGCTAAAGAATGTAAACGCCAAGGTTTAAACCCTATATTAGCGGGCAGAGACCCTATAAAAGTAAAACAAATCGCTGATGATTTGGGTTTTACTTATCGTGTCTTTGACTTATCTGAAGCCGGGCAGATCGAACGAAATATTTCAGACTGCTTCATGCTATTTAATGCCGCCGGTCCTTTCACCCAAACGTGTGAACCTCTGCTAAAAGCCTGTCTCAATCAAAAGGTTCATAATTTATCGCTGGTGGGCGAAGTACCGCTTTTAGAAACCCTGCAACAATATGATCAATCAGCCAAAGATGCAGAGGTATTACTTGCTGTCGGCCTAGGTTATGACGTCATCCCGACAGACTGTTTAGCCAATACGCTAAAAGCGGAACTCCCCGATGCGACACACTTGACCATTGGCATGCAAGGCGCCAGTCATATGTCACCGGGGTCTACCAAAGAGATGATTGAACAATTAGGAGAGCAACCCTTTTGGTTAAGGCGCAATGGCAAGTTGGTCGAAGGCAAAGCCAGTACCAAACACATTAATGTTGGACAAGGTGAAATATTTGCGATGACCATCGCATGGGGCGACCTCTCCAGCGCTTACTTTTCGACGGGCATTCCCAATATAACCGTGTACGCCAGTTTAAATAGAATCGAAGCCTGGCTGATGCAAGGTATCTCACACCTAAAACCACTTATTCGGATCAAAAGCGTACAGAATACGATTAATCGTTTAATTGACCGCTTTGTGGCTGGCCCTAATGAATATGTCTTGGAAGAAACACCAGTCTACTTTTTAGCCGAAGCCATGAACCTGCAGGGAAAAACCGTTCGCGCCAAACTGAAAACGGCGTCAGGTTACAAACTCACCTATTTAGGTGCGGTATATAGCATCAAGCATGTCTTAGAAAAGAGCTTTACTCATGGTTATCAAACTCCCGCTCAACTACTGGGGTCAAATGCCATAGAAGCCATTGAAGGCTCTAGCAATATTGAAATTATTCCTTGAGGGCTTCAGCTACTTTTCGCTCCATGGCCTCTCCTGCGCGGCGGCCTTCTACACCCTCCACCAATTTCAACATTCTTGGTTTGCCATCGGCACAATCAACTTGCGCATATAGTGCCATATACTCTATTTTCTTCGAGCCTTGCTGGCTCGACATGGTCGACTTTAATTTAAGTTGACTCGATGAAGTAAGCACCCCTTCACGGGTATAGAGCATTTTCCCAAAGAGACTACGACGAACATGCACCGTATGGTCAATGAGTTTGCATTCAAGTTTTCGTCCTATGAGAAAAATCCCAAACGCTAATATGCAAAAACCAACCAAGAAAAAAATCGGTGCCATGAGCCATAACATGGCCTCTCCCTGACTCGCTTGATAAAACAAAAATACGCCAGCTGCTGAAAATATCGCACCAAACAGACTTAAAAAGTAACTCATGCCTTTATTCCGCCCCTGATCAGAAATAATATTCAGACCAACTAGCGTGACTTCTGTTTGAATTTGTTCTGCGGCACTGGCTTCAGCCTGCTTACGCATAAACTCTTGAGTCGCTATTTTATGGCGCTCAGGAATAATAATATTTGATTGCGCGGTTCCCGCTTCAACCGGCAGCTTCCAGTGACGTCGGAATTCCCTATTACAAACCTCCCCTTCAACGATCACTTCCCAATGGATATTGCCCTTGCGTTTATGCTTGCCAGTCAGCGGTAAATCGGCAGGCACATCAAAACAAAATTCCAAAGCACTGCCTAAGGTATAAGGTTTATCGACAGGACGGTTTTCTTCCTGCCAAAGTATATCGCGATGAGCGCTTGAGTTTTTCCCGCTGCCTGAGGTGTAAATGTGTACACACTGTAAGAAGACACTCAGTGAGCGACGCTCCCAAGCTTGCTTTAATTCAATACGCCCGCCCATTTGCCCACCAACTTGCCCAATGAAGGGGGACGGCATCAGCGGCGTAGCGCCAAAAAATAGAAATTTTTGGCGCATTCTCCAGCCACCAAAACACATACCTAAACCGGCCAAGGGAAAAATAAGTGCAAGTAAAATTTCATACTTGCCTCTTGCCAGCTCTTCAGGCAACGCAATAAAAATAGGCGAAGAGACTAGTAAGAAAACAATACCGATAATCACTAGGAGCCAGTGGGAGGATTTTTCACTGCTATTAATACGACTCTGCTTGTTATTAAGATGACTCTCTGTAGAAAGACCATCAGGAGGTAAATGATTCATAGTGTTTATTGCTCACTTTTCGCATGTTGTTTTTTCTGATGCCGTTTCATCTAATACCGTTTATCTAGTACTGTTTATCTAATACTAGCGCCCTGAAACAGAACGGTCTAAACACTGCTGTTTTAAAGCTAGAATTTTGTCTTGATCCTCACTTCGATCAAACATATTAGCAATGCTCTGCCCTTTATAGCGTACTTTTATATCGTCGAGCGTTTCAAACACCGGGTCAACATCACACTGAATGGAGAAAGTTTCCCCCTCAACGCTTAAATAATAAGTACCCTGCCAATATCGAGTGCCTAAATCTGACAGAGTGGGCTTAGCAGAGCCTGAGCCAGCACAGCCGCTCAACAAAAGCACGCCAAAACTCAAAGCGCTTAACAACAAAGCCTGTTTTAGATGGCATTTTATTTTATGCATTAATCATCACCTACATGAAACTGACCATATTGACGCAGCTCGGCATATCTGGCCGTTTTTTCAAGCGCTGAAATCCTTTCTGCTTCGTCATAAAATTTCTGCCAATCACCTTCAAGGTGTTTAAACAGCGCCACAAAATAAGGCACAAGTTCTTCGTAGTTAGACAAGGTCGAAAGGGTCGCATTATTCATATTAGCCACCCAGCGGTCATAACGTTTATCCCAGCCTTCCTTGTCTCGCAGGCTTTGATACGCTTGATCCAGTTTAAGTAGGATTTGCTTTTTCTTCAGCCTTTTGGACTCTACCGTGATGTCTTCTTTGGCATACATTTGTTCGAGTTCTGCTTTGTAGCTTAACAACAAGGAAATAATAGCCTGGTAGCGTTTTTTGTTGGCTTGGTATTCACTGAAAAGATCGCTTCGCCCATCTTGGCTATACCATTGCTCTACTCCCAAAAATGCAACGGCCGTGGCAAAATTCTCACTAAACTTAGTATCATTTTTTATGTACAGTTGGCGATGAGTAATTTCATGGATCAAAATATCCACCAGATAATGCTCACTCTCGAATATAAAGGTATTCAATAAAGGGTCATCAAAAAAACCCACCGTTGAATAGGCTCGCACGCCACCGACTCTAACGTCATAACCGTCTTCAATAAACTTGTCCCCCTCACTCTTTGCCATGTCTTTATCAAGATAAACCCGATACGCCACACAGCCAATAAAGGTATAACACCATGTATAAGATTCAAGCGATAATTCGGGGGCCGCATAAACGCTCCATGAGGCATAAGGTCTTTCAAGATCACTGTAGCTAGAGTAAGCGTCGTCAACCGGCAAAAATAATGACTCTTCGGCGAAACGGGTTATTTCTGAGGCCAGCACTAAGCGCTCTCTTAATTTTGGATCGAGCGCCTCATCCCCTAACAAACTGTCAATCGACTCACGCTTCCATAATAGATCCACCTGTCCGCTGATCAAGTGACTGATATAACTCACTGAGCTACAAGCAAGTAGACTCTGCGTCATCAGAACCAGCGTGGCAAATTTGATTAGTACAAAACATCGCGCCAAAAATACACCGGGCATGAATTTCACGTCCATATAAACAATCACTCTTTAAGGTAAAAACAAATAGTTCGCTACAATTAACCAATTCATTTCATTCTAGCAGCTTGCTCTTTCTTCTCATAAGAACACTACGCACGTAGTACTACACGGGCAATACTACACAAACGATGCTCGTTAAGATAAAGCAAGCGTTACGCGCCAAAAGACTGTGGAGGCGCTTGGTTTAAGAAAACGTATCTGCCACGACCCTGCTTAACTGAGCGTGCGCATTAGCCAATAAGGGTTTTCCATGTGCGGCGACTAAACTATCAAATTCCAGCTTAAGCAAGTCCTCAAAATCGCCCAGCATTGATTTCCCGGCGGGCGTGACTCTTTTAAGCCAGGGTTTACCGATGAGCAGTTTTAGCTTGAAACCCATTAAACGCAACAGTAGTTTTGCTGGGCCGCTCGTGTGACTCCAGTCGGTCCAGTTTTGAACGCTATCTGTTGTGATCAGTAGTTTTTTATCCTTAAGCAGTAAAGCGGCCTCGGGATAGGTTGAGGTCGAGAAGATAAAGAACTCGGCGTTTTCGATGGGCGCTTTTGACTGAGCAGTAATCACATGATCTGGTTTAAGCTCAGGATAAGTGGATTGCCCTGCCTGACACCAGAAATCGCATTTAAAGGTGTCAATATAATAGGCGTCATCGACGCCATGAAAATCACCTAAGCGGAGAATCGCCTTCACCTTTCCGAGTGCTTTTAGCTTCTGCTCTTCAGCCTGATTCAAGCGGATAGGATTGATCAAATATAAACTATCATCCTGCTTCAAAATAACCATGTTCCTATTCATACTCATAGCGGGCGCCATTTTGATACTGCCATGTACCCAATAAACATTCTCGTATAACTTTTCAATCGCTTGATGCTTGTAAGCCGGTGCGTAGTTTTTATTCATCATGATTTCCTTGTCATTACTAATTAAATTAACTTCCTCAAGATGCAAAAGAAGGCTATATTGACAGTGTCAATTTACCTGCAAATATAGACAGCGTCAATATACGTTTCTAAACACAAGCACTCTAAATGAGTAAAAAACCATGAGCGAGAAAGCATATCACCACGGAAATCTTCGCTTCGCGCTTATCGAAGCAGCATTGGATATTCTGGACGAAAGCGGTATAGACGCAGTGTCGATCAGACAAGTAGCCAAAAGAGTCGGTGTGGCGCACTCAGCACCCGCCAATCATTTCAAAAATAAGCGAGCGCTGTTCACTGCACTGGCAGCAGAAATATTTAAGCAACTTGCCCAAAAAATCAAGCTGAAACTCAGTAATACACCCAATAATCTAAACGATTCGATTCACCTCTTTGCCAGCACCATTGTCAATTTTGGCTTAGCCTACCCTAACAGGTATAAATTAGTCTGGCGCAAAGATGAGCTGAACCATGACGATCAGACACTCTATGAGATAATGGAGGTGATATATAAACAACTTGGCGAAATACTTCTCACACACTCACAGCAAAGTGACATCGATGTTGAGTCTCAAGTTATCGCACTTTGGTCGATGATTCACGGTTATGTCATGCTTAGACTAGATGGCAGTTTGGTGGCCGGAAGGGATGAAGTAAGCGGGGCTGAGCGTCAAATAGCGATTATCGACGTCATGCTGAAAGGCTTAAACCGAACGTAAGATACAAAAAAAGCGCTGACCGCAATTATCACTACGGCAAGCGCTTGAAAGCGTCTTACTTACCCTGCCTGAAAACAGGTAAGTAAGACTATAGGATCACACAACGATTAATCCAAATTTGGAGTCAATGTCAACTCGATTGTATTGCCAGGACCGGCAAGCTTACTGCTAAGAATACTGGTCAAGATGCCACAGTTTTCCAACTTGGGAAGCGTGTAAGTACCCGTTACCTGGCCACCTGCTAGTGCGTCGAAGTACTCGCCGTCAGCAGATGTAATCGTAAAGGTCGCAGGCTCTACAGTACGGCAATCACTACCACCACCGATCTTCCAGTTAACTAAACCGAATAATGTTTTAGTGACTTTAGGAAGCTTGACATAAGCAGATGAAGTCGCTATTAGTTTACCATCAACCAAAGTGCCTTCAGTAATGCCCACTGGCTCAAACTCGATCTGTGCAGTCGCTAGATAACGCTTCCAACCTTGGATGATTTCAAAGCTGCCTGAAGTCGGATCAAGATGCATATCACCCGTAAATGAGCCTTGAGTCAGGTTAAACTGGCTGCTGATAAGACCGTTTAGCGGGATAGTGCCGCGGTTAGCCGCGATATAAGTGCTGCCTTCAACATCAAGATCTACCGGGATAATGAAGTCATCACTACACCCAGGAAGCGTCGGATCATCTTCACAAGTTGGTGGTACTTCACATCCAGGAAGCGTTGGATCATCTTCACAGGTCGGTGGCACTTCACAACCCGGTAGCGTTGGGTCATCTTCACAAGTCGGCGGCACTTCACAACCCGGTAGCGTTGGATCTTCTTCACATGTCGGTGGCACTAACTCAATACCCGTACCCGTCAGACTAACATTGCTGAGCGCTTCATCTTCATCATTAGACGCGATAACAACAGTACCTGTACTTTGACCAACCACAGCGGTATACGTCACCGTTTCTGAGCAGCTGCTAGCAGCAGCGACTGTAGAACAGTTTGTGCTTGTTTCAAATTCTGCTGCACCTTCTATATCGACACCTGAGATAAATAGCGGCGCAGTACCTATGTTGCTAATAACAACCGTTTCTGTTCTTGTTTCGTTCTCGGTAATAACTCCGAAGTCAATAGAAGTAGGTGTTACGTCAATTTCAGGATACTCAACAACAGTACCCGTACCTTTAATATCGACACTAATGGTAGCTTCTTCAGGGTCAGTGTCTGTAGAGTCAATGACTAAGCTTGCATTTTGTACACCTTCTTCTGAAACGGTGTAGGTGATTGTTGCTGTACAGCTTTCACCCGCTGCCAGCGTAGTACAGTTATTAACTTCTGAAAATTCGTTAGAACCCGTCAGACCAATAGAACTGATACCTAAGATACCGCCGCCAGTATTTTTAATGGTGACAGCTTGAGAAGCAGTTTCACCCACCAGCTTATCACCAAAGTTTACTGACATTGGCGTCACGTCAATATCTGGTTCAGCATCAGGAACAACAACTTCAAACGTGGTCAGTACGTTATCTTGACCCGGATTAAGGGTACAGTCAGCGCTAAAATCACCTACAGGTGCCGGTGCAATAGAACCATCCGCTTTTCTAGCGATCATATCCATCACTAGATCATCAACCGTCAAGCTCACCACACCAATGTGTGAATCATCAAAAACCTGTGCAGGTGAATCACCGCTTGCAGGTACATCGAACGGACCGCTCTGATCGGATGGGATCTCGGTCTTCTCAATAATAAGGTCGGTGTTATTGGCGACTGGGCCAGATACTGTATTAAAAGTATTAATACTGTGCGCCACACCTTCAACACTAACCGCGTCAACAAAAGCCAAACCTTGACGTGCTTTATCAGGTACCACTGTAATTACATCGATAAATACAGGTGGTAATTCAACCGTACTCTCACCAGAAGCCACATCAATTTCAAGCTGTTCAGGGTAGTCAGCAGAAATCTTAGCGGTAATAATTTGATCACCAATTAATGGGAAAGGGCAGGTGAAGTCAAGCTCTGCATATACAGGCGCTGCCATTGCTGCGTTGCCAGAAGCCATTACAGCTACGCCCATTATTGCTGCACGTATTGGATTAAGTTTAAACATTTTTGTTCTCATGGTGATCATTCCTCAGTTATTACACGGGTACTTTTTTTGTGTTAATTATTTTAAATATCGCGTGAATGAAACTTAAAGGCAGCTACTGCACCATCGTTTTGATTCTGGCTACCTTTATTCACATTCTTGACACGCACCTGTTATATAAAATATTCATATAGAGAAAATGCATAAAACCAATCACTTAATAGCTTTATTTCTGCGGGTGGCATGTCATGGCGCTATTAAGCTTTCATTCAAATAATTAGTCATTGTTAAAAAAGGCACTTTTATTGTTAAAAACGGTAACTGAGCACTTAGCCATTAGAAACTGTGGACTGCGTCAACATATAACGTAAAACCCGCCCTCCATCTATTTTTTCCAGCTTACATTCGTAAGCTTAATATAGGCGTTTTACGAACATACAAAGTTCAACTTCGAATGTTTCATATCATAAATCGCCTTTATGAAAGAAAATTCACGACATCTAGAGACAGATCGTTAGAGGTGAGTATTTACGTTAGGTTTGGAGGCGTTCGATGAATTTCAATTGTCAAAATAGGCACTTTTTTTGTCAATTTCGGCAATATGAAATGGCGCACACAATTTTTGTGAACGACATCATATTTTAATTAGCGGTTTTGCCAACTTTAACTTTGGCGAACACATACAAGTCTAATAAAATAACTTCTCAATATCTAAGGAAGGAAAACCACTATATGTTAAAAGCACAAACTTACAATGTCCCCCTAGTTTCTACGCTTTACGCAGGTCGTTTTTTTAAATTCCTAAAAGATAAAGGCATCACAGAAGAAGTCATCATCACTCACAACCCTTTGGCCAAAGACATAACTAATAAGTCGGATGCTTACATATCAATCAATCAGATCAAACCGATTATAGAAACCGCACAATGGCTACTCAATGATGAAAAGGCCGCTTTTGAATTTGGACAACAACTAGATCTCGATTCTCACGGACTCTTTGGCTACACACTACTAAGCCAAGAAGACCTACCGCAACTTGTCGAAACCGTCGTTAAGCACATGCGCGTTTGCATGCCAATTTTTGATATGGAAGTATTACGCAGTGGACGAGATGTCATTATTCGATTACACGACACCTGGGATGTCGGCCCCACTGTAAAATCATTTATAGCTAAAATGTACATGGGCAGCATCTATAGCATTTCGTCTAAAATTTGCAGCCATATGCGCTTCGACGCCGACTTTAATTCTGACAAACAAGCCAGTGAATGGTCCTCACTGACCCCAAATTCTGAATGGAACTTCAATTCAGAACACAATCAAGTTATTCTCACTCACATCAAAAAATCCAATAACAATGAAAAATTAAAGCTTGTATGTTCCCTGGCCGAGAATCAGCACCTAAATAAACACGCTGAAGAGCAAAACGGCAATACAATTTATTCACTTGTCCGAGAACATATTTCAAAGTCACTCCGCCAAGCCAGCATTGAACGAAGCGCTACTCTTTTAGGCATGAGCTCCCGCTACCTTCGTCAACAACTTGCAGAAGAAGGCACGTCTTTTAGAGAGATTAGCAATGAAGTCAGACAAGGCTATGCCGACCTTTACTTACGCGACACCCCTATGCCGCTTAATCAAATTGCAAATAAGCTAGGCTTTGGTGATCAAGCCAGTTTCACTCGCGCATACCGAAACTGGACAGGGAAAACACCAGGCGAAATTCGCAAAGAAGCAAAAAAACGCATCTAAAGACCAGCCTCTTTAAACCCTAAGGCTTAACTTCTTTCACGGAAGGTTTCGAAGACAACGAAGAACCATCTTCAGGCATAACAAATACTCGTGGCTCAAAGTTAACTTGAGAACTTTCACCCCATTCAACCTTATTATTTGCATCTACTCTCATTTCAGATGCATACGCCAAGGCAAGACCGGTTTGATATTCCAATTCAACATTTAACTGAAGCGCCTGTTTTAGCTCTTTTTGGTACTTATAAACAACAGCGGAACCAACTATTTTTTCCGACACGGCCTGAGCCTGGAGTGCACGCCGAATAAGAGGGATACTTTGCGCTGGTTTTTTCACCGTCTCGCCAGGCTTGGCATACCAAACATATTTAATACTGCCGTCTTTAAATAAGCCGACACCGAAAGGTGCAAAGTCGCCGTACGCTTCCTGCAAAGCAGCCGATTTCTTAAGCACATTTCCTAAAATATATTGGGTATTTGCTCGCGTCTCTTCTCTGGCTAACTCTATATTGAGATCAATCTGCGGTTCGACATACTCCTCAGCTAGCGCAGCATTAAAATTACCCAATACCACCAAGAGAGAAACAATAAACGTTCTTTTTAACAAATAGTTAAGTTCATTCACATCAATACACCTACTTATCAAACACCCACCCGGGCACCCGTAAAACAACTAAGGAATCTGGAATACTTACTAAGGGACTGGACATACCACCAAGGTATTGAGGCCTTAGACTTTATTAAATATAAAGACTAAAGCCCCTACCCCAATGACACTACTTTAGCTTGAATAAGCTGAGAGGATATAATCCTGCATCATTCTTGTATCTTAAGTAAGCACCATGAAGACTTTACGACTTAGTGACCATAAATAAGCGTTTCTGCCGTGATCTGTAAGTCAGTAAAGTAAAGATCACCAATACCACGACCATCAGCACCCGCAAAGGTACCCAAGGTTAAGTTTTCAAAATCAAGATCCGCTTCAAAGTTTTGAATATCTAAAGCCAGAGCCGTTTGACCCACTGCAAGGTAATCATGTCTCTTGGATATATTGATCTGCATATGAGCCATAGAGGTTTCGCGCGTGTTAGTTCCCAGCCAAACTGTATCAGCACCACGACTATTATGGATATAGAAGTCAGTTTTTACGGCTTTAAAAGGGCGATCCAAAACACCTGAAGCGTTGAAATAGGCAGAAATATTCATACCTTCATCTTGCCCATCAATGATGATATCAACTGGCCCCAAATAACCCTGTAAATCTATATTAGCGAATAACTCAGTACCCACTGCCACAGAGCCCGCTTCTTGTGTTGACTCACCTAAACCAATTGATCCAATTTGCAGACCGAAATCAACAGAACCAAATATATTGGTCAGATCGACAGTACGGAAAGCAATCACAAGGTCGCCATCAGCCACTCCTTGATCTACGTAGTTACCACTTACCTCACCACCAACAAGCGCTGCTGCACCCGAGATAAAATCTTCGCCCAACCTTGATGCACCCAAGTCAGTGCCATCGCCAACGATGTCTATCGTCATGCGTATATTATCAAAAACGCCGTCAGCACCACCACCAAAGTGGACATCTTGAAAAGATAAGAAACCCTGATCTTTATAATCTATCGCAGCAACAGAGATGTCCAAGGCATTAATATCGACAGTTAAACCGGCTTGCCCGGTTGTCGCAGCCAAAGTATCATCATCTAATGAAATCATTTCTGCTTGCGCCATTGAAGACGCCGCTGCGATTGCAGCCACCAAAGTAATTTGTTTCAAGCCTTTCATAATATTCCCCTAAAAAATATCGTATTATTTATTTTATTTTTACTGAATCGACGCATGTGTCTCCGCCGACCAAGCACAAACACCGCACCAACAACTTTTGAGCCAGCGACTTAAAAGAGTAAAAAGCGCCCAACATCAATTAAGATAGAATGGTCAGCCTTACTAACACTATGACTCAAGTATTTCGTTCTTAAATTATTGAGTCGGTGCAATGGTGTGCCAGTGAGTGTATTAAAGTTTTTTTAGGCTTATTAATCATTGTTAAAACAGGAGAGTTTTTTGTCAAAAACGGTGAATGTGACCTGCATCAAATGTAAAAAATAAACTGTAACGACAGCCATGCGGCCCTCCTTACACTGTAAACAATCGTCAAAACCCGCTTAAATAAGCACTAGATCTCAACCTAAGCGTGACCGCGTCCAAAGCTTACACTTCGTTACAAGTAAACAAATGTGACACCTTAAGTAACTGTATTTATTTATTTTTTTTGCACGTCATAATGCTTCCCATACTTAGATCCCGGCACAAAGGATCACCGTCTGAAAGAATTTATAATTTTGGAATGCAGGAAAAATATGAATAAATTACTCGCTACATTAAGCTGTTTATTTCTCTCATTTAGCGCGAATGCGTACGTTGTAAATACCAATGGCTTTATCTTTGGCTCATCGTGGGATAACCCAAATCATAATGTTGACACCATATTAAGTAGCTTAGAAGATGAAGCAGGCAAAGATCTAACGCTTAACCTGATCTCCACTCAAACATGGAATGGCATTGGTGCAAGCTCAATCATCCTAGAAGAATTAGCGGGATATAAGCACAATACGACATTCGGCTGGTACGACACCGCGACACAAACCTCGCAACAAATTTTCGAAGGATTCGACGGTAAGGATGCCAGTGCAACTATCGATTTTGGTAGCCAAAAGAATATTGGTTTTTATATCGATCCAAACGGTATTACCGCTAACCGCATGTTTACTGAAAGCAGCCGAAACTCTCACCAAGATACCCAGGTCGCTATTTTCAAAATTGAAGAATTAGATAACAGCTATATTCTAGGCTGGGAAGATCTGGATCTCAACGGTGGCAACGGTGGTGACCGTGACTATCAGGATATGATCGTACGTGTACAAATTGCACAAGTACCAGAGCCTGCCAGCATGGCGATGTTCGGCCTAGGCCTAATCGGCTTAATCGCAACAAGAAGAAGAATCAAAGCGAAAGAATAACCCCCCATTTTCCAGTTAGACCTACTTAAACCGCTCTTTTGAGCGGTTCTTTTTATAGTGTACTAGGTTTATCCAAGCCTCAACATTTTCATTAAAACAGCTCAACCGCGTCATTAAACTCTTCTGTAGGCAGAGATGCATCATCGGCATCAAAACCGTCTAATGATTGCTTCATGGTTTCAAGAATCTGATTCACTTGCTCACTTATATCCGACGTATTATTTTCTTCTTGATCTTTAGTGCTCAACATTTTGTTAATAATCGCGGTGATATGCTGTTCTTGATCATCAGTCAGATCCAGGGTGTGAAAACTCATTTGTAACTCAAAAGAATATTTCTCAAGCGTTTCATTTTTGTGTACCTGTCCCTTTTCAACAATAGAAATCAATTGTTGGGCCAAACCCTGAAGCTGCTGCATAACCGAATTAAGGACGCGTTGCCTTAGAATATCTTTATATCGAGCCTCCATCCCTTCTATTAAGACGGCAATATAATCTCTGATTTTACCTTGCTCATGTTCATCATCTGGCAACTGTTTTATAAGGAAGGAAATATGTTTATCATTAACTAAAATACGCTTTCCAAATTCATAAAGCCGGCCTTTATCCCTTAATAGCTCAAATACATTTAACTCAATTGGGCTACAAACTCCGTTTACTTGATCAAAGTTGCTATAAGATTTATTACCGCGAAATTCAATCGAACTATTGAGTGATTTAAGCTCCATGAACCGAAATAACTCACGAGCCATTTGCGCTTCATCTTTACAAGTCATCAGATTTTTGAAGAACTGCACGATGTCACCGTAGTATGCTGCATCTTTTAAGGACTGCATCACCAGACTCTGAGCTTCGCCCACATCAGAGATCAGCTCTCGACGTCTTGATTGGTAATTATCGACTTGCTTGATTTTAGCGATCAGTTCAATTATGGAAAATGGTTTCTCGATAAAATCAATCCCGCCCGCCTCATAGGCTTCGAGCTTATTTTCAAAGTCTCGACCGCCGGAGATAAAAATAGTACTTGCAGACTGCTTCGCTTGAGCACCCACTTCTGACTTACAAAAATCAATGCCGGAACCATCAGGCAAATGCACATCGGCAATAATAATGGCGGGTGACAGGTTTTCAATGAGCGCATCTGCTTCTTGAATCGTGCCTGCAACCTGCATGTCATATTTGTCAGACAAACTTTCTACCAATAAAGCCTGATATTGCGGGTCATCTTCGAGAATCAAGATTGATGTGCGCTTTGGCTGAATAACAGATGTTTGACCAGAATCCAGAAACTGTTGCATAAACAGCTCACCACTTACGGGCTTGCCGAACAAATACCCCTGCCCTCTGTCACAACCGTTACGCGCCAGCCATTCACTCTCTTCGGTGGCCTCGACACCAACAGCAACGACGCGCATACCATAGCTATTTGCCTGGCGCATAGCGTTTCGCACAATAGCCTGGCTTTTCTCTTGAACCAATAAAGTTTGAATAACCTGCCGGTCAATTTTGATCTCATCCAAGGGCAAATCTTTGAAAGCATTTTGGGTCATGAGATCCAAACCAAAATCATCCAGAGAGAGATCATAACCTTTCATTCGCAAACCCAAGAGCTTTTTACCTATATCATCATTCACTCTGCCATTTTCAAAAATGTTGGCAAACTCAAGGGTTAATTTATGTTTGGGAATCTTATGGTCGGAGATTATTTTGCCTAATTCTCGCCCCAAATTACTACCAAGCAATACAGAGCCATCGATATTAACTGACACATTTAAATCAAAGCCCGATTCATTCCATTGTTTCCAGTCATGAGCAACCTGCTCCAAGACACTCTTGGTCAGCGCCAACATTTTACCGCTTTCTATCACCAGCGGTAAAAAGGTACTCGGCACCATCAAACCGTAATCAGGGTGATCCAAACGAACGAAGGCTTCAGCCCCCACTAAAGGCCTGGCAGTACTAAGCGCAAGCTGCGCCTGATAAACCACTGTAAATAGCCCTTCATCGAATGCTCTTTGAATGTCATCCGGGTTAATATCCTGACTTGCTTGAGTTGTCATAGTTTTAAATTATCTTCAATCGTCTAATGGTTTAACTGCCTTATTCAGGCAACAGCGAAATCACTCATCCAAATTATCATCGAGAATGCCACGGACTTTGCGCAGTAAGCCTTCAGGCGTATAGGGTTTACTCAGTATAGTATGACTTAAAGGATGTGCCTGCTGATCATTTGGGCGTGCAGCAAAACCACTCATCAATTGAATCTTCATGCCCGGGTTTATTTCTTTTGCCTTATCGGCCAATTCAAAGCCCCCCATATTCGGCATCACCACATCACTCAACAGCAGCGCAAAGGCATTATTTCCAAGTAAGTTCAGCGCCTCTTCAGATGAGCCACAAGAAATAACCTGGTAACCGGCCTGTTTAAGAATTTCGGCAGCAGCAAACAACAGCGCCGTCTCATCATCCACGATTAATATTGTTTCATTGCCTTTCAACTCAGCTAGGCTAGCTTGGCTATTTTCTTTGCTGTCGAGCGCGCTCTCCGTCAAATCAGATTGCGGAAAATACATTACAAATTCGGCGCCTTTCCCTGTTTCAGAGTTCAACTTAATAAAACCCTCTGACTGCTTAATGAAGCTGTATACCTGACTTAAACCCAAGCCTGTACCGCGTTCACCCTTGGTAGAGTAGAAAGGATCAAACACTCGTTCTTGTATCTTGGCACTCATACCACAGCCATTATCACGGACCGTAAGCGTTATGTAATCGCCAGGCTCAACCTCGTTTATTTTTGCCTGAGTTCGGTCCACTTTCACATTACTCTGCGTTGAAATGGATAACTCACCTTCGCCATTCATTGCATGCATGGCATTAATACTAAGGTTAAGCATAGTATCTTCCAAGAAATCAGGGTCGAGTTTGACTGAAGAAATACTCTCATCCAAGCGGATTCGAAGCAGGATCCTGGGGGTCAGGGTTCGCTCTAGAACGTGCTGCATGCCGTGTAAAACCTTATTCAGGTTAACCACTTTTGTTTCAAGTGTGCGGCGCTTGGATAAATACAAAAGCTTTTTGGTTAATTTGGCGCCTCGCTCTGACGCGCGCTCTATTTCTCTGAGATACCGTTCTTCAGTTTCCTCACCCACGACCAAAGCCGACAACAAACCCGTATAACCAGAGATAATACCTAACAAGTTATTAAAATCGTGTGCGACGCCCCCCGTCAGTTTACCGAGAGCATCCATTTTCTGACTATGACGAATTTGCAACTCTTGCTCTCTGAGTAAGGTTAAGTCATGGCAGGTTCCAATAAATCGTCTCCCCCCCCTTTTTGATTGTGGTAACTCTGCCACCTGTAGGCGCATAGGAAAAAGCCGTCCGTTCTTATGAAGCCCCTCAAGCTCTCGCCCTACGCCAATGATCGAACTCTTACCTGTTTTCAAATAATCCGCTAAATAGCTATCATGATAATCTGCATGCTCTTTCTGCATTAAGATACGCACATTTTGATCCTTTATTTCTTCTGCTTTATAGCCAAATAACTTTTCTGCCGCATGATTAAATGAGATCACCGAGCCTTTTTCATTAATGGTAATAACGCCGTCATCCATTGAGTTCAAAATTTCAGATTGCTCTCGTTCTTTGCGCGCTAAAGTGACAAAACTTTCTCTTTCATAGGTCACATCAGACACTAAGGCGGCATAACCCAACTCTTTACCTTCAGCCATTAAGGGGGTAACAAACCATTCACAAAAGATCTCTTTAGCATTGCTGAGTCTATGACAAAAAATATTTCTGTTTGAATGGGAATTATTCAATAAGAGCTGTCCAACCTGCTGCTCACTCAAGGAGGCAAAAATCGTTTCAATAGAGGGTTTGCCTAAAATGGCTTTGCGTGTCACGCCAAAAATCCTTTCGGCAGAATGATTCCAGTCAATCACTTTATTTTCATTATCAAAGTGCACCACTCCTAATGGCGTATTCTCAACATGCAAGGCCAATTTTTGTTGTGTTTGAATAAGTCTTTGTAGGTTATTCAGCCGCTCCACTTCGACTGCGGCACGAGAAGAAAATATATTGACAATATCAATCACACTGCGATCAACAAGTGGACGTGTATCCAGTAAAGCAATCATGCCAATTGGGCGTTCCTCGGAGTCGTAGAGCGTTTTGCCGACATAACTTCTAATATTATATTCACAGAGAAAGACATCACTGGGGAATAATTCAGAGACTTTATCATCATAGATACACACATCATCATTTAACACTGCTTGACAAGGTGTACCTTGAAGTTCGTAAGTGATATTTTCGACAATCTGACTTTTAACGCAGTAAGCCAGAGTAGAAATACGTTGAGGTAAATGGCAGGCGCCTTGTTCCAAATCGGCATTATCACAAGCCCCGATCAAGATATATTCGTACGCGGTGATATCGGCCATTCTCAAGGCGAGTTCTTCAAAAAAAGCACCGCCGGTTTGTTTTGATAAGGCTGAGACTATTGTGTTTATTCGACTCTCTTGTCGTTTGATCTCACTGACATCACGTACCGCGATCAGAGTAGAATGATCATCAGCCTCAATATAAGGTTTAATCGATACGTTTAAATACCGTTTAAGCTGTTCTGAGTCAAAACCCAACTCCAGCTGCCTGGACTCTCCTGCTTTAATGCCCTCGCAGGCGTTTTTTAGTAACTCTTTATTATATTGAGTTGAGGCTAGAACACTCTTGCTTAAAAAGCTTTGCTCCAACAAGCTATCTAGACTGCCACCTTCAAGATTAAGTGCTTCGGTATTGAGGTCAGTAATTTTGCCAGCATCATTTAGAATATAAATCGCGTCACTTATATTTTCAAAAATCGCTTTGAATTTCTGACGACTATACGTGGCTTTATTCTGAAGCTCTCGAATAAAATTTTGCAGTGAAAGCGTCATCATCAAAGCTAAAGCGATAATCCCTATTCGCCCCCCTTCTGCAGCCATCGGGAATGAGTCAAAAAAACCAAAACGATATAGACCTTGTAAGCACACCCCTAAAGTAAACATGCTGATGCCAACCAGCAGGTATCGACTGTGGTCATAACCCTTCAAATATGCGGTTAGTGAAATAAGGAAGCAATAGATCGAATGAATCATGCCCGTAAGTAACAAACCGAGCCAAAATTTAGCGGGAGAAACCACCGAGATACCTATAAACATAATCCAGGCAGCGCCCAGAGCATAGTAAGCATTGGTCGCCCATTTATTCTGTTTAAGAGGCGGAAACAAGTAACGCTGAAAAAAAGAGATGGACAGAAGTGCGATCGCTATTGAACCGCCAATCATGATTAAACTAACATGCCGATCAAAGAGATTGATTAATGACTGAAAGTCACCTTCGAAAATAGCATTTGCCAAAATAAAACTGAAGCAAAAAATTGAGACATAAACATAACTGTACGCCTGCTTGAGAATAGCCAACTGAATATTTATCAAGGCGAGTAAAACAAGAACAGAGTAAAAAAATGCTTGGAGATAGGCCTTTGTGGAATGACTAGCAAGCAGTTCATGGTCAGAAAGAAGGCGCAGGGAAAAGTTAACTGAAGTAGCGGTTTCCTGCCTTAGAAAAACGTCTCTTGTTTCACCGATAGGGATACTTAAACGATAAGTCATTAGACGATCAGGAATATTGCGCATGGATAAATCATCCTCCCAGCTCAAACTTTCTTCAACAAAATGCCCGTCCTGATCTCGCATGTAGAGAGATAAGTTATAGGTCAAAGGGTAATCATTTCTCAAGTACCAGAGAGACTGCTGACTATCATTATTGATGACTAATCTGGCCCAATATACATCCCTTGAAAAACCGATAGTCTGGCTTCCAAGCGGTTTAAAAGCAGACAGGTATTGAGACGAAGTTATGTCGTTTATAGTCAAAGAGCGGTCAGATGTGCTCAGGTATTGCATGCTTGACGTTAAGAAATTTCGCGCACCCTTGTCAGATAAGTTGATTTCCTTAGGCATGTTTTTTGGGGGCTGTGTATTTTCTGAGGTAAGCGTATTGGCTTGAGCATGAACACTTGAGGATAAGAGACAAAAAAGAATAACAACTTGCCCTAGCAGCGCCGTTATCGTGCTAATCAGATGAAGCCAGGAAAGTTTTATTTTCATAATTTTTACTAGAAACTCATTAATAACATGCCCGACACATAAATCCTGTATTTTATACAGATGATGATAATAGTGTTGTTACAAAGTCTAGGCCTACACTATCGCCAGATTTGTGTCTTCTAGAACTAGGTATAAGGAGGTATATTTAAATTCGGAGGTGACAGACATAAATAGAGGGGCCTGCCTTTAAGCAGACACCTCCTTTAGGCGCTAAATTCAAGACTCTTACACGAAAATGTCGACCTGTGAGCCAACGGTTTCTGTCGATGTAGCCTGTACGGGCTCTACTTCAACGGGTTGTTCATTTTGTTCAGTTTCAACCCTTTGCTCATTTTTTAAAGCTTCGACCTTTAATTGCTCTTCTCGCCGAATTTCAAGACTCTCTGTTGTTTCAACAGGCGGCGTAGGTTGAGAGCTCACGGGAGGCAAGACCTGTGTGTTAGTGTATCCAATACCTTCGGGCATATGACCCTCACTTGCAGAGTGAAACGCTGCTAACAATTTTTACACTTTAACCTTACCACCCACTGTACAATTTTTAAACGAAACAAATGAATTAACAAGCCTGTACTTAGACTTTTTACGACTAAAACTAAAGCAGGTAAGCGCGTCTTCTCAAGACGCTTGTTTCAACTCGGGCTCAGAAACAACTTCTTGCAGAGCCTGCTCCAATTCAGGGTAATCAAATGTAAAACCCTTTTGCTGTGCCACGCAAGGCAATACTTGCTGCCCGTGTAAGAGTAAAGCTTCAGCGAACTCACCCAAGACCAGTTTAAGTACCACGCTAGGCGTCTTAATGACAGAAGGCCGATGAAGTACTTTGCCTAATATTTTGGCAAAGTGTTTCTGCCTCACTGGGTGAGGCGCCGTTCCGTTCACTACGCCGCTGATTTTATTTTCTGCACTAAATAAGTAGAGGCGCACGAGATCCTGAATATGAATCCAAGACCACCATTGCTCGCCACTTCCGAGTGAGCCCCCCATACCTAATTTATAAGCCGGCAACATGCTCTTCATGGCGCCACCATGGCCAAGAACCAAACCGGTGCGCATACAACACACACCAACACCTGCAGCTTCAGCTTGCTTGGCAACGGCCTCCCATTTTTCACAGAGTTCATGAATAAACTCGTCATGATAGAGGCTGTTCTCATGAAGAGCTTCTTCCCCCATATCACCATACCAACCTATTGCAGAAGAATTAATTAGCGCTTCAGGGGGTGATCCCCGAGATGCTATCCAGTCGATCAATGCTTGCGTCACCTTGAGTCGGCTTTCGATAAATTTCACTTTAGTTTGTTCATTCCAGCGATGATTCACCAAGGACTCACCTGCCAGGTTAATGACCCACTCAATAGGCTGACTCGCACTGATATCTTGCAATGATTCGACAAGCGTTACGTTGGCGGGCAGTAGAGTATGAGCATGTTTCGCATCACGGGTAAGCACAGTGCAGTGGATATTTTTTGCTAGCGCTTCATTTATCAATACTTGCCCAATAAAGCCAGTACCGCCTGTTACTAATAGATGTTTAGTATCCATGTCTATCCCTCCTTTGATCTTTTTAAAAAACCATCGAAGATAATAGCCAACACATAAAACGAAAGAGTTGGAGGATCATTATCTCCAAGTTGAATAGTACCCACCTCTAAGAAATACGACTTAGCTAAGAGGGTTAAACCTATGTTATGCCTGTTAAGAAATGTCGTCAACGCTTTTAAATTTAGAAGCTCATCATCAGTTCGTTCTATATTTTTACCTCTTAAGAAAGCTATGTTTCCAAGAGTCCAAGGAGTTGGCGCGCCTACTTTTTGATGGGAACACCAAACCAAGGAGTCATAAATTCTTCATAAAATAAAAGGAATGGAATTTGAACATTTTCTATTACGTCGTACTTATATTTTCTATCTTACTTGCCACACCGGCCTATTCTGAAAACCAAACCGTTAAATTCACCTCCCTTGAATGGCCTCCGTATACAAGTACTGAGATGGCAAATCAGGGCGCGTCTGTTGCCGTGGCAAAAGCAGCCTTCAAAGCGGTGGGTATAGACCTGGTTGTAGATTTCTACCCTTGGAAGCGCGCCGTTCACTTGGCCAAAAATCAGTCCGATTATGATGGTTACTTCCCTGAATATTACGCTGACAGTTTGAAACAGGATTTTATTTTGTCTGAACCTATTGGTTCCGGGCCATTAGGCTTCGCAGAATTAAAAAGCCAACCGGTTAACTGGGAGATCTTGTCTGACCTAATTCCATATAAAATAGGCCTTGTCAGTGATTATGTGAATACAGCTGAGTTAGACGCGATGATTGCGGGTGGATCTCTTAGCAGTGATTACGCTAGCGACGATTTAAAGAATTTACTGAAATTGCAAAAGAAGCGTCACCATTTAGCGGTTATAGATAAAAATGTACTCAATCATTTATTAGCCACAGAACCTAGATTAAAGGCCGCCAAAGCCGAAATTCAATTTAATAAAACCTTACTCGAAGATAAAAGTCTCTATCTTTGTTTCACCAAAAATCATCGTGGAAAAGTATTAGTTGAAAAATTCAACCAAGGATTGAAGCTGATAAACGTTAATCAAATAATGGCAAGTGCCTTCTAATACATGATTTTTACATACACTGTTTTATTAAATACGTAGTTTTATTAATGCATAGTTTTATAGATACACAGTTTTATAAATATATGGTCTTTTTAATAAATAAGCTCTTAGCTACAAAATTGTTCGCTTCTATTTAGGCAGATAGCAGTGAACAATTTTTAAGCAGACAGCAATGAACAAACAACGTTTTTATTCATGAATCGAGATGTACATGACTTTATCACTTGGTAGTAAATTCAATATTTTGACCGGCATACTGGTCGCAATCCTACTGTTTGGCTTTGGCGCTTACAATTATAGCGTGGCCAGTACGGAACTTAAGCAGCAGCAAAATAATCAGGTAGAAGCTGTCGTCTCACGATTGGCTCAGAGCTTACCCTCGACGATATGGAACTTTGAAATCGATCAACTTATCAGCATTATCGAGTCTGAAGTGATGTCAAAAGATACCCTCGGTATTTTCGTTTATGACGAGAAAGGGCTGATTGCAGGCAGAATGAAATTAGGTGAGACCGCAGTAGAAACACAAACTCTACCTGAGAGTGCAGATAATATTCAGCAGCGGCCTATGCTGTATGAGGATAGTGGCAGGTCGGTCAAGATAGGAGGTATCACCCTTTTAGTGGATGACACTGAAATAAATCGCATGCTTCGGGACTCTTTGATCCGCCTGGTAGTCCAAACTCTGGCGATGATTATCGTACTGTCGCTTATTATCCGCTTGCTATTAAATCGTATCGTCGTGGCCCCTATAACCACCATATCGGATGCATTACACGACATTGCTAAAGTAGAAGGTGATTTAACACGTCGCCTAAGCGTGACAGGAACTGATGAGATTTCTGCCCTGGCCTCGAGTTTTAATGAATTTGTCGAAAAAATAAGTGACA
>Ga0105348_1000651_pt1 | contig 25688 bp, 27 predicted proteins | sample EN8Hudsemesocosm_2_FD_83504 | JGI IMG/M metagenome (GOLD analysis project Ga0105348, IMG submission 83504) | Methane-oxidizing microbial communities from mesocosms in the Hudson Canyon - EN8C Hudson Canyon | ecosystem: Environmental > Aquatic > Marine > Cold seeps | place: Hudson Canyon... | reverse complement strand
TGGCGCCATCATTGGATTTCTTACCAAACATCTTTTGTTCCGCTATATGTGCAGGTTTTCTCGTTAAGCCACCCACATTTCAGGCACTGTGGCTTGATGATAAATATTGCTATCAAACTCATTATAAAATAATCAGCTTTCCTGATGAACTGTGTATCGCACACCAGAAACCAAGGCGGTATCCTATCATTACTGGCTATGCAGGGATAATGGAATCCCTCAACGGCCTTTACCAGACACCGACGATTCAGTTAAATACTCATTCAGATCAAATCACTAGGAATTTGCATGGAAACGGACCACCCGGAGCCAAGATTTAGCCGCTCCTTCCTCAACAAGCTCGTTATATTTTTGATCGTGACCATTGCGATTTTGAATACCCTGAATGACGATAATAAGCTACGGATACCATTTTTCAGCGATATCGATAACACTCTCTCACCAGAACACTGGACCGAGCCCAGCTTAGCAGAAACCCTGTTTGCACCAAATCAGGGTAAAAGCACTTTTATACTTATGCTGAATGCGGGTTATCTACAATCGCCCCACCACCCAAAATGGCCTTACCTTACGCAACAGCTAATCAAAAAACGCATCCTCGCAGAACAAAAAAAAACACCTTGGCTAGCGTCTAATGTAACGCTGGATCTAGAAAAAATATCCCTTGAAGTACATTTCGACGAAGGTGATCTTGATCAGGTCTCACAACTAACAACTAAAATAATCCGTCAACTACAGCTCACCAAACAACCGCCTTATATCCCACAAGCACAGGGTAAAGCGGAGAACCGTCAGCGACTTTTTTACAGCCATTTACTACAGCAACAACTTAAACCAACACCTAATATCACTAAAGATACAAACGAAAATTACGCCAACTTTATAAAAAGACAGCTGTGCCTCAATAATATAAAACTTGTGATTACAGGCAACTTATCTAAAGCCAGTGCCAAACGGTTACAAAAGGACGCGTCGCAAGGGTTAACCCATTGTAAATCTTATACATCCTCCAGCGAGCTAACTAGCCAAAAAGTCTTGTTTTCACGAAATTCCGATGCGGTCATGCTAGGTATACTCGTCGCTAGTAAGGAGCCAGAGCAGAAACTGGGGTTGAAACTCATTCAACACATGTTGCAGTTAAAATACAGTTTGCAGATATCTGAGCAGATTATGCCGAACTACTACGCACTATTAGTCAAAAGTTTTTCGCCCTACAGTTATACGAAGTGGCAACCCATCGCAGAGAAAATACCTGATTTCCTTCAGGATGAACAACTGCTTGTTAGTGCTAAGGAAGCCGCAAAACAAGAGATAATAAACAACAGTGGCCATTGGCTATCCCTCCTCGATTCAAATAATCATAGGCTTGATGCTACCCATCCATTATTATCGCCATTGCTGAATATTGAATTAAAGCTACTACAAAAAATTTGGCAAACATCAATTGCTGAGACCAGCATGACTCGAGTTAATTACCAAACTTCGCAATGAAAAAAACACATAATCAAAAAAATCCAACGAGTTCGAGTAAAGGCAAACCTCAAATTCGCATTATCGGCGGCAACTGGCGCGGCAGAAAACTACCCGTGCTTGACAAGGAAGGCTTACGACCCAGCACCGATAGAGTTCGAGAAACACTTTTCAATTGGTTAATGCCAGAGATTCACGAAGCTAACTGTTTAGATTTGTTTGCCGGTACCGGCGCTCTTGGCTTTGAAGCGTTATCTCGAGGCGCCCAGTCAGTCACCATGATTGAAAAAGACAAAACTGTTACTGAACAACTCAAGCACTGCAAGGAACTTCTGAATAGCACAAATTGCAGCATACACAACACCAATGCTTTTACCTGGTTAGAAAGTGCGCCAGAGGCCTTTGATATTATTTTTCTGGACCCGCCCTTCAACCAAAACTTATTGCCCCAAGTAATTGAAGAGATCGAAAACAAACAACTGATAAAGACCGGTGGATATATTTATATTGAAGTAGAAAATTCATCACCCCCAATGCCAATACCACCTAACTGGTCACTTCATCGTGAAAAGAAGGCCGGTCAAGTGCGCTATAGCCTTTATCTAAATACAGCAAATAATGCCGAATAATACTGCGCATCGAAACAACACCTTTAAACCTGCCTGGTGGCTAACCAGCGGGCACCTGCAAACAATTTGGGCACCACTTTTTCGACCAACGCCAAGAATAAAACATCAAAGAGAACGAGTGCGTTTGAAAGATGGAGACTTTATTGATCTTGATTGGTGCGGACAGCTAGGTCCTATCGTTCTGATTCTGCACGGCCTTACTGGTAGCTCAAATTCAAAGTATGCCAGAGGGCTACAAAGTTCGCTGCACCAAGAAAACTGGCGCAGCGTTATTATGAATTTTCGTGGCTGTAGTGGTGAGCCCAATCATTCACAAAAAGGCTACCATTCAGGTATTACCGAGGATTTAACAGAAATACTCCAACATTTACACACTCAGGAACCCGAGACACCAATATTTGTGGTTGGTTATTCTTTAGGTGGTAATGTATTACTGAAGTGGCTAGGTGAAAGCGGACAGCAAGAATTAGTCACAGCAGCAACCGCTGTCTCCGTACCATTTCAGCTAGCTGCTTGTGAAAAAAAACTTAATTCAGGATTGTCAAAAATCTACCGTCAACGTTTCCTGCGTGAGCTTAGCGAGTATCTACAGCATAAGAAGAACAACTTTGCACTGATAGGAGATCACGATCGCCACAAGCTTTTCAGCTTGCTAGAGCAGCTTGATGAACCTTCAACTTTGTGGGAGTTTGATGAGAAATTTACAGCCCCACTGCACGGGTTTGATGGTGCCGATCATTATTATAATAGTTGCAGCAGTGGTAATTTTTTGGATCAAATTAAAACACCAACACTTATTATCCAAGCGAACAATGATCCGGTGACCGACAACATACACATTCCACTACCCGCCGATTTGCCATCACAAGTATCCCTAGAGGTATATCCTCACGGTGGCCACGTGGGTTTTATCAGTGGCAACAATCCGTTCAAGCCCGTCTATTGGCTTGAACAGCGAATCCCTAATTTCTTAACGCAATTTTTGCCTTAAGCTCACGGCATGGCGTTTTGTTCATTCTTCAGGAGCGGACATAAACTCTTCTTCCCAAGCATCCAGCTCATCCATTACACCAACAACCCAGTACTGTCGCTCCACCTCAATAATTTGGCTAATGCCTTTACGCAATGAACTTCGAGTAATCTCGTCGCCAAATAAACCCGATGTACTTAAAAAGGCTATCCAGGAAGAGGAAATAACCCACATATTAATCGTATGACTTTCAATTTGCGCCTCGGTCATGGACAGAAAACCCGCATCGCACAAGCCGCGATAGACTTTATTGCCTTCATTCATGGAATGACGAACAAATCCTCGATAGGTCGTATTCAAACGCTCATCAATTTCCAATAAGTGTTCAAGGTCACGATGAAAAAATCGGTACTCCCACATGCTTTCAAAAATAGCATTCAGATATTCGCCTTTATCTTTAAGCGTTAGTTGACGATCCGTCGGCAAAACCAAAAATTCTCTGACCATGCTATCTAAGCCCAAAAACAGCTCATAAATAATGTCTGATTTGCTGCGAAAGTGATAATACAAGTTGCCTGGCGATATACCTAAGTGTGCTGCTATATGGTTGGTGGTCACATTTCTTTCGCCCTGCTGATTAAACAGCTCCAGACTGGCGTGAATAATTCTATCTCGGGTTTTCATCGGGGCCGACAAACTACCTCCCTTGTCTATTTGACGATTGGCTTCTCAGTGCACTCATTCTAAACACCTTTTTAGGCCAAACCTAACAGCATTTAGCATTAATCAGCGCATTAAATAAAATAGAGCAATCACTCTAAAATAGTCTTAATACTCTATTTCGTGTATACGGACATTCGTGCATAGTAGAGCCTTAATGACTGCTGGCCATTTAATTACAATTAGAAAGATTACTGAGGAGAAACCACCGTGGTTGCCAACGTTGCCTACATCACCGAAACCAACACCCAGGTCCAAAAGCTACAATCAGTTTTTGAAAATCAAAAAACGGCCTTTAACAACAGTCCGATCCCGTCCGCGAAAGAGCGTATCGAGAACCTGGACAAGCTGCGGCAAGCCCTAGTTAAGCATAAACCAGCTCTGACACAGGCCATGTCTGAAGATTTCGGTAACCGTCCTACCGATGCATCCACAATGAATGACATCTTAGTGTGTATCGAAACCATTAAGTACCAATCCAAGCAACTTAAGAGATGGATGAAGCCCGTTAAACCCCATGTTGATATCAAATTACAGCCAGTTACAGCGACGGTTTACTATCAGCCAAAAGGCGTTATTGGCATCATTTCTCCTTGGAATTTCCCGGTAAACCTGGCCATATCCCCACTCATTACAGCGCTGGCGGCGGGTAACAGAGCCATCATCAAACCTTCTGAATTTACCCCACGTACGGCACAAGCCATGCGTGCGATGATCGAAGAGATTTTCTCAGAGGATCACGTTGCGGTAATTCCTGGTGAAATGGAAGTAGGCGTTGAATTCACCAAGATTCCTTTTGATCACATGATTTTTACCGGTTCTACCGCTGTCGGTAAGCATGTGATGAAAGCAGCAGCAGAAAATCTAACACCAGTGACCCTTGAACTTGGTGGTAAGAGCCCTGCGATTATTTCTAAAGATGTACCCATCAAAGATGCTGTAGAACGTTTACTGTACGGTAAAACCACCAATGCCGGTCAAATTTGTGTAGCGCCTGATTACATTCTCTGTCCAGAAAGCCGCATAGATGAACTAGTAGCAACTTGTAAAGAAGTCACCGCAGAATTCTACCCTACAATTAAAGACAACCAAGACTACACCTCTATTATCAATGATCGCCAATATCAACGTTTACTTGGACACATTGAAGACGCTAAAGCAAAAGGCGCCACAGTTATTGAAATTAACCCAGCAAACGAACAACTCGATCCTGCGGCACGCAAGCTACCTCTAACGCTGATATTGAACCCTACCGATGACATGATCTGTATGCAGGAAGAAATATTCGGCCCAGTACTACCGATAAAAGCCTGTGAGACTGTTGATAGCGCACTGAACTACGTGCGTGAGCGTCCACGTCCACTTGCCTTGTATTACTTTGGCTATAACAAAGCCGAACAACAGCAAGTAGTGGAAAATAGTATCTCTGGCGGTATGTGCATCAATGATACTATTAATCACGTTGCTATTGATTCTATGCCATTCGGCGGCACAGGACCTTCTGGCATTGGTAACTACCATGGTTATGATGGCTTTAAGGAACTTTCACACGCGAAAGGTGTATTGTCCCGCCCTCGCTATAACGGCATGAAACTCCTTTATCCTCCATACAACCGCTTTCTTCATAAGATCATGCATAAATTTATGGTGAAATAAACATTGAACACAACAAAGGGCAGTTTTTATACTGCCCTTTGTTTATCTATCAATACCTATTTCACATCTGTCCTCTATTATATAAATATCAGCATGACTTGAATTCAAGTAAGACTTAACTCTATTTATATAGGTTGTTAAATGGATCGTAGAAACTTTCTTAAACTCGGTTTCTGGAGCAGCGCAACGCTCGCAACGGTTGGCGCGACAGCCACGCTTACAGGCTGTAGTGAAAACAAACCTGCCAATGAAAACTTGAGCGCTTTACGTACTGACGATGTTATTTTTTTGAGCGCACTAATCCCCGTCATTACGAAAGGGGCTTTTCCTACCGGAAAGGAAAAACAAGAAAAAGTTGATTGGTTAATATCAAAACTCGATTCCAGTATTTATCTAGCAGGGCCCGATAATACCAAACAGATTCTACAGTTGTTTGATCTACTCAATATGCGTATCACCCGCTTTCTTACTACGGGTGTATGGTACTCATGGGATCAAGCAGACGAAAAATCTATCGAGGATTTTCTCAGTAGCTGGAAAAACAGTTCTGTTGAATTGCTTAATGTGGGCTACAGAGCGATTTCTCTTTTAATCATTATGAACTGGTATGGTCACGAAGATAACTTCCACCTCACGGGTTATCCCGGCGCACCAAAACTATTTTGATTTGAGTATTCAATAATTATGGCAATCAAAGATTATTTTTTAGAAGGCATACAAAAAGGCTGGAATGTAGTCAACGCCACCACGCTTCAGCAAGACATTGTGATTGATGCTGATGTCATTATTGTTGGAACCGGTGCCGGTGGAGGTACATCTGCTGAGATATTCGCCCAAGCCGGGCTCAGAGTCGTCATGGTCGAAGATGGACCACTGAAAACATCCACTGATTTTAAAATGAATGAAGTAGAGGCATACCAAACCCTTTATCAAGATAATGGCGCACGCGCTACCAAGGATGCGGCTATTTCCATACTTCAAGGACGGGCAGTGGGCGGCACGACTGTGATCAACTGGACATCAAGCTTCCGCACCCCCACACCAACACTGGAACACTGGAGCCAGGCCCATGGCATTACAGGGCTCGGTGAAAAGGATATGGCGCCCTGGTTTGAGTTGATGGAAAGGCGTTTAAACGTTGGTAAATGGATAGTACCGCCCAATAAAAATAATGCCCACTTACAGCAAGGCTGTGAAAAAATGGGTTGGGATTGGAAAACCATCCCGCGTAACGTCAAGGGTTGCTGGGACTTAGGCTACTGCGGAATGGGCTGCCCCACCAATGCAAAGCAATCTATGCTGGTAACCACAATTCCAGGGGCTTTAAAGAATAATGCACAATTGATTTATCGGGCCCGCGCCGAAAAATTCAACTTTACTGGCGATCAGGTATCTTCTGTGACCTGCACCGCTCTGGCAGATGATGGGATTCAAACCACCGGCAAAACGCTCACCTTACGCGGCAAGTATTTTATCTCTGCCGCCGGAGCAATAAATGGTCCCGGTTTACTATTGCGCTCTAAAACCCCAGATCCGTACCAACTCATAGGAAAAAGAACCTTTATTCACCCTGTTGTTGCATCCTTTGCGGTTATGCCCGGTGAAGTAGCCCCTTATTATGGTGCGCCACAGTCCATTTATTCTGATCACTTTCAATGGAAAGATGGTAGCATCGGGCCAATGGGCTTTAAACTGGAAGTACCACCGCTGCATCCAGCGCTCACCTCAGCCTGGCAAGGTCTACACGGCGAAGCACTTCTAAAAGAAATGCAGCATCTGCCTAATATGCACGCATCGCTAGCATTATTACGTGATGGGTTTTCCGAGGAAAGTCAGGGTGGCAGCGTAGAGCTCAGGAGTGATGGTAGCCCAGTTCTTGATTATCAACCGAATGATTACTTTTGGGATGGGGCACGACGCGCTCATCTTGCTATGGGTGAAGCTCAATTTGCGGTCGGTGCAGATCGGGTGAAGCCATTACATATGGATGGCAAATACGCTAACAATTTTAATGCGTTAAAAACCCAGATTGATAGCTTGCTCTACAAGAACCAACGCGTCAGCATCTCTACGGCGCACCTAATGGGCGGCTGCACTATGGGTGGCGATGAAAAAACCTCGGTAACCGATAATACTGGACGCCACCATCAGCTGGAAAACCTTTATGTATTTGATGGCTCTCTGTTCCCAACAAGCATAGGCGCTAACCCTCAACTATCCATTTACGGCCTCACCGCGAAATTAGCCACAGATCTCACTAAAAAGATAACCTAAGATTCCAAAACTGCGTGAAGTAGAGAGATAAAACACCCTATAATTCATATTGCACTTTAGTAAAATTACGACTTTATTTGTACCTATAAGCGGTTTTAGATAACATCCCGCTCCACATTTAAGGGCAAAGCAGGTTTATACACCTATGAATACCGTTATCTATCCTGGAACATTCGATCCCATTACTAACGGCCATGCGGACCTCATTGAACGAGCTTCACGCTTGTTCGGCAAAGTCATTGTGGCTGTCGCAGAAAGCCCTAAAAAGAATACGGCTTTTAGTTTAGAAAAGCGCGTTGAACTAGTAAAAGTGGTGACTAGCCACCTAGATAACATTGAAGTTTGTGGCTTCAACTCATTACTTGCTCATTTTGTAAAAGAAAAAGGCGCTAACGTTCTACTACGTGGCCTACGCGCAGTATCAGATTTTGAGTATGAATTTCAGCTAGCGAACATGAACCGTCAACTCGCCCCAGATATGGAAAGCTTGTTCCTGACACCTGCGGAACAATACTCTTATATATCTTCTACCTTGGTTCGAGAAATTGCATCGTTAAATGGTGATATCAGTAAATTTGTTCATCCTGTCGTTGCGGATGCACTCAAAAAGCAACTGGGTTAAGATTAATTTAATGAGTTTTAAGGGTTGTTGTAGATGGCATTAATAATCACTGATGACTGTATCAATTGTGATGTCTGTGAGCCGGAGTGCCCTAACGAAGCAATTTTTCCAGGCGAAGAAATTTACGAGATAGATCCCAGTAAATGCACTGAATGTGTTGGCCACTATGACGAACCCCAGTGCCAACAAGTATGTCCTGTAGACTGTATTCCACTCGATCCTGCACATAAGGAAACAGAAGGCGAGCTTATGGATAAATACAAAAAGCTTACTGGACAGTAAAACTGTCCGTTACGATGAATCAGATATACTAAGGCCTCACTAATGAGGCCTTTTTTATGGACGGAATTCCCCGATGAGACGGATTTATCAATTAGTCACTATCGCACTACTTTCGTGCCCTGCTACTGCAACCTCACCAAACCAACATGCAGTTGCCAGTGCCCACCCCATAGCTACTGAGGCAGGCATAAACATCCTTAGCCAAGGCGGCAATGCATTTGATGCCGCCATCGCTGTTGCCTCTACCCTAGCCGTTGTCGAGCCCTACAGCGCAGGTATGGGCGGTGGTGGATTCTGGTTACTGCATCAGAGACAGAAAAATCGTTCAATTTTTGTCGACGCTCGAGAAATGGCACCAGCCAAAGCCCATCGAAATATGTACCTGAATGAGGATGGTGCGGTAGATAGAGATCTCGCCATCAATGGTCCTCTTGCTGCCGGTATTCCCGGACAGGCTGCCGCCTTCGTTCATATCGCCAAGCACTACGGCAAGCTACCATTAAGCCAAACCTTGAAGCCTTCGATTCAGGTAGCCAGAGATGGCTTTAAAACATCAAAAAATTATCAACGCCTGGCCAAAATGCGGCATAAGATTTTACTACGTTACCCCGCCTCACAACATTACTTGGATAACGGCCAAGCACCCAAGCCCGGCTATTTACTTAAACAGCCTCAGCTCAGCAAAACACTATCACTACTCGCTCAATCTGGTTTTGATGGTTTTTATCAGGGCAACGTTGCTCAAGAGATGATCAGCTCGGTTAATGCCGCTGGCGGAATTTGGACCCTAGCTGACTTAAAAAACTACAAGATCGTGGAGCGGAAACCTATTGAATTCCATTATTTTGGCCACAAAATAACCTCAGCACCACCGCCTTCATCCGGCGGTATAGCGCTGGCGACTATGTTAAATACTCTTTCCCACTTTCCTTTAGCCAAGGTAGAGAGTCTGCAACGCACTCACCTCACGGTTGAAGCTATGCGCCGAGCCTATAGAGATCGTGCTGAGTTTCTAGGCGACCCTGATTTTATCGAGATTCCTACTCAACACCTTATTTCCGATGACTATGGCAAGCAGCTGGCCGCGACCATCAACAAAAACAAGGCAACACCTAGCCTGAGCCTGCAGGGACCTGCAAATATAGTTGAGGGGTTTCATACCACCCACCTGTCAGTATTAGACAAGGAAGGGAACCGCGTATCCGCCACCCTGAGCATTAACCTACCCTTTGGTTCCGCCTTCGTGGCAGGGAACACGGGTGTATTACTCAACAATGAAATGGATGACTTTTCAGCCAAGCCAGGCAGTCCTAATGCCTATGGTTTAGTGGGGGCAGAGGCGAACGCGATAGAACCCCGCAAGCGACCGCTCTCAAGCATGTCACCTAGTTTTGTGGAAAACAGTGAGCAAGTTGCGATCTTGGGAACACCGGGTGGCAGTCGCATTATTACTATGGTGCTACTTGGCATCCTTGAACACGTAGATCAACAACCTGTTGAAGCTTGGGTCAGCCGCCCTCGGTTTCACCATCAGTACTTGCCAGATACTATCCAATTTGAACCCAGCGTTTTCAGCGACATGGAGCAAGCACAACTTAAAGCTCTGGGGCATGATCTAAAACTACTTACACGCCAATACGGAAACATGCAGGCTATCTTGTGGGACAAAACCAGCAACAAGGTTACAGCTGCCTCTGATCCTAGGGGGCACGGTAAGGCCATAACTCAGAATCCATTGGCACCCAAGTAACGCTACGAAGAAACAACTGCAGAAAAAGGCAATAAAAAGGGAGCTTAGCTCCCTTTTTATTGCCTTTTTCTAAATTATTACTCGGTATTCTTACTGCGTTAATGATTCATCCCAATCATCAGGACGTCGATTTAACTTGGAACAACCCAAGCAGCGTCTGAAGGTAACCGCGGCAGGCTTTTTAACTAATACATCAAAGGACTCTTTAAAATTACCGCCCAGCGCCGAGAATGGAGATGCCACCACCCACACGACCGAGGATACCACGGTCGTTACTGCCATTACCGGACGTACAAAAAACAGATCCGCTGACATGGCTAGCGCCGAGGGAGCTTCATTCACCGATGATGCGTAATCTCCCGCCTGTGAAACAGCAGGCATCATCATCACTAAACTCGCCAACACCATCACTACATTCTTTCTTACATGTTTCCACAACCGATCCATCTGACTCATCCTCTAATCATTCTCTTACTACCCTAATCTAGTAATATATCAGGCACTATGAGCTGTCTATCAAAGAACCCTGCTTTAGGACAAACTGTAGTAGCTAACCCGGTAAACGGCCAGTGCACCCATTTTATCGATAACTTTCAGAAAGTTAGTTTGAGGGAGTGCGCTAACGCTGGCAGGCTTTGCAATAGACCGAGCTACGCTGGCCAATACGAACCTCTGTCAATGTCTGCTTACAGCGCGTGCAGGCTTGCCCAGCTCGCCCATATACATGCAGCTCTTGTTTAAAATAACCCGGTTTTCCATCACCACCGACAAAATCCCGTAAGGTTGTACCGCCCTGCTTAATCGCAGCTGCCAACACTTGCTTTATACACTCAGTTAGTCGCTCATAACGGAAAGCACTGATTTTACCAGCTGCTCGTAGCGGACTAATTCCCGCCATAAACAACGCCTCATTAGCGTAGATATTACCGACACCCACTACAATATGGCCATCCATAATAAAATTCTTCACTGCTGACTTTCGATTCCGCGAACGCTGGTATAGCAACTTGCCATCAAATTCATCAGATAAGGGTTCAGGTCCCAGTGCATTGAATAGCTTGTGCTTCTGTAATTGCTGCTCATCGCCTTTAACCCAGAATACAGCACCAAATCGCCTGGGATCATTCAGGCGTAAGCACTTACCAGAAGCAAAACAAATATCCACATGGTCATGCTTTTCTGCTGTTTCGGCTGAATCCATAACTCGCAGACTACCTGACATACCAAGGTGTATAACTATGTACCCCTGCTCAAAATGCAGCAAAATATATTTTGCACGACGTGAAACCCGTAACAACGTTTCACCAGATAATTTAGCGTTAAGCCCACGCGTAACCGGCCAACGCAACTTTGCATTGCGTACTTTTACCTCCTGCACACACGCACCTTCTACATGAGGGGCGATGCCACAGCAGGTTGTTTCAACTTCAGGTAATTCTGGCATGTAATTCACACATTATAGATAAGGCATAACTGTTTGTTTGGTGGTAATTTTGCTGGGCAAAATACCTATATTTGAACAAAACAAAAACCTACAATGGCCTCCATTAGATCTTCTTATTTAAAAAGGACTCAGGAATGATTCTTGGTGTTGATACAGGCGGTACCTTTACTGACTTTGTTGCCCTGGTGAATGATGAAATTAAAATTCACAAGGTGCTATCAACCCCCAGCGCACCCGAACAGGCCATTTTGCAAGGCATAAAAGAATTAGAGCTAGCCCCCTTAGTAAAATCCGGTGATCTACTCATTGTTCACGGCACTACCGTAGCAACGAATGCGGTATTAGAAGGTAAAGGGGCCAAAACGCTTTATATTACCAATCAGGGCTTTGCTGATTTATTAACCATTGGGCGCCAGACTCGAAAGGAGCTCTACAATCTCAAACCCAAGCAAAAACAACCACCAATACCTAAACATCTCTGCTTGGAAGTTAACACGCGAGTCAGTGCTGATGGCAAGACCTTAGAGCACGTATCCGACGATGAATTATCATCCCTGACAAAAAGAGTTAAAGAGCTAGATATCGAAGCTGTTGCTATCAATTTTTTATTTTCTTATTTAAATGCGGAAGATGAAAAACGAGTAGAACAAGCGCTACCCAAGCACCTGTTTGTATGCCGATCCTCACAAGTTCTGCCTGAATACCGTGAGTATGAAAGAGGGATAGCCACCTGGCTAAATGCATGGCTCGGCCCCTTGATGCATCGATATATCGGCAGCCTGCAGCAACAATTATCACCATCTCCGGTAACTATCATGCAATCCTCTGGCGGTACTATTGCTGCGGAACAAGCCGCACATCGTGCCGTTAATCTTTTGTTATCAGGACCTGCAGGTGGCCTATCTGGCGCAAAGTTTATGGCCGACAACATCGATATTTCAAAAATACTAACCTTTGATATGGGCGGCACCTCCACCGATGTTGCACTGATTGAACAGGAACTCCAATTGACCAATGAAGGCCGCATTGGCGATTACCCTGTAGCTATCCCCATGGTGGACATGCACACCATCGGTGCCGGTGGCGGCTCAATCGCCTACATCGACCAGGGCGGCATGCTACAAGTTGGCCCCGAATCTGCTGGTGCGGATCCAGGCCCCGCTTGTTATGGCAAACAACAGACAACGGCAACCGTGACAGATGCCAATACCGTGTTAGGCCGGCTGCGTCCCGAAGCCTTCCTCGGCGGTACAATGCAGTTAAATAGAGAAGCCGCCAAAAATGCGATCCAGATCCTGGCCTCAAAGTTGAGCCTAGGGCTAGAAGAAACCGCCGAAGGTATTCTCAACTTAGCTAACGAACATATGAGCCAGGCGCTACGCGCTATCTCAGTACAACGAGGCTACGATCCTAAAAACTTCAAGTTGGTCTGCTTTGGGGGGGCAGGAGGCTTGCATGTATGCGCTCTCGCTGAGTCGTTACAAATGCACCAAGTGTTCGTGCCACCACTTGGTGGCGTGCTATCAGCCTTTGGTATGCTAGTGGCCCCTCGCGAACGCCAATTGTCACGGACCCTGCGCCGTAACTTAGACCAGATCAACATGGCAGAAATTGAACAAGCATTTTCAGAGATGGCTGAACAAGGCATTGCCGAAATGATCAAAGAAGGCATTACGGCTACAGACATAACGCAATTTGCAAGTTTGGATCTTCGCTATTCAGGACAGTCATTTACGCTAAACGTAGCCTGGTCTGATATACATCAAATTGCCATCAATTTTCAGCAGCAGCATCTGCAACGCTATGGGCATGCGCTGTCGATACCTATCGAGTTAGTTAATATTCGACTAGGACTTCGCGCACCGGGGCAAACTATCAAGTTGCCTCAGATAACAAATCACAGGGACGCCTCACCAAGCCAATCTGTTTCTCTACCTGGAATCGGCAATACAGTTATCTATCGCAGAGAAGAGTTAGCAACCAAACAAACAATAATTGGACCCGCTCTGATAACCGAACAGGTATCGACCACACTAGTAGCGCCGAGTTGGGTAGCGCACGTAGATGGTCACGGAGGCCTGCATCTAGCCCTGCAAAATTAATAGAGCGTTGCTTTGAGCAACAAATATCAGGCATAAAAAAACCGGCTATAGGCCGGTTTTTTTAATTCAGCGCAAATCAAAAATACTCTTATTTGATTTTGGCTTCCTTGTACATCACATGCTTGCGAACAACAGGATCAAATTTCTTGATCTCAAATTTATCTGGCATGTTACGTTTGTTCTTGTCTGTCGTATAAAAGTGACCAGTACCTGCACTAGACACTAAACGAATTTTATCACGCATAATCTAACTCCTTATACCTTCTCGCCACGAGCACGAATGTCGATTAAAACCTGCTCGATACCCACCTTATCAATGATTCGCATAGCTTTAGTTGATACGCGTAATCGAACGAAACGATTTTCGTTCTCCACCCAAAAACGGTGGAATTGCAAGTTAGGCGCGAAACGGCGCTTTGTTCTGTTCTTAGCGTGTGAAACATTATTTCCTGTCACCGGGCGCTTCCCAGTAACTTGACATACCTTAGCCATTATTGCTGCCTCCAACCCGGTAACGGTTGTTCATTATACCTATTACAAATACACCACTAGGCACCTAAACGGTCTAGATTTAGACACATTTTGCCTCGCGGTAAAAAAGAGCCCGCTTTTATACCAAAACAGGCCATCTACCGCAACTTATTCTTACAAATACCTACAAACTAGCAAGCCAAGAAGAACGGTTATAACAACCCCCTTTCGGCAAATGAGACTATCTCTGGATCCCCCACCACCAAGTGATCTATCACACGAACATCAACCAACTCTAACGCATTTTTAAGACGCTCCGTGATAGCCACATCAGCATGACTCGGCTCAGAGACACCGGACGGATGATTATGTGCAAGAATGACTGCAGCAGCATTATGGCGCATTGATCGCCGCACCACCTCTCTAGGGTAAACAGCTGCTCCATCCACAGTGCCATAAAATAGCTCCTCGAAGCTGATCACTCGGTGCTGATTATCCAGAAATAAGCAGGCGAAGACCTCATGGGCCTGATCACGCAACTGGCTCTGTAAATAATCACGCACCTGCTGCGGACACTCTAGGGCGGAACCACGCTGCATCGTCTCCTTTAAGTGTCGTCGTGCCATTTCTAACACGGCCTGCAGCTGGGTATATTTGGCCACCCCCAGCCCCTTTGCCTGACAAAATTGTGCTTGGGTTGCCATTAACAAAGGCCGTAGACCATCAAAACGCCCCAAAAGGTCCCGGGCTAAATCTACAGCTGTTTTACCGGCAACGCCTGTTCGCAGGAAAATAGCCAGTAATTCAGCATCCGACAAGGCTGCGGCACCTTGTATTAATAACTTCTCACGAGGCCTTTCTGCCGCCGGCCAATCATTTATCCCCATCCCACTATCCTTATGTTAAATCTATCCTAACTAGATTTAACCTCACCTTAATAACTAAGGTGAGGCGCTTTCCCCTTTTTCATCAACCTTTCCCTGTCAAAGAAAATGGAATAAGCAACTGAATTACTACGAAAATAAGGCTGACAGTGGTATCTTAGCGACAAAATTTTCTTCATTTAATCAGTCTATTGGGCGATTCTCTATTCTCAATCATACAGACCGGACCACGACGATATGCAGCGCCTCTCAAATAAACAAATTGTCCTTGGTGTCACCGGTGGTATAGCCGCCTATAAGAGCGCCGAACTTATCCGGCAGCTAACACAATATGGCGCAACCGTACGTGTGGTGATGACAAAAGCTGCTACGGCTTTTATTACCCCCTTAACACTACAAGCACTATCGGGAAATCCTGTTCATCAGGATCTACTAGACCCAGAAGCCGAAGCAGCCATGGGACATATAGAACTCGCCAAATGGGCGGATCTAATACTCATAGCACCAACTACAGCTGACTTTATTGCTCGCTTGGCTGCCGGCAAAGGAGATGACCTGTTAACTACTATTTGCTTAGCTACTGATGCTCCAATTGCCATAGCACCCGCGATGAATCAGGCAATGTGGCGCGACCAAGCCACCGTGCAAAATGTCGAGCTACTAGAGCAGCGACAAGTGAAGATATTTGGCCCGGCCTCTGGCGAGCAAGCATGCGGTGATATAGGTCCTGGGCGCATGCTAGAGCCAGCACAACTAAGTCAACATTGTGCCAGCTGCTTCGAACAAGATCTGTTAACCGGTAGCACAGTAGTAATCACCGCAGGCCCGACCCGAGAAGCTATTGATCCTGTCCGTTATATAAGCAACCACAGCTCCGGCAAGATGGGATATGCCTTGGCAGAAGCAGCCAGCGAAGCTGGTGCCAAAGTGATACTCGTGTCCGGGCCAACCAGCCTTACGCCGCCACCCAGGGTAGAAGTCATTCAAGTGGTGAGTGCATTAGAGATGCATACAGCCGTAATGCAACACATTGCGGCAGCCAACATTGTGATTGCTACAGCAGCCGTTGCTGACTACCGACCTGAGGCGATAGTAGATCAGAAAATAAAGAAAAATCAGGATACGATGACCCTCTCATTGGTGAAAAACCCTGACATTATCGCGGATGTAGCCGCACAGACTAAACCACCCTTTACAGTTGGCTTTGCTGCTGAAACACAGAATGTAGTGGACTATGCCAAACAAAAATTAGTGCGGAAAAAATTAAACCTGATTATAGCCAATGACGTATCCGACAAAACCATCGGTTTCAATAGCGACCTGAATGAGGTAACTGTCGTCACACTAGATAACACTCAGCCTCTTCCACAAACGTCAAAGACCAAGCTAGCGCGTGAACTCATCGATATCATTGCCAAGCATTACCATACTGAAACAAACCAATAAAAACCTGTGGGCATAAAATGAAACAACTACAAGTAAAAATTCTTAATGATGCAATTGGCACTAAATATCCTATGCCAGCATACGCCACTCCTGGTTCCGCAGGATTAGACTTACGCGCATGCATTGAAAACCCTATTACACTTAAACCTGGCGAGACTAAGCTGCTGCCAACAGGACTAGCTATTCACTTGGAAGATCAACATCTAGCAGCTATGATTTTGCCTCGCTCTGGTCTTGGCCACAAACACGGTATCGTACTCGGCAATTTAGTCGGTCTTATCGATTCGGACTATCAGGGCGAGCTCATGATCTCTTGCTGGAACCGTGGCCAGACGGAATTCACCATTGAACCAGGTGAACGTATTGCTCAAATGGTGATTGTTCCCGTGGTACAGGCTGAACTCGAAATCGTTGATGAATTCAACCAATCCGAACGGGGCGAAGGTGGTTTTGGTCATTCTGGGAAGCAATAATCTTACTTTTTAGACATTGAAGTAGCGCAAATATCGAAAGCTAGCGTTCAGGCGAACTATTTACAGAGCAAGGAATAAGGACACGTCGTGACTAAAACAAGTGATGATAAAAAGCATACAGGAAAGCAACTAGGTCCGAAGCAAGGATTATTACGCTATACATTCGTTGCACTTATTGGCTCACTAGTTGCGCTGGCTACGGCAGGATTTATATTCCAAAAAATGGTCCTATCGGCTAGCGAGCAAAAAAATCAACGCCTACTTAGCGATACATACACAGCTCATTATCAAGCTTTCATTAATAACCTTACAGCAGAAATACAAACGCGGGCTAACGGTCTAGCAACTCTTGATTTGATTAAAGAAGCGATCAACACGCAAAATAAGGAAGCGCTAATCGCTGCACAAAAAAAACTTAAAACTGCCTTACCCGAAGCGCTTGCCGTAAACATTTACCCTAAAGGAAGCCCTGTTCTCGATAGACTGGCCAGCCCTCCGTCTGGCTATACCGCAAAAGAATTAGTACGAAAAACACAAAGCGGTGAAGGTGCGTTACCTGAAGCTCATCCGTTTGATAAGAACTGGGTCCTAAGAGTCACAGCCCCAGTTACAAATATAGACGAATTAAATCGCACGAATATTAGTGGTGTATTAATGGTCACCTGGCCGCTATCGAAATTGACAGCAAGCTTATCCAGTTTCAATACCACTGCGGGCCAAATAAAGTTAATCCAACAGGTCAGTAACAAAAACGTTGATATTTTCAAATATGGCACTGCAGGAAATCAATCTGAAACGTCCACTGTAGAATTAAACAAGTCCAACTGGACACTAACTTTCTCTCCCGCAAACACATTAGGCCAACAGAGTATTGATACAGACAATTTGATGATAATGGTCTTTGCGTTAGCTACAGCCATTATTGTTATTTCTGTGTTTTTTACTCACGCGCTTATCAGTAGTCGTATACGACAAAATGCCAACACCCTCGTTCTTTACTGCCAAGAATTATTTGCCGGTCGAATTAAAACACCTCATATATTCACCATGAATATATTTCAAAGCCTATCAACAACCATTGCACACTTAAGCAAAGAAAGCATTCATGCGCTACAAACTGCACCTATAAGAGAAAAATCAAACGGTGATTTAGAAAACCAGAAAGAAACCGTACAAATGCCGGACACCGGCCTAAACCAAACCATGTCTGTTGATATATTGGAAGATGAAGACCCATTAGATATTAGTGATGCCGAGGAAGAGGCCGAAAACATAGCAACAAACGTAGCAATACCTGATGAAATCTTTAGAGCCTATGATATCAGAGGTATTGTTAACAACACTCTGACTGTCGATGGCGTACGACTTATCGGTCAAGCTATTGGAAGCGAAGCCTTTGACCAAGGTCAGCAGACCGTCATTATTGCTGCAGACGGTCGCCACTCAAGCCCTGAACTTTCACAAGCGTTAACAGAAGGGTTAACGGCCAGCGGCAGAGATGTGATTACAGTTGGCACAGTACCAACCCCTCTACTTTATTTTGCTACCAACACCCTCGACAGTCAGACAGGTGTCATGATTACTGGCAGCCATAATCCACCCGAATACAATGGACTAAAAATTGTTATTGCGGGAAATACACTTTCAGGTGAGCAGATATCGGCATTAAAACAGCGTATTGATAGAGGAAACCTTTTATCCGGCAATGGCGAGGTTCAGCAAGTTGAAATTATCGAAGAATACGTTGAACACGTCAGCAGCGATATTGCCATCGCAGAACCCCTTAAAATCGTTGTGGACTGCGGCAATGGTGTTGCCGGGGCTATTGCTCCTCAGCTACTTGAAGCCTGTGGGTGCGAAGTGGTTCCTCTTTATTGTGAGGTGGATGGTGATTTCCCTAATCATCATCCAGATCCATCTAAACCGGAAAACCTTGCAGACTTGATTACCAAGGTTAAAGAAACGCAAGCCGATGTAGGCTTTGCTTTTGATGGTGACGGTGATCGCTTAGGCGTAGTTACCAATTCCGGTCGCATAATTTTTGCAGACCATCTATTACAAGTGTTTGCCAAAGATATTGTATCCCGAAATCCCGGAGCCGACGTCATTTTCGATGTTAAATGCTCGCGCCGGCTCAACAGCGTGATCGCGGAAAATGGCGGGCGACCAGTTATGTGGAAAACAGGGCACTCACTCATAAAAAACAAAATGAAAGAAACTGGCGCTTTATTGGCTGGCGAAATGAGTGGTCACATATTCTTTAAAGAAAGATGGTTTGGTTTCGATGACGGGTTATATAGTGCCGCACGCTTATTAGAGATTCTAAGTTTGGAAGCAAAATCTGCTGATGAGTTATTTGACGAATACCCAACCGATGTATGTACACCTGAAATCAATATCCCCGTTAGCGAAGACAATAAATTTGGGTTAGTTGAAACTCTTTGCAAGCAAGGAACCTTTAATGGTGGCACAGCAACCACGATAGATGGAATACGAGTCGATTTTGCTGATGGCTGGGGCTTAGTTCGAGCATCGAATACCACACCGGTGATCGTACTTCGCTTCGAAGCCGATACCGAAGATGCACTCAGTCGCATAAAAAATCTATTCAAAGAACAACTCGCCGCCGTTGATGATACGCTGGATCTAAGTTTTTAATAGGAAATTAATTAGTACATGACATTATCAAGAGATGAAGCTCTTAACGTAGCTAACGTACTCACTGAAGCACTGCCTTACATTCAACGGTTTACCAGTAAAACCATCGTTGTAAAGTATGGTGGTAATGCGATGACCGACGAAAACCTTAAAAATAGTTTCGCGCGCGATATTGTGTTGATGAAACTGGTTGGCATGAACCCCATTGTTGTTCATGGAGGTGGCCCACAAATTGGATCGTTACTAGAAAAACTTAATATTGAATCAAAATTTATCGATGGTATGAGAGTTACCGATAGTGCCACTATGGACGTGGTCGAAATGGTCCTGGGTGGCTTGGTAAACAAGGAGATCGTTAACCTTATCAATAGTAATGGCGGTAAAGCGATAGGACTCACTGGTAAAGATGGCGGCTTAATCACTGCAAATAAATTGACAGTCAAACATCAAACCGCAGAGATGAAAGCACCCGAAATTATCGATATCGGCCATGTAGGGCATGTCGAAAAGATCGACACTGAAGTTATCGACATGCTCATCAACGGAAATTTTATTCCCGTAATAGCTCCAATAGGTGTTGGTGCCGATGGCCACTCATACAATATCAATGCTGACCTGGTTGCCGGCAAGGTAGCTGAAGCTTTAAATGCAGAGAAGTTAATGCTCTTAACAAACACCGCTGGTTTACTGGATAAAGAGGGAGAAATCCTCACAGGACTATCCACCAGTCAAGTGGACGAGCTAATTGCTGATGGCACCATTTATGGCGGTATGTTACCCAAAATTCACTGCGCCTTAAGCGCTGTAACTAATGGCGTTAATAGCGCCCACATCATTGATGGCCGGGTAGCTCATGCTGTGCTACTAGAAACCTTCACCGATGAAGGTGTGGGCACTTTAATCACCAACAGCACTAACGACTAGAATATTAAACTTGAGATAAAGTTGTTTATTTATGACTGAGAAAAGCACAAAGATTTCACGCCGCGAACAAATCCTTCAAGCCTTAGCTCATATGCTTGAGGTTAGTCCTGGGGCACGAATTACAACAGCAGGCTTAGCAAAAGAAGTTGGTGTATCAGAAGCAGCTCTCTATCGTCACTTCCCCAGCAAGGCCAAAATGTTTGAAGGTCTCATCGCTTTTATAGAAGACACTATTTTTTCTCGCATCAATATGATTCTTAACGAAGAAAGCTCTGCTGTAAAACGCTGTGAGAAAATCCTCGCACTACTTTTGGCCTTTACCGAGAGAAACCCCGGTATAACTAGGCTACTCACCGGCGATGCTTTAACCGGAGAAACCGATCGACTAAGAACCCGAGTCATTCAGTTTTATGATCGTTTGGAAACCCAGCTAAAGCAAATTCTACGTGAAGCTGAAGTTAAAGAAGGTCTACGCACAAGCATCACCGTCACAGCGGCGGCCAATCTATTGTTGTGCTCAGCAGAAGGTCGAATAGCTCAATTTGTACGCAATGAATTTAAACGACCGCCAACACAAAACTGGGCTGACCAATGGGACTGCCTGATCGCAGCTGTGTTTCGTTAATGCTTCGCTAATCAATCTTCTAGCAAAACAAAAAAGGGCGCTTTTAGCGCCCTTTTAAATATTCGTAACAACCCTAAGGCCCATCAACGGTTACTTGTTCATCTTTGACTGTAGGTGGCAGCCTCAATAAAGTACGTATACGAGTTTCCTCTTGCGCATACTTATCTTTGGCAATTCGCTTTTCTTCGTCAGTAGCAGCAATATTATTTGTTGATTGCGTAATCAGCGTCTCAATACTTTGGATTTCAGTTATCAAGGTCTCAGGGACCTCGCGACCCGCTAATTCATCATTCGCAGCCCGCTCTTGTAATTTACCTAATTTCACCTGCAAGCGATGAATATTCCCTTCTTCAATCTTTGTCAGTCCATTTAACTCTTGTAACTTTCGACGTAATGCACGCTGAATATCCTCTGGACCACTATATAGCGTCAGCAGCAATTCATCAGTTTCCTTTTGTTTCGCATCCAATTGCTTACGAAGATATGCACTGGCTTTTACTTTATCAAGTTTGTCTATTTGCTCCTGAGTTAACGCTGGAGGTACAGTTTCAATTAAACGCCCGGTATCACTCAACACATCATATCCCTGACGTACAATTTCCGGCGGTATGGATTGCTCCATCACCAACTGTCCTTTCTCGTTTTTGTATCGGTAATACTGGCCAGCATGGACGCTAGCGAGTGAAAACAACAAGGACAATACTGTAAAAAATAGAATAATTATCTTCATAATACTCAGCCAAAATACAACTTAAATACCATACTGCTGACGATAACCACGAACATGATCTACATGCTCCGCTAATCCGCCATTGTCTTCAAGATACTCTAGCACCTGTGCTAATGTCACGATACTTACCACAGGAATGCTGAAATCTCGCTCCACCTCTTGAATAGCCGATAATTCTGCCTGACCACGCTCTTGTCGATCTAACGCAATAACAACACCCGCAGGTGATGCATCTTCCTGTTTAATTATAGACATCACTTCTCTGACAGCAGTTCCTGCCGTGATAACGTCATCTACAATCAATACTTTACCTTCAAGTTCAGCACCAACAATACTACCTCCCTCTCCATGGGTCTTTGCCTCCTTACGGTTAAAGGCATAAGGAAGGTCGCGATTATGCTGATCAGCAAGCGCCACAGACGTGGTTGCTGCCAGTGGAATCCCTTTGTAAGCAGGACCAAACAACACATCAAACTCAATCTTCGAGTCCATAATGGCATCCGCATAAAATCGGCCCAGCTTAGCCAAAGCGCCACCACTATTGAATAAGCCGGCATTAAAAAAGTAGGGGCTCACTCGCCCAGATTTGAGGGTGAACTCACCAAACTTTAATACCCCTTGTTCAATAGCAAATTCAATAAAATTGCGCTGATATTCTTGCATCATCTTAAACTACCGACCTTACTCTTAACCCAAAAATATAAACCAAATCTAACTATGCCAACGCCGCCTGCTGCAGCTCTGTTAACGTAGCAATACCTTCTTTTGCTAGCGCCAACATATCATTCAATTCCTCTTGAGAAAAAGGCGCCCCTTCAGCAGTACCTTGAATCTCAATAAAGTCACCATTGGCCGTCATGACTACATTCATATCCGTTTCAGCAGAAGAGTCCTCGATATAATCAAGATCCAACACAGGCTTACCTTCATAAATGCCTACAGAGACAGAGGCAATCATATGAAGTAGAGGATCGGTTTTGATAACCTTGTTCTCTTGCAGATGACGCAGAGCATCAACCAAAGCCACACAAGCACCAGTAATAGATGCAGTACGGGTACCGCCATCAGCCTGAATCACATCACAATCAATGGTTATGGTATTTTCACCAAGACGCTCCAGATCTACCGCTGCCCGCAAAGATCGGCCAATAAGACGCTGGATTTCCTGGGTACGTCCACTTTGTTTGCCGCGGGCAGCTTCTCTTCCCATACGGCTACCGGTTGAACGTGGCAACATACCGTATTCGGCGGTTACCCAGCCCTTACCCTTGCCTTTCAAAAAACGCGGCACCGACTTCTCAACCGAGGCGGTACAAAGAACCTTGGTATCTCCAAACTCTACCAACACAGAACCTTCCGCATGCTTGGTGTAGCCACGGGTGATTTTCACTTCTCGAAGTTGATTTAGGGCTCGTCCACTAGGTCGCATTAATTTATCCTGTAGTTGTAGTAAGTTAATAGGTGCCAATCAAGGGCGCGCATTATACCCTGATAAACTGCAGAAAACCGGCCACTTTTTACGATTATCGGGTAGAATAGTCTACTTTTACATTTAGGGGCGTGACGCAAAACATGATTCGAAGTATGACCGCATTCGCACGTAAAGAAAGCCAGCAAGACTGGGGCTCTTTGGTCTGGGAAATTCGCTCAGTAAACCACAGATATCTAGAACCTCATTTTCGTTTGCCCGAAACCCTACGTGATCTAGAAATCCCCGTACGAGAAATACTACGTAAACACTTACAGCGGGGAAAAATTGAATGCAATCTACGCTTTAAAAGCGCAACACAGCAATCCAACGCCATCAATATCAATGAGCAAGTTGCTACACAGCTAAACACTTCTCTGGAACGCATGGCTCAGCTCATCCCTAACGCCAAACCCGCAAACCTGATGCAAGCACTGCAATGGCCAGGGTTACTGCAAGAACCAGAACAAAACCTCGACCCAATCAAGACCGAGGCCCGCAATCTTTTTAATGCAGCAATAGAAGACCTTATTGCCCACCGACAGCGCGAAGGTGCAGAACTCGGAGAATTTATTCAGCTACGCTTAGATAAAGTCGAACAACAAGTAAATCTAGTTAAGAATGAACTGCCTGGTATTCTTGCCGCGCAAAAAGAAAACCTCTCCTCACGCTTGGGCGAACTCAAACAAGAGTTAGATCCTCAGCGCCTTGAACAAGAAATGGTTATTCTGGCGCAAAAAGCAGATGTGGATGAAGAGCTTGACCGTTTGACAGCACATATAAAAGAAGTACAAAGAACATTGAAACAAAAAGGTGCTATTGGCCGCCGCCTAGATTTCTTAATGCAAGAATTCAACCGCGAAGCGAATACACTATCCTCAAAATCCATCAGCACCATCACCACACAGTCTGCGGTAGAGCTTAAGGTGCTGATTGAACAGATGCGTGAGCAAGTCCAAAACATCGAGTAATACGCTGTGACAAATATGACAACAGGCACTCTGTACATAATTTCAGCACCTTCGGGTGCCGGAAAGACCAGCTTGGTCTCAGAGCTGATAAAAACGAGTGATGATATTTGTGTCTCTATCTCTCACACCACTCGAGAGATACGCCCTGGTGAAAAAGATGGCGTCAATTACAATTTCGTCACTACGGACCAGTTCCAGACAATGTTAAACGAAAGTGCGTTTCTAGAGAGCGCCCAAGTATTTAACAACTTCTACGGCACCTCTGCCGCCTGGGTGCAGGAAACGCTCAACGCTGGCAAGGATGTTATTTTGGAGATTGACTGGCAAGGTGCGCAGCAAATTCGCAAACAGGCCCCAAACACGGTAACTATCTTCATTCTGCCACCGTCATTAACAGAACTGCGCTCACGACTCACCAATCGCGACCAAGATGATAAGAACATCATCGACCAGCGTATGGCTGAAGCCGCAAACGAAATGTCACATTACCCCGAGTATGATTACCTAGTTATCAACGATGATTTCCAGGATGCGTTAGTAGATCTTTGCTCCATTACAAGAGGTCGACGTTGTGAATTAGCCAAACAGACCCAAAAACACGCCGACTTACTGCAAGCCCTCTTGTCATAGGGCCCATATATTCTGTAAACTGCGCGGTCCTCTTCTCCCTATAATATAGAAGGGGCTTTAGACTTTGCATCAGCTAAGTTAAGCTGAAACGCAAATACGATTATCATTTATCCATTAGTTGGTGCTTTTTCATGGCTCGAGTAACTGTAGAAGACTGTTTAGATAATGTAGACAACCGCTTTGAATTGGTAATGGTTGCCTCTAAGCGCGCACGTGCAATCGCCACGGGTGGCAAAGAACCTCTGGTTGAATGGGAAAATGATAAAGCGACCGTTGTTGCACTGAGAGAAATTGCTGAAGGCAAGATCACTGCTGATATCCTTGACGCGCAACAACGTGAAGCGGAAGTTGATGAAGCTTTCGGCATTATTGAGGAACCACGGCTGTAACGCTAAGGGACCGCAATGACCCCAGATCAGAATCACCCCCGCGACTTTAGTCTACATCTGACGACAAAGGAGGGGGTGTAGTGTCCACCATTAACACCCT
>Ga0105348_1000649_pt1 | contig 25717 bp, 24 predicted proteins | sample EN8Hudsemesocosm_2_FD_83504 | JGI IMG/M metagenome (GOLD analysis project Ga0105348, IMG submission 83504) | Methane-oxidizing microbial communities from mesocosms in the Hudson Canyon - EN8C Hudson Canyon | ecosystem: Environmental > Aquatic > Marine > Cold seeps | place: Hudson Canyon... | reverse complement strand
TATGCGCTACGTTCAGACAATTTAAGCAAGTCAGAGCTGGAAAGCGAAAGGCGGCTGCTTTATGTCGCGATGACGCGCGCCAAACGCGCATTACATTTATTTGTACCCAAGCGACAAGAGCGTGCCCAATTGAACCCGTCTCGTTTTGAGTTTGAATTACAGTTACCTCAAAGTCAGGTGCTTGGGGCGTGCTTGGATAATAAAGCCTTAGCGTGTCAGCTACCATTAGGTGTGACAGCTTCGAAAATATCACAGCGTTATGCTGAAGCCATGAAATGTGAGTTAACTCAAGATACACCCGAGTCAGATAGCCTTGTGGATAAACCACAAGGCAAACCTGTTTGGTATGCCCAGTATGTTCAACACTGTGTATTAGGTAGAGGTCATGTGACGGGGGAACAAGCCACTTCTTTCTCGGTTGAATTCAGTGACCGTCAAATACGGGTGTTTAGTAAAGAAACTGCCGAGCGCTTTTTTACAACGATTGAAGAGTAGGTCTAATCAGTCGCTGGCAATTGGCGAATGCCACCCATTTCATTGATGGCTACATAAATAAAGGTGGTCTCAGTCACTTTTTTAGCCTGGCCGCTGATGACATCTATCACATAAACTTCTACCAATATTTTGATAGAACTTCGGCCAGTATCAACCAGTTCGGTATAGCAGGATATTTGGTCACCTACTACTACTGGCGATAAAAATTCAACGCGCTCCATGGCCACTGTTGTTGTACGGCCTTTCGAGACATTAGAGGCTGCTGTTGCCCCAGCTAAATCCATTTTCTCCATCAGCCAACCCGCATAAATATCGCCATTTGCGTTGGTATCCTTTGGCATGGCAATGAGTTGAAGGGTTAACTTTCCACTTGGGCCCATGCCTGTATCGACTAATTTCATTTACTGTATTATTCCTGATTTAATAACTTAATTTATAAGTATAGCTAAACATTTGAAACAACAAGTGAAGAAATGATTACATCCTAAAAAATATTGCTGAAGTCTATTCAGTTTTCGGATTTACTTCAAAATCCCCAATTTAAGCCAATCGCCTCACTTTTTTCACTCATCACCAGTCAGCTGCATCATTATTGTGGTGTGGTGTGGTGTTATTTATTGACCGAGAAATCTTTTTCCATCATCGATGACATTATACCTTACTGCGGTGGTATCGCCGTCACACACTTTTTGGAAGGCCAGGTTGTCTATCAAAATGCTGCGAGAGAGAAATAATATAGCACTTTGCCATTTAGCTTCCATTAGCAGAGTGCTTTAGCTGTCGGTCAAGGGCCGCTTTTTAACGGTAATGATTTTATCGTGACAGAGAAGGGGATTCTTCTGGAGCATAGCTCTGACATAGTTAACCAAATTACGCGTGTGCCTATGGGTTTTAATTTATCAGATCCTTTAACCTGCGATGCTTTGAATAACCTAAATAAAATTATTGCGCGGCTAAGTAAGGCTTAGCAGCGCATTGTTTAAATAAAGTCAAATGTTAGTCTGGGTAGCTTTCTATAATCCGGGTAACTTCTTTGATGTTTTCAAGAAATAAATTAAGTAACTTAGGATCGAAGTGTTTACCTTCTTGTGATCTTAATTCGACAATCACTTTATCTAAGGGCCACGCTTCTTTATAACAACGTTTGTGTATGAGTGCGTCAAATACATCGGCAAGCGCTACGATACGCCCGTAAATATGAATCGCTTCGCCTTTGAGTCCCAGAGGGTAGCCTGATCCGTCAAATTTTTCGTGGTGTTGACCTGCAATAATTGCTGCCGCCTTTAAAACGGGGCGTTTTGAATGAATGAAAATATTTTTCCCTATTTGAGCATGGGTTTTCATTATCTCCCATTCACCCGCATCCAGCTTGCCTGGTTTAAGTAGAATGCTGTCAGGGATTGCGACTTTACCAACGTCATGCATGGGGGTCGCCATAAATAAGATATCGACCTCTTCAGTGCTTAGCCCCGATAAACGACCTAGCATACTTGCCAAATGAGAAACGCGTTTAACATGGTGAGCGGCTTCTTTAGAACGGTTTTCAACCACATCGCCAAGAGTGTTTACGATCTCGACTTGGGTTTCAAAGACTTCTCTATCCAGGTAGAGGTTATCGAATGCAATAGTGACATTGCTTGAAAAGACCTGAATCATGCGCTTATCCAACTCATCCAAAGCGTCTATGCCGTCCAGATAAATGAGATTTACTTTGCCACTTTTAGTTGGGAAATAACCTACAAACTGGCTGTTTTCAAACACGCTTTCCTTATTTAGTGAGGCTTTAGCCAGAAGCGCATTAACCTCAGGCGGAAGGTTGATATCTGTTTCACTGAAACTACCGGTGCCAGCGAGTACTTCAAAATGACCATGATTCTCAGCGACCGTCCAACCATGACACCTTACCAGCAGGGTATCTTGATCAAGATGTAAAATTGAGGCAATTTGATCAAGTAAACCTCGGGCAAACAGTTTTAATGAGCGAATTTCAAATAAATTGGCGGAGGCTGAAATTACCTCTTCAAGTCCTAAGCGGTAACGGTCTAGGCTCTTTCGAGCTTCTTCAACCTCCATAATATCACGGTAAGCGCGTAAGCCTGATAGGGTCGTGGTAAAGAGTTTAGTGCTATCAAAGTCGGTTTTTTCTTTATAATCATTAATATCATAATTAACAATGACTTTGCGCTCAGGTGCTTGTCCTGGTTGACCTGTTCGCAAGACGATTCGGACGAATTTATTTTTTAACTCTTCTCTTAAATATTTAACAAAAAGTAGGCCTGCATCATCACTTTCCATAACGACATCAAGGTAAATAAGGGCGATGTCAGGATGTTCCTGAATAACTTGTTTAGCTTCAGCACCACTGTAAGCGTTGAGTAAGTGTAAACCCTTACCGTCAAACTCAAATTCACTGAGTGCTATTTTTGTTATTGTGTGAACTTCGGCCTCATCATCCACAATCAAGACCTTCCAAGCGTGCTCGGAACGAGTTTTGACTGCTTCATTTGTCGATGTGTTAGTACTTGACTTTTTAAACATAGTTTCTTCTATTCAACTTGGTTATCAGTTCGATCGCTTCCATTTGATGGATTACTTTTTACATCTATAGGAATGAGTATAGTAAAGCTTGTACCAAAGTCAGGTTTACTCTCAATATTTATAGTGCCTTTCATCTTTTGGGTGACTAAATTGTAGACAATATTTAAGCCTAACCCACTACCACCATGTTCTCTGTTTGTGGTAAAAAAGGGGTTGAACATTTTATCCAGGACCTCTTTTGTCTGGCCTTTACCGTCGTCTGAGTAGATAAACTGAAGTTGCTCATCCTGTTTTTCGAATAACAGTTTGATGTGGCCTGACTGACCTTTATCAAAAGCATGAATGAATGAATTATTGATGAAGTTTGTGATGATTTGAGATAAAGAACCTGGATAGCCATTGATTAGTATGCTTCGATCGCAAACAATCTCCACTTTGATGGCGGAGTGTTTGATTTTATTTCCTAAGCTCAGCATGACTTCATTTACATAATCATGCACGTTGAACCATCTAACGACTTCGTGACTCTGATCTACAGCAACCTGTTTAAAGCTTTTTACCAATCCTGCGGCTCGGTCGAGGCTGAGGTGAACAGATTTAGCAATTTCTTTAGCGTCGATCAAGAATTTTTCAAACTGACGCTCTTCAAGGTCATCTTCTTGATAGCGTGTGTTTAACTGATCTAGCATATATTGAAAGTGACTAATGCCGGTGAGGCTTAAGCCGACAGGGGTGTTGATTTCGTGAGCAACGCCGGCGACTAACTCGCCTAATGAGGCCATCTTTTCAGACTCGATCAATTGGTCTTGCATTTGTTTCAGTTCATTCAATGAATTTTGTAATTCGATACGCCCTTTCAGTAAGGCTTTTTCTTTTTCCATTCGAATTTTAACTTCATGTTTTAATGCGCATTGATCCTTATCAAGCTGCTTGACGGTTTCATTGAGTGAGTTGGTGCGCTCAGTAACTTTCTGCTCTAGTTCTTTGTTAAGCTCTTCCAGTTCTGATAAAGATACAACAATCTTATCCATCATATTGTTGATCGCGGATTCCAGGGTTTTTAACTCACTTCCCTGGTGGCCGTCAATTTTAATATGCCTGGACTGAATATTATTGAGGTCAATTTTATCCGCTTCATTTGCCAGGTATCCCAAGGGACGAGTAAGTAAACGATTGAAAACAATGGTGATCAAAAATACCAGCGCAACGGTTTTGATGATGGCGCCAATGATTAGGATAAATATCCCAACTTTTATCCGGTTAAATACGATGGCATCACTGGAAATGAGCCGGACTACGCCTAGGTGTTTGGTTTGTTTTTTATGGGAATATAGAAGCGGAAACTCATGCCAGAAAATATCGCTATTAGGGTGATTATTTGTGGCTATCGTTTTTCCGGTTTGCAACATGATTTCATTGTGAGGGTCTCGAATATCGACACCAATAACAGAGGGTAGTTTAGTGATACCTTCCGCTGAAATTCTTAATTGGAAATCATCCATATTCCAGATTGTTTCAGTCAAACTTTCTTTAAAGGTATGCTCGGAAATAACAAGCTCCGCTTTAATATCCTTTTTAGCAGAGGAGTACTCAATAAAAATATGAATGCCTGTGACAGTGAACGTTAGAAGGAAGTAGATTGAAAGTACGATTTTAAGTAAACGTGTTGAGATAGAATGCCTGAAGTTAGATATTTCTATAGGGAAATTCTTCATCTATTCTGCACTCTAAATAAGAAACGTACCTAAGAGATATTAAGTTTAGTTGAGATTTTCAAAATGGCATAGTTTGGACATTCTTAAATACTCAACTATTAGATAGAGGGCATTCCCCTCATTTTATCCAATGTACGGACTCTTAATATCTCTCGTGTATCAAAATGCTGATGACGAAGTGCGTCGATCATGCCTTGCTTTTCAGTTTCTGAATAAGCATTCATTGATTCAATATTGTTAAGCTCAATGCGGTAAGTATCAATCCGGGATTGCCATGCATTTCTTTCAGTATCTAAAGTAGTGAGCCTGTCAGCAGCTTCGGTACCGAGTTCTTGTTCGCGATAGATATAAACGACCTCATTACTGGCACCCAGTTTACGTAATTCTTTAACGCTATTGCTAACACCAGAGAGTTGTTTGGCTTTCTTTTGTGAGTGAACCAGCTCGGTTGGGCTATTTTCGTCCAGAAGTATGAGTGCGGTGCGCTTTTCTTCGGCGGAAAGTGTCTGGTCGCTGAGAATTTGAATTTTGCTGATCATGTAGTCATCGTAGTCATCTTCTTGTGAATAAAAAGAAGAAATAGCTTCATCGGGTAAAAAATCAGATCTTGAATCTCGAATGGCGAGCTTAATTTCTTTAATTAATTGCATGTCGTTACCAGAGATAGCGACGTGTTCAGCATATTGATTTTTGATGATGCCAATATTATTTCGGTATTGGAGGTAGCCTTCGAGTAAGTTATTTGCTAGTAGGTAAGCTTGATCACCTAATTGTGTATGTAAATCATACTTTATTCGAGCGATGATACTTTCAATGGGTTCCTCACCCATTGCCATGAGATAAAATTCAAACAGGCGCTGTACCCGTTGGTTGATGATTAAATTACCCTCTGCATCGCTTTCCAGGGCGGCGGGTTTTGGGGCATCACTTAATGAGCCCGGTAGCGTCTGATAAAATATTTCAGCACTTTCATCTTGTGGCTTTTCTTTCGCCATTAAATTGCTAATAAACTCAGGCGAAACCGTTTTTTCAACTTGTACGATGCTATTGCTTTCAGCGTTTTTTGCGGATGTTGATTGCTTATATTGCGGTCCACTTTCTTGCTGTTTAGGGCCAGTTACAAAAAAAACGGCTACGATGAGCAGTGGGGAAATAATAAAAAAAAGTGACTTACTGAAACGAGACATAATGCATACAACGCTAAATAAAAAACTTGACGAAATTGTTTGTTGGCCCAAGGATAGCTATATACTGGCTGCACTGAATTATATTCCAGAAAGCAGCCAGTATATAGCTAGGCATTTAGCTTATTGATAAACTAAATGGACTTATAAACCCGCGTTTTTCAAACGACGGGCCTGAGAGGTATAAATTGGCAGTGGTGCGGAGTTCCATAAACCCTGCAAGCCAAAAAAACCGTTAATCTCATCGCCATGATTAAGTGTGTAATCATCTCGAATCACATCTCCCATGTGTGAAGAGCAACGCTCAACCAAACCATCATTTTCAGCGCCATCGTGCATGAAATTAGTAATGGCTAACACACCATCCATCGGGTCAAGTACGTTGGAGTCAAATATACTGTTGTAAGTACCGCTCCAGGAGTAATAACGCACACCATTTACCTGGTGAGCTCCGTCGTTAACCGAATAGTCTTTAACCCAGTTTGGCCACCACCAAGGGCCAGCATTGTAAGAGGGTGTTGATTGGCATGAACCTGTTCTAACGCCCTGAGGATGTTGTACATTATAAGCAAGGGCACCCTCCGTATTTAGGCCGTCAATGACAGCCATGGCATTGGCTTCTTGGCTTGGATCACCTGAAACAAAAGCAATCATTGTACCGATTGCATTACCGATTGCCTCTGCAGGTCCTTCTAATGGTGAATCATGAACAATATCACCGACATTACTACCAAAGTGTGGGCTGCCTACTGAGGTGACGGATGCGACCAAATCCGGGCGAACGGAAGCCACATAGCGTGAAGTTGTGCCACCTTGTGAATGGCCGATTAGGTTAACTTTTGATGCGCCTGTTTGTGCAAGCACCTCCTGCACATAGGTGAGCAGTTCTTCACCGCGAAACTCATCGCTCTCCCAGCCAGAGATTTGTGGGGTATAGACTTGAGATGCGCCGACGCCATTCAATGCGCCCCTTACACCGTAGAAGTAATCACCTAGAATAGAGTCAAAACCTGATAAACCGTGAACCAACACGATAGGGTTTTGTACAGCCCCCGAGGTATCAGCCATAACCGACGTAGTTGTTACACTAGCACCCATTGCTGTACTGGCTATCGCGACAGACGCAGCTAGCTTTTTTACTTTCGTTTTCATTGTCATTTCATTTTCCTTATTTTAAGGATTTCTTATTTTAATGAAGCGGTAGACGCTTCAACGATGGTAGGTTCTAGCACTGAATGCTTTGATACCTGTCTATCTGGTTGCCAGTGTTTTTATTTTTGGTGTTAACACGACTAACCGAGATTACGGTGGTGTTGTTTTTTATACTTATTGTGTTGCTATTAATACTTAATGTTTAAAATATGACATAAAGTTATGTTTTTATGTCGGAACTAGTTGGCAGAAATAAAATCTTTAACAGTAAACATTCAAGCTAAATATGTTTGTTTATGATAAAGAAGTGCAGATTAACTTTTTTATTTTTAACAATGTTCATTAACGTCAAGTATCACAGTAAACTGACAGAAAAATATGAGATAATGAAAAAATAATTAAAAGTGATGAAGATATAATGGATTGGAATACTTGAAGTGTTAAATCCTGAATTCGTATCACAATTGTTGATGCTTATAACAATAATAAAATGATTTAACTTTAGGAATGCCGATCATGAAAAAAATTCTTTGGCTCGTTTGTCTGGCGAGCTGTTTCTCAACAAGTGCGAGTACTAAAGATGCTCCTTTTTTAGAAGCGTATTTAGGTGGTGGCGTATATTCACTTGATAATGACCGTGGCTTAAAGAGTATGTTAAGTAAAGAAGGCGGCGTTGAAATGCCTTTGAATACTTTTTTGTCTCTAGAATCCTGGTTGTCTGCCTATGATGCTGAATATGAAAATACATCCGATGAGTTGGACTCAAAGCGTTTTTATGCTGGTGCATTACTTCATCTAAAGCGCAGAGGTAAAAGCAGGCCTTTTATTTCAGCAGGCTTTAGTCATCTGGCTTACGAAAATACTGCGGGTAAAGATAAAACCGAGTCGCTGTTAAATATTACAATGGGTTCGAAACGATATTATTCAAATAACCTCATTCTTCGTTGGGAGTTGATGATGATGAATAGTGTTGATAAGGAGTTAATTGATATCGGTGCACGGCTTGCTCTCGGTTACGTTTTTAAAGACCGCCTTGAGGCACCGGTGCTTACTCCTGAGTCAGAGCCTGAACCAGTAAAAACGCCCGAGCCTAATGTAGAAAAAGTGGTGGTGAAAGAAAAAGCACCTGAGCCGGTAGATAGTGATAAAGATGGCGTGATTGATAGTATAGATCAATGCCCTGGAACAAGCCCTGAGTTCAAGGTTGATCCAACTGGCTGCCCGGTGATGCTGACTGAAACTGTTTCAATTACCCTGGATATTAAATTCCAGTTTAATAGCGCAGAGCTCTCGGCAGAGAGTTTGCCTGAAATACAAAAGGTAGCGGATTTTATGAATCAGTTTGATCAAACAATATTGACGGTTGAGGGCCATTCTGACGATAGCGGTCCTGCTGTTTATAATAAAGCTTTATCTCAGCAGCGTGCTGATGCGGTCAAGCATGCTTTGATCAATACCTTTGATATGGCATCTGGACGCGTATCGGCTTTCGGCTTTGGTGAAGAGAAGCCCGTAGCTGATAATACGACCAAAGCTGGGCGAGCGATCAATCGACGAGTTGTTGCTGTGCTTGAATCAAGTATTCAAAAAGCAGCAGTGAGGGATGTTTCAGAAGCGATTGCTTTAAATAAGTGAAAAATTCAAACGATCAAATGTTGAGAAATAATGGATAAACAAGCTCAAGAGCCTCTTCTGCAAGAGTGGCTCACCTTACAAAATAACTACGAACAGTCTGAATCTTTGGCTTTGGGGATTAAATTAGTCGCGGTGCTCGTGTGTCTTGTCGGTTTTGTTTTTAGCCTGAAGCCCTTGGTGGTTACAATGTTATTGCTAGTTTTATGGTTGCAAGATGCTATCTGGAAGACATTTCAGGGCAGAACTGAGCAGCGTTTAATAAAACTTGAGCAAGCGAATTCAGAAAATGATCAGAGTGTTAGTCTAAATTTTTATTGTGACTGGGAAGCGTCGCGCTCAGGTACCTTATCTCTTGTTCGAGCGTATTTATCAAATGCGCTTAGGCCGACCATTGCTTACCCATATGTGATTTTGTTACCTATTTATTTTCTGACGGGCCTTGTTTAAGGAAACAATATGGCTTGATCCACGTCTTGCCAAGGGGCATATTTCTTCATCACTGCTATGAATATGTCTGACTTCAGGTGTTGGTCTAGCCACGCTCGTAAATAGCAGTAAGCGCATTTTTCAAACCAGGCTTTATCAACATGAGCAAATTGGCGAATAAAAGGAAAAATTGCCATGTCTGCAAGGCTTAAGTATTGGCCGCATAGATAGGTGGTTTTGCTTAGTCGTCGGTCTAATCTTGATAGAAATACTTCTCCCAGTTGACGGTAGTGTGCAGCACTTTGTTCTGGGTGTCGGTCTGCATACTTGTAATGATCCAGGTGGGTTTTAAAGACATCATCGCAGAGTTTGATTAGCTGTTTAATTTCATCCTGTTGTGTGAGGTTTTCTGGCCACCAGCCATCCGGGTCGTTTTGTTCTATGGCCCAAATCATAATCTCTAAACTTTCTTCTATTACTCTAGTGTCCCTATTGCTGCTTTTTAATACCAATATAGGTACGGTGCCTTTGGGGGAGTAGTAAAGCATTGAACCTGGTTTTTTTCGTAGAATTATTTCGCGAATTTCAATGGTTTGTTTACTGTAAGCGAGTGCCATCCTCGCTCTCATTGCGTAAGGGCAGCGGCGAAACGAATATAAAATAGGGAAGGTCATAGGTTTTAAGTGTTGTTTAAAAAAAGAGGAATCTAAAAAAGATTCCTCAAAGGTACATATAACAACTAGGAATTGGAAAATAACGATGTGGAGAGACACATGCGCAATTTTCGTTATTTTCCTTTGCGCTGATAAATTAAAGCGTAGACAAAATTTTGAAACTTGCTTGCCTAGCTTGCAAATAAGTACGAATTGAAACCTTATTTAACAATTGAAAGTGTAGTTTTTGCAATACATAAAAAACGCTTGAAATGAAAATTCCATATAAACCAGGAGTTTAACTTGCTTTATTAATGGAAAGTATTATATGATAGCGTTAATGCACTGTTACATATTAAAAAAAGGATAAGTAAATACAAGGCCTATGATGGTCAGGTTGTATTGTATTATTAGTGGAGGGGATGTGCAGGAAACAACCATTAGCAAAAAAGCATAAAAAGAAAGATAGGTATGACTATGTCACAATCAGCAGCAGTACTTGAAGAATGCAGTAGCGAATCACACGAGGTGGTTCGAAATAATGTTCGTCGTCAGTTAAATAGCGACGTTGAATCCTTTCTACTATCAGGTGGCCACGTTCAGCAGGTAGAAAATAACGTTAGGGCTGACCCGCCTAAAAAACCAAGTATGAGCTATGGAACAGCCCCTATTTAGCCTAGCAGGCAGCAGTAAAAGTATTTAAAACTAAAAAGCGCTTAAATTAAGCGCTTTTTTTTGGTTAAAATACTTGAAATGCATAAAAAGTATGCGACAATTCACATTCGTTATGAGACTCTGTTCACATTAGATTTAGTTTACACAGATTGCTTTCTGGTATCTGAATGGACTTTAGATGCAAAGGAAAAGGTTTGATGGACGCGTTTACTTTTATTTTGGGCTTAACCCTCGCTGTTGCCGGCATATTTTTATATCGAAATTATACCTCATTTTTAAGAAGTGTTTATGCGAAACGGGCTCGCGTAATTTCTATTCAACAAGTGTTTTCTTCTTGCGCTAATCTGCAGACAGGCATTTCAAATTACGTAAAGAACGGTTTTTATCCTGTTATCGAATATAGTATGAATGGTGAGCCTGTTAGGTTTACTGCTATAGATAAACATTTATCTGGCAATTTTCATGTTGGAGATGAAATCAAGTTACGTGTGCTCGCAACGCGAAGAAGTAAAAATAGAGTGAGTAAGACAGTAGTACTATTAGTATCGATGTTGAGCTTACTTGGTTTGGATTTGTTTGTATCGGCTATAGTTTCAGAAGCTCCTGTATCACTTGCCCAAGTCTACTTGGCTTCATTTATTATTGCAGCAGGTCTTTCACTTGTAGGTTTGTATTTGAAAGATCAGGATGCGCAGTATGAACAGGGTTTAAGTAGTACGAAAAGTGGTCGGACTCAACTGTGTTTAGCTGAACCCGCCGCATTTAAAAACTGGACTGCAGCACTAAGAGACCCTGTTCAGCGTTATAAAATCCGTAGTACCCAGTTTTTTGGTGCAACATGTATGTGCTCGTCAGTTGTTATGTTGGTGCTTGCTATTTTACCTGTCGTCCAGCTATTTCTTGCTTTTTAATTGTTATCTCAACTCATAGACTAAGTCTCCTAATTTTACCTCTCCGTGTTTTTTATCTGAGTAATTTCAGCTTTTTGTTGGTTGAAGCAGTCTAAGCTTAAGTAATGAGCGGTGAAGACACGTATATATTAATAAATATACCCTGAATAATGAATAAATGGCTCAATGTCATCAAAAACTCAGGCAAAGCCTTTATTTTGGTGACTTTTAATAGAAACTTTCTGGTAACCTTCTATTAATACTAAATTTTATAATTTGGAGTACTTCGTGTTTTCAGCCAATGATCGCCAGTTTCCCGCCAGCCGTTTAAGACGTATGCGTTTTCAGGATTTTTCTCGCCGGTTGATGAGAGAGAATACCCTTAGTGCTGATGACCTGATCTATCCAATGTTTGTACTCGAAGGCAGTGATCAGCGTGAAGCAGTGAAATCTATGCCAGGAGTTGAGCGTGTAAGTATTGATTTATTGCTCAAAGAAGCAGAAGAACTGGTTGACTTAGGGATTCCTGCGATTGCTTTATTCCCGGTAACTCCGCCAGAAGCAAAGTCCTTAGATGCAAGAGAAGCCTGGAACCCGGAAGGTCTGGCGCAACGAGCAGTAAGGGCATTAAAAAAGCATCTCCCTGAGCTTGGGGTCATTACTGATGTTGCTTTAGACCCATTCACGACTCATGGACAAGATGGCATTGTTGATGACTCCGGCTATGTGCTCAATGACATCACCGTAGATGCCCTCGTGAAACAAGCGCTATCACATGCCCAAGCCGGTGCCGATATTGTCGCGCCTTCTGATATGATGGATGGCCGAATAGGTTCTATTCGTGATGCACTGGAGACGGCAAGTTATGGCGAAACCCGTATTCTCGCTTATGCTGCAAAATATGCTTCTGCTTATTATGGCCCTTTCCGTGATGCGGTGGGTTCGTCAGGCAACTTAGGCAAAGCTGATAAGAAAAGCTACCAGATGGACCCCGCCAATAGCGATGAAGCCCTACATGAAGTGGCCATGGATATTCAGGAAGGTGCTGATATGATAATGGTGAAGCCGGGCATGCCTTATTTGGATATTGTGAAGCGGGTGAAAACCGAATTGAAAGTGCCTACTTTTGTCTATCAAGTGAGTGGTGAGTATGCCATGCACATGGCCGCTATCCAGAATGGGTGGTTAGATAAAGACTCGATTATTATGGAGGCTTTACTTTGCATTAAACGTGCTGGCGCGGATGGGATATTGACCTATTTTGCTAAAGATGCAGCACGAATTCTAAAGCAAGCTAAAAAATAAGTACACGATATGACTAAACCAACCTGCGATACAGAGACTGAAATTGATCTTCATAATCATGAATATTATGTGAATCGTGAACTTAGTCATCTACAATTTAATAAACGTGTGCTCAAGCAAGCGATCGATAATGCCCATCCTTTACTTAATCGCATGATGTTTTGCTGTATTTTCAGCAGCAATATGGATGAGTTTTTTGAAATACGGGCGGCAGGCCTAAAGCATCAAATTAAATATGGTCGGGAAACGATTGGACCAGATGGTTTAACGCCTCAGCAAACTCTTGAATCGATTAACCATATCGCTCATGACTTGGTGAAAGAGCAATATGAAATATTAAATAATACGTTATTACCTGAGCTGGAGTCGGAAGGTATACGCTTCTTGCGTCGCAATGAATGGACTGAAGCACAAAATGCCTGGTTAACAGCGTTTTTTGATCGGGAAATTTTACCGATCATCAACCCTATCGGGCTAGACCTTTCACATCCTTTTCCTCGCTTGGTGAATAAGAGCCTGAACTTTATCGTTGAACTTGATGGGAAGGATGCCTTTGGGCGAGAAACTGGTTTGGCCATAGTGCCGGCACCACGCTCTTTACCGCGTATGATAAAACTGCCTGAAGATATTTCAAATGGAGATGATATCGTCTTCTTGTCTTCTATTATTCACGCTCATGCTGACCAGCTGTTTCCTGGCATGATTGTAAAAGGCTGTTATCAATTCCGTTTAACCCGAAATGCTGATTTTGAGTTAGAACAAGATGATATGGTGGATCTGGCGTCTGCGCTAAAAGGTGAACTCTTGTCCCGCCGTTTTGGTGATGCCGTACGTTTGGAGCTTGCTGATAATTGCCCTGAGCACTTGGTTGAATTTTTATTGAAAGAGTTCAAACTAAATAAAGGCGAGCTGTATCAGGTTCCCGGCCCAGTAAACCTGGCTCGACTGATGCAATTACCAGAATTGATTGAACGACCGCAGCTTCTTTATCCCAGCTTTACGCCAGGTCTACCGAAATCAATTAGGAATAAGTCCAATATTTTTTCAGCCATTCGACAAAAAGATATTTTACTCTTTCACCCTTACCAAAGTTTTACGCCAGTCATTGATTTTCTACGGCAAGCTGCAAAAGACCCTGACGTGGTGGCGATTAAGCAGACCTTGTATCGCACGGGGGCCAAATCCGAGATCGTTGCTGCCTTAGTAGATGCTGCTCGACGAGGAAAAGAAGTAACGGCCGTCATTGAGCTACGTGCCCGCTTCGATGAAGCTGAAAATATTGAACTGGCAAGCAGGTTGCAAGAAGCCGGTGCGGTGGTGGTTTACGGCGTAGTAGGCTATAAAACTCATACCAAGATGATCCTTATCGCTCGCCGAGAGTCAGAAGGTTTTAAAAATTATGTGCACCTAGGAACTGGAAACTATCACGCCAGTAATGCCCGACTTTACACCGATTATAGTTTTATGACTGCTGATGATGCTTTAGGAAAAGATGTGCATAAGATCTTTCAGCAGTTAACCGGTATGGGGAAAGTGCTCAAGATTAAAAAGCTGTTTCATGCTCCATTTACTTTGCATGAGCGCTTGATTGCCTTAATTGAGCGTGAGGCAAAACATGCCAAAGCGGGTAAAGCGTCAGGCATCACGGTAAAAATAAATGCCTTGTCAGAACCTAAAATTATTAGGGCCTTATATTCAGCTTCCCAAGCTGGCGTACCGATTAATTTATTAGTGCGGGGTATTTGCTCGTTAAGACCGGGAATTCCTGGTGTGTCTGATACCATTCAGGTTCGTTCTGTCATTGGTCGTTTTCTAGAGCATACACGCGTTTATTGCTTCCACAATAATGGTCATGATGAAATTTACTGTGCAAGCGCCGACTGGATGGATAGAAACCTGCTTAACCGTGTGGAAACCTGTTTTCCGATTGAAGACAAAAAACTCATTGAGAGAGTGCTTGATGAGTTGAACTATTACTTAGAAGATAATTGTCAAAGTTGGGAAATGGATGCCGAAGGTGAATATCTTCAGAACCATCCTGAAGAGGGGGAAGAGCGCGTTAGTTCTCAGGAACGTTTTCTAAATAGCCTTTCTTTAACGTGAACACAAATGTAGGCGTTTTCATCCCCTATGTCATTCCTAAGGACAAGGTGAATTGCGAAGCAAGAGAGAGCCGCCTGGGTGGCACTTAACGGGAATCCATTCTCTTCAAGGTCGAGAGGCTTGTATCTCTCTTGAAAAACGTGGATACCGGCTCAAGAGACAACCGGTATGACAATGTAAATGCAAAACATGTGTCTAACACCAATTCGAGGCTCTACCACTGTCCCGGAAAATCTCGATCCTCTATCACTTGTTTCACCAAGGACTCCTCATCCTTACTCCGTTGTTCACCCCACTGGTCAAAATAAAGCAAATCATCTAAAGGTGTTCGGTTTAGCCACCCGGCGGTTTCTAACTCGGGTTTGTCATAAAAATGTGAAACATAACCGACGCACAAATAAGCAATCGGCACGATGTTTGAGGGGATATTCAAAGCGGCTTGTAAGGCTTTTTGTTTGATAATGCTTACCCAGCCCACACCGACACCTTCCGCTCTGGCGGCTAGCCAGAAGTTTTGTACGGCGCAAACACTACTATAAAGGTCCATAGTTTTAATAGATGTTCTACCAATCACAACAGGGCCGGTACGTGATCGGTCACAGGTTATGCAAATATTTACCGGCGATTCGAGAATGCCTTCAAGTTTTAAGGCGCGATATGTTTTGCTTCGTTCTGAGTCAAACATATTGGCAGCATCTTCATTAGCCTCAACGAAAGCACTATGAACTTTTTTCTTGACCTCATCAGAGCGTACCACAACAAAATTCCAGGGCTGCATAAAGCCAACAGAGGGTGCATGGTGGGCGGCATACAAAATGCGGCTCAGTACTTCATCGGGTACTGGGTCCGATTTAAACTGGCCACGCACGTCGCGGCGGTTAAACAGTGTTTTGTAAAAACCCTGGCGTTCGTCATCAGAAAAAAACAACTCGTCTTGGTGGGAGCCGGTAGGCTTTTCCATATTAGTCCCCTTATTGGAAAAGTAAGAGTGCGTCTGTCCAAACGTCTCATGTAACTTTCAGGCCGGTCTTCTGACTTAGGGTCGTCTTGTTTAATCGCCTTCCCAGTTAGTTAAATATAACCAGTGGCGTGCTTGTATCGTGATAAACTGTGATAAAACGTAATGAGCAAAAATTAAACAATCACCTTTACAGCGTTGGGCACGTATCGGACTTACACCGACTTCCCGATTCTCCATTGCTTATCTCTTTTAAAAAAGAATAAGCGTAGGCACCTGAATGTGAGGGGGAGTACTTTTACAAAAGTGCATAAACTTGTCAATGGGGTAAGGGAATTTGACATTAGCTGTCTGTCAGTTGATGATGGGGCTTGACCTTAAAATCGGTATAAAAAACACGCTTTCTCATGTTTAAAAAAATTATCTGTCTGTTGTTATTTTCAAATGTTTCACTATTTGCTTATGCAGAGGAATTTGACATCGTATTTGAATTTGAAAATACGAGCCAAGAAGATTTCAGGTTATTGAATACCCTTCAAGATCACGCCATTTTTAAAAAACTTCAAGATTTTTCAAATAAGAATTTGCAGCTTAAATCCGCGGTAAACTATACCTTGCATCAAGGTAGTGAACCTTTCTTCGGAGCGAGCCAGAATCAAATATTTATTCCTTATTCTTTCCTGCATAAAATTTATGGTGATGTACTCCTTAAATATCCTCAGCAGCCAATTTTGAGTGACAAGTTATTTGCCTTTACTGTTGAAAAGTTGTTATGGCTGGAGTTTGGGCGTGTGTTGATCAGCCAATATTCTCTTGCGATTTCAGGGAGAGAAGAGTTTACTTTGGATAATTTCTCAACACTCATGTTGTTAAATATTAGCGATCTTGATAGTGAATACTTACTGGATGCAACAGAAGAGTTCTTATTAATGGATGACGCATCCTCGTTAATGAGTAAATTGTCATTTCAGAGTGAGTCAGAGTTAGATGAATTACGTTATCGACTGGTAGTGTGCATGGTACTTGGCAAAGACAATGAAAACCATATAAAACTATTGGAAGAGTTAGTTTGGGATAAAGCGCGTTTAATGCATTGCCGAGAGCATTATCGAGAAAAAATGACGGTTTGGTATGAAGCGCTATCGCCCTATTTAAAAGAGGAAAACAGTTTAAAGCAATGGCTTGAGTTGTTTCCAAAACCCCTGGCTAGAAAAATTCAGGTTTTTAATGGGCAGGGGCAAGAGCTCAAGCAAAAATAGGCTCTAAGCCAAGTAAGGACTTCTGGTGAAGCTTTTAATACCAAAGTACAAATGTTGTAGCCGCACCGACGCCACATATTTCGTCAAACTCACTATGGCGGCAAGCATGTTTACCAATTATGTAACTTAATGCGCCACCTACAATGTACATTTCCAAATCGCGTTCTTTCTGAAAGCTCCCGCAGCCGCTTATGAGCATTGTGACTGCGATGACGAATATAATACTCAGTTTTTTCATTTAACTCTCCAGATCCCTTTTAAGTCGTTTGCGCGATGTTGCTGTGATAAAAATTGGTGTGACGAAAGACTATCCTACAAAGCTGCTGTCACTTGAGCAAGCACAGCTTGAATGATACGTGAATTAGTCTGCATCATTAGGTCTCAATAAGGCAAATTCAAAGCCATTTCGGTCGTCTTTTTGGTTAGTCTCGACTGTTTAAGCAACATTTCCGGTTACACGAACACGTTTACTACCAAGTGTTTTCTCAGGCTCGTTTTTCGCTTTGTTAGCTTCAATACGTTCATCAATAATATTCTTGGCTGCAATAATCAAACCCATGCCGACAAAAGCACCGGGAGGTAAAATAGCAAATAGAAAGTTAGGATAATCGGTAAATACCTGAATTTCCCAGCCTAAAGCGATATCACCAAAAATTAAATTCATGCCGGAAAATAATGTGCCCTGGCCAATGACTTCCCTCAACGTGCCCAGTACCAATAATACGCCAGTAAAACCTATACCCATCATTAAACCATCGGTCGCGGCAGGCAATACTGGGTTTTTACAGGCAAAAGCATCGGCACGGCCCAAGATGGCACAATTGGTAACGATTAAGGGAATAAAAATACCCAAAATTTCGTACAGCTCATAAGTGAAAGCCTGCATTAACAATTCTGCACAGGTCACTAGCGCAGCGATAATCATGACAAAAGCAGGTAAACGCACAGAATCTGAGACATAATTACGGATTAATGACACTGCAATATTGGAGCTTAGTAGTACTAGGGTGGTGGCTAAGCCTAGGCCAAGTGCATTCACAACGGTACCTGTTACCGCCAGTAAAGGGCATAAGCCTAGAACTTGAACTAGTGCCGGGTTATTGTCCCATAAGCCATTTCTGATAATGGTATTAAATTCGCTATTGGCCATGTTAGTGCTCGCTCGCTTGTTTAGCGTTGGACGTTTTTGGTGTTAAAGGCTTAGCTGTCAAAAGCAGTGTATGTTGAGTCCGGTAGAATTTTAGGGCTTCATAAACTGCTTGAACGATGGCGCGCGGTGTAATGGTCGCGCCTGTTAGTTGGTCAAACTCACCACCATCTTTTTTCACTTTCCAGTTTTCGTTGGGTGTATTTTTCAGAGACCGCCCATCAAACCCTCTTATCCAGTCTGACTTCTTAAGGTCGATTTTATCGCCTAGGCCGGGGGTTTCTTTATGCTCAATCACGCGTACGCCTTTCACGGCACCATTGCTGTCAATACCGACAATTAAGCGAATTGGCCCGGAATAACCTTCAGGAGCGACGACGGGTAGAATTAAGGTTGTGGGAATTCCATCTAGTTTGGCGATAAAGGCTTCTGACTTTTCATCTAGACCTAATTCTTTCGTGGCTTCCAGCCAGAAACTGTCAGCCAGCATATCATTGTTATGTTCACTTAAAGGCACAATTTCCAACAAGGCTTTTGAGCGGGCCAGTTTAATCTGTTCTGCAATAATATCTTGGGTGCTTATCTGGGTGATGGCGATAAGTCCAGCTGTTAGGATAGCAAACAGACTTAAGCCCAGCGCTGAGCGAAAAACTGACTGGCCCATGCTGACACTGCTTTCTTCTAGCGCACTGTCTTGGGTTTTATCGTGTGTTGATGTTTCTTTATCTGTCATGCTAATTCTTCTCTTTTGCCTCTTTTGCTTTCGGGCCACGCTTGGCATCGATGTAGCCATAAGTGCGGGGCTGGGTGTAGACGTCAATAAAGGGGGCGGCAAAATTCATTAGTAATACTGAAAAGGCAATCGCGTCAGGGTAACTGCCATGGTTACGGATTATGTAAGTTAATAAACCGATGCCAAAACCGTAAACGAGCCTGCCTCGTGTAGTGGTACAAGAGGTTACCGGGTCTGTAGCGATAAAAAAGGCGGCTAACATGGTTGCGCCAGATGTTAAATGTATCACTAGTGGCGTAGTCTGGTCGGCATCATGGCCTAGTAGTAATGATGGAATAGCTAAGCCAGCTAGCAGACCAACAGGCGTTTGCCAGGGGATGACTTTCAGCGCCAGTAGAACTAAACCACCTGCTAAAAAGGCTGCATTTACCCATTCCCAGCCTAATGAAAAGCCGGTACCAAATATGGGATTTTCCAATACTGTCTCAGACAGTGAATGGGCAATTTCATGTTTGTAGGTATCAAGAGGTGTTGCGCCAGTGAGCGCATCTACCATAGAGGACTGTGCAGGAACTTGTCCCCAGATAATTTGCAAGGTATCCAGAAAACTTGCGGGTTGATCAACTAAGGATAAGGGGGTCGCCCAATTGGTTGTCATCGCCACAGGGAATGAAACCAGCACTAAAGCATAACCGACCATGGCAGGGTTAAAAGGGTTGTAGCCCATACCGCCATAGATATGCTTGGCAAAAATAATGGCAAAGGCAGTCGCGACTAACGACACCCACCAGGGGGCAAATGGCGGTAATGCCAAACCTAGAAGTACGGCTGTGACGATGGCACTGTAGTCATTGAGATAGAAGGCAATCGGGCGCTTGCGTATTTTGAGTATGGAGGCTTCGCAAATCACGGCGACTAAAGTACACCAAAGTACATTGTGCAGGTTACCCCAGCCAAAAAACAGGGTTTGCATAAGTAAACCCGGTAAGGTCATGGCGATGACCCAACGCATCATCACAGAGGTGCGTTGCGGCCCTTTAGCATGGGGTGAACTGAGTGTTAATAAGGCCATTAATTTTTACCGTCCTGACTTGTCTCTGCTTGGCTTGCTTCATTCAATGCCTGTTCAGCCGCTTGAACGCGCACTTTGTTTTTATCGACTGCACGCGTGAGTTTTTCAACTTGTTCTGGCTGAGCGTTGTCGAGTGCATCTTGCATTTTATCGAGTTTGGATTGTGCTTTTTCCTGGGCGACTTTTAAGGCATTTATATCTGGTTTAGGTGCATCAGGTTTGCTTTCATCGGGTTTTGTTGAAATAGTCTCTTTTTGAGCAGGTACGGGGGCCGTTGTTTCTAGTTTGTATGCTTGCTCCCAGGCTTGTTTTGCCTGATTAACGCGTACTTGGTTCTTTTCAACCGCACGTGTTAGCTTCTCTACTTGCTCTGGCGTATTTACGATGGCATTTTCGAGCGCGTCATGCATTTTATCCAGCTTGGCTTGTGCTTTATCCCAGGCTGTTTCCAAAGCTTCAATATCGATAGGCTCTACTTTTGCTTGTGCTTTAGTTTCTGGCGCTTGGACAGCTTTTTTTGCCTGATTACGTTCAAGTGCAGCTTGAATTGACGCTTTTTTAGTGTCTACTTGCTCTTTTGTATTTTGTGAAGCTTCAACGGGTTTGGCAGATTCGGCAGCTTTTTTAGCCGCTTGTGCTTTGGCTGCCGCTTCGGCCCGCGCTTTACGTTTGGCTTCTTTTTCTGATTTTTCGCGATCAAGCCTAAATTGTCGGGCTTCAAAGCGTTCTCTAGCCTGATCTGACTTTTGCTGGTCTAATTTGAGTTGTTTTATTTCACCTTTAGCATGTCGATAGTGTTGCACTAAAGGAATGGCACTTGGGCATACATAAGAGCAGGCACCACATTCAATACAATCAAATAAATTATGGTGTTCTGCTTTGTCATATTCTTGAGAGCGTGAGAACCAATACAACTGCTGGGGTAGTAATTCAGCCGGACAGGCTTGGGCACATAAACCACAGCGGATACAGGCTTGCGCAAGTGGCGGTAGCGGCAAGTCTTTATGTGTGGGGGCAAGAATACAGTTAGATGTCTTAACAATCGGGGTATGTGGGTGTGTAAGAGTGTAACCCATCATCGGTCCACCCTTTATTAAACGTTGTGCTTTGCTTTCCTGATAACCATATTGCGACAATAGCCAGTCAATCGGGGTGCCTAATAAAACCTCAACATTGCCAGGTTGCTGGATGGCTTCACCCGTTAAGGTGGTGATACGTGAAATTAATGGCTCACCAAAGCGAATTGCCCGATAAACAGCAGCTGCTGTGCCGACGTTTTGGCACATCACACTAATATCTGCCGGGATTTGACCATTAGGCACTTCTTTATCAGTGAGTATTTTGATGAGCTGCTTTTCACCACCGGAAGGATATTTTGTCGGGATGACGCATACTTCAATCTGGGTTTCTTTTACAGCTTCACGCAAGGCAGCAATGGCTTCAGGTTTGTTATCTTCAATACCAATCAAGCATTCGCCGGGCTGGAGGGCGTAGGCCATAATCTCCATACCTTGCACGACTTCTTCAGCGCGTTCACGAATCAAACGGTCATCGGCGGTAATGTAAGGCTCACATTCAGCCGCGTTAAGAATCAAGGTCGCGACTTTATCCTGATGGGGGGGGTGTAGTTTAACTTCGGTTGGAAAACCTGCGCCACCCATGCCCGCAATACCTGATTCACGAACTTTGTTCTGTATTTCACTCACACTTAGATGTTCAAAATGCTCGCAAGGGTTGAGTTCGCACCACTCGTCTTTGCCATCGGGAATTAAAATAATACAAGGTGCACTTTGGCCAGAAGGATGGGCAATGGGGTGGTCGACTATGCAATCAATAATGCCCGATGTAGGTGCGTGCAGTGCCACACTGATCTTGCCATCGGCATCGGCTAATTTTTCACCTTTTAGAACACGTTGACCTATTTCAACAATCACTAAACTTGGGTTACCAATATGTTGCTGTAGAGGCAGGATTAACTTCGGTGGAAGCGGTGCTTGGGTGATGGCGGTTTGATTGGACAGCGATTTCATTTCTTCAGGATGAATGCCACCATGAAAATCATAAAGCGTGCGAGTCGGGATGATCTTTGACGGGGTAGAAGTACTCATGACAAATTACCTCCTTCTACCATATCTTCTAATAAGCCGGTTTTGTCTGTGGCAATAATATTTTGATCCTTGGGAGCGTTCCAGTGCCAGCCAGCAAGACCCTGATCAACTGGCACCATATCAATACAATCTACCGGGCAGGGTTCGACGCATAAATCGCAACCGGTACATTCAGATGCGATGACCGTATGCATGTGCTTAGCAGAGCCTAAAATAGCGTCAATCGGGCAAGCTTGAATGCACTTGGTACAGCCGATACATTCATCTTCGCGAATCACAGCAACTTGTGTGGGAATTTCTTCGCCATGCTCTGCATCCAATGGTGTTGCTTCAACATCTAATAATTCAGCCAGCGCTTGAATAGTCGCTTCACCACCGGGTGGGCACTTATTAATATCGCCTCCTGCAGCAATGCTCTCGGCATAAGGGCGACAACCAGGGTGACCACATTGGCCACATTGGGTTTGTGGTAGTAGGTTATCAATTTCATCAACAATCGGGTTGCCTTCAACTTTAAAACGAATAGCGGCAAAACCGAGTAAAGCACCAAATACGGCCGCTAGCCCCAATAAGGCCAGGATGGCGGTTACAATTACACTCATTTAAATATTCACCAAACCCGTAAAGCCCATAAAGGCAAGCGACATTAAACCTGCGGTGATCATGCCAATAGCGGTACCTTTAAAGGGGAGTGGCACATCAGCAAAGGCAATACGTTCACGCATGGCAGAAAACAACACCAATACCAAAGAAAAACCGATTGCCGCACCAAAGCCATACAAAATGGACTCAACAAAACCATTCTGTTTTTTGATATTCAATAAAGCCACACCCAAGACTGCGCAGTTAGTCGTGATTAGTGGTAGGAAGATACCCAGTACGCGATAGAGCATCGGGCTGGTCTTACGTACTACCATCTCCGTAAACTGAACGACTACAGCAATGACCAAAATAAAGGTGATAGTTTGCAAGTATTCCAAACCTAAAGGCTGCAATAAATATTCAAATGCCAGATAGCTGCAGACAGATGAAAGCGTGAGTACGAAGGTCGTTGCCAATGACATGCCCATGGCCGTTTCCAGTTTATTGGATACTCCCATAAACGGGCATAAGCCTAAAAACTGCACCAAGACAAAGTTGTTGACCAATATGGTGCTGACCAGAATCAGCAAATATTCACTCATAAGCGTCTTTCATTTCCTGTATTTATGTTGGGCTATCTTATGATTTCAAAGGGTGTTCTTAACATTACATAATGCGCATACCTGGCTGGGCACCTTCATGAGGCTCTAACAGCCAAATCTCTTTTCCACCCGGCCCTGCAGCCAGCACCATACCTTCAGACATCCCAAACTTCATTTTGCGTGGTTTCAGATTAGCGACCATTACGGTAAGTTTACCGACTAAATCTTCTGGCTGGTAAGCTGATTTAATGCCAGAAAATACCTGTTTTTGTTCTGTGCCTAAATCTAGAGTCAGCTTTAACAGTTTCTTGGCACCTTCAACATGCTCGGCATTCTTGATTAAAGCAACGCGTAAATCGACTTTGGCAAAATCATCAAACTCGATCTCAGGGGCGATCGCTTCTCCGCCGGGGAGTTCAGATTTATCGGCAGTTTTTGAGTCTTCAGACTTTTCAGCTTTTTTACCGAGCTGCATTTCAGCAGCAACCGCTTCTTTGGAGGCTTCCATCATTACATCAATTTTCTTCAAATCAACGCGCGTCATCATGGGCTTGAACTTGTTGATGTTGTGATCTAATAATAATTCTGTGCGGGCATTCCAAGTCAACTTAACGTTTAAGAAGGCTTCGGCTTTTTCAACCATGGCAGGTAATATCGGCGCAAGGTAAGTCAGTAACTGGCGGAACATATTGATGCCGTTTGAGCAAATTTGCTGAAGTTCTGCATCTTTGTTTTCTTCTTTTGCCACAACCCAAGGCGCTTTTTCATCAATGTATTGGTTCGCTAAGTCAGCAAGTTCCATGGTTTTACGCACGGCTTTACCAAATTCACGGCCTTCATAAAGTGCAGCAATGTCATCGCCGGCATCGGTAAACTTTGCTAGTAATTCGCTTTCCTGACATTCAGCAGCAAGTCTACCGTCAAAACGTTTGCTGATAAAACCGGCACAACGGCTGGCGATGTTTACGACCTTACCCACTAAATCTGAGTTTACGCGCTGTGCAAAGTCATCAAGGTTTAAATCCAAATCATCTACGTTATTGGTGAGTTTGGCTGCAAAGTAATAACGTAAAAACTCAGGGTCTAAATGTTCAAGATAAGTGCGGGCTTTGATAAAGGTGCCGCGGGACTTAGACATTTTCTTACCGTTAACGGTAACAAAACCATGCGCATGCACTGCACTAGGCGTGCGGTAATTGGCGCAGCTCAGCATCGCTGGCCAAAATAAGGCATGGAAGTTGACGATGTCTTTACCGATGAAGTGATAAAGCTCGGTGTCGGCACCCGCTTTCCAATAGTCATCAAAATTAAGGTCGTCACGCTGCTCACACAAGTTCTGAAAACTGGCCATGTAACCAATTGGTGCGTCTAACCAAACGTAGAAATACTTACCAGGCTGATTTGGAATCTCAAAACCGAAGTAAGGTGCGTCACGGCTAATATCCCATTCCTGCAAACCGGCATCTAACCATTCGGCTAGTTTGTTGGCGATTTGAGGTTGAAGCGTGCCGCTGCGTGTCCAGTCTTTTAAGAAATCCGAAAATTCAGACAGTTTAAAGAAGAAATGTTCTGAGTCCTTCTCAACCGGCGTTGAGCCCGAAATAGCCGACTTAGGGTCAATTAAATCCATAGGGTTGTAAGTGGCACTGCATACTTCACAGTTATCACCATACTGGCCTTCGGCCTTACACTTAGGGCAAGTACCAATCACAAAACGATCGGCTAAAAATAATCCTTTTTCAGGATCAAAAGCTTGGGTAATACTACGTGTCTCAATTTTACCATCAGCTAAACATGCTTCATAAATTGAAGCAGACAGTGCTTTGTTTTCAGGTGAATGCGTGGAATGGTAGTTATCGAAATTAATCAAAAAGTCTGAAAAATCCTGTTGGTGTTCCGTACTTATACGGTCAATCAACTGTTCAGGCGTAATGCCTTCTTTTTCGGCTCTAAGCATGATCGCCGTACCATGCGCATCGTCCGCACAGACATAAGTACACAGCTCACCTCGGGATTTCTGAAAACGTACCCAAATATCCGTTTGAATATACTCGAGAAGGTGGCCTAAGTGAATCGGGCCATTGGCATAGGGTAGGGCGCTAGTAACTAGAATTTTTCGCACAGATATCTCTTCTCTTTCAATTAAAAAACGGCGCTATGATACCTGTCTATTGCACATTTTTCATCCTGAACTTCAATAGATGACATTCTAGAGATGAATTTATTGCATTAGATAAACACCATAGTGCTTTTTTTAACGTGTTTTTCTTACTAGTTCATTATACTGTCGCTAATTAAGCATTTTTTGACACAAAAGCAGGACGAGTAAATATGTCATCCGTAAATCAGAATGAATTAGAAGACGCCATTAAAAACTACTCTGACCCTTATCTAGATAAAAACCTGTTTGAGCTTCAGGCGATAAAGTCTTTAAGGTGTGAGGCAGGCAAGGTCGAGCTAAATATTGAGATGCCCTACGTTTGTA